>WNGG01001442.1_pt1 | contig 29688 bp, 29 predicted proteins | sample 5400661 | NCBI WGS metagenome assembly WNGG01 (sample SAMN13153372, study PRJNA577476) | soil metagenome | isolation source: 100 cm soil or saprolite under Garry oak tree replicate 1 | place: USA:California | collected 2016-06-15
AGACTGCAGATCGGCGGGCGCCAGGCAGGTTACCTCGCGCGCCTGACGGTGGGCCAGACGCGCGGGATTGGGTTGCCTCGGCTTAAGGTCGAATGATGCCGAGTGTTCTCTACAGGACCGATTCGCTCGCGTTGCCTGCCGTGGCGGGAGATCCGGGCGGGCTCATCATGCAGGGCAACCTGGAGGGCCAGACCGAGCATTTCTCGGTCTACGTCGATCCCGCGCTGGGGGCTGACGGCAGACAGGACGCGCGGGGTGTGCTCAAGACCTGCGAGGGCGATTACATGAAGGTTGCGGGCTACTTCGGCGGGCTGGCCGCGGGGCCGTTCAACGTCATTCTTTTCGCGAACCCGGGCGGCGCGTATCACCAGACCTGCGCCGCGACCGACCTCTTCTGCGACGCGAGGACCCACCCCGTCGACGGTGACTACTCCGAGTTCCTGAACGTCGCGGAGTTCGTCGAGGTGTTCGAGGCGGTGCAGGCCGGCGGGTGGGACTGCGGTATGAGCAACGGCGAGGGTCTGTCGCGCGTCCTCGCGACAGACGCCTACCCGAACGAGCTGGACGGCTTTGCCACCGCCCCGAGCTGGCTCGATTCGAGCCGCCCAAACTTTGTCGACCGCGTCGAGAACAGCGATACCAACACGCTGGCGAACGGCTGTTCCGTTTTGTTCCTGAACTGGATGCGATTCCAGCTCGACTTCACGTGGCAGCAGATCACCGCGGCCGCGGCGCCGACGCTCGCCCAGACGTACTCCAAGCTGACGGGAAAGAACGACGGCTTCAGGCAGTTCTCGAGCCTGATCGATTCCCATTTTCCAAAGGGCAGACCCTCGGGCCTGGTCACGGATAATCCGTTTCCCCTCTGAAACGGTCGGTCGCGCGCACGATCTCGCGGCCGATTCGCTCGCCGGCCGCGTGGCCGGCCTCGTCGACCATGACCAGCTCGGCTCCAGGCCATGCACGCTTGAGCTCCCACGCGTTTGCGAGGGGAGATTGAAAGTCGAAGCGGCCGTTGATCAGCACGCCGGGGATTTTCGACAGCGCACTGGCATTGCGAAGCAAAACGCCGTCCTCCAGAAACAGGTCGTGCCGGACGTAGTGCGTGAGGATTCGCGCAAAGGCCATCGCGTAGTCGGGATCCTGGAAGCGCTGGTCAAGCCCTTCGTGCGGCGGCCAGTGTGGCGTGGCCGACTCCCATACGCACCACTCGAAGGCCGCGCGTCGCCGCACGTCCGGATCAGGGTCGTCGAGCAAGGCGGCATAGGCATCGACGACGTCGACCTCGTGTCCCGCTGAACGCACTGCGCCCAGAAGGCGCGACCACTGCTCCGGAAAGAACCGCGCGATACCTCCGCGAAACAACCAGTCGACCTCGCTGCGGCGCCCCGACGTAACGCCGAACAGGATCATCTCGCTGACCCGTTCGGGATGGGCTTGCGCGTATGCGAGGCCGAGCGCGCTGCCCCACGAGCCGCCGAGGACGAGCCAGCGCTCGATGCCGAGGCGCCCGCGTACAGACTCGATGTCACCGAGGAGGTGATGCGTGGTGTTTGCGCTCAGATCGGTCGTGGGGTCTGCGGCATGCGGACGGCTTCTCCCGCAGTTGCGTTGATCGAACAGCACGACGCGATAAGCGCGCGGGTCGAACAGCCTTCGGAACCACGGTGAGCATCCAGAGCCGGGACCGCCGTGCAAGACGAGGGCCGGCTTGCCGGATGGATTCCCGCAAGTCTCCCAGTAAACGAGGTTGCCGTCGCCCGCGTCCAGCATGCCGTGGTCGGACGGCTCGACTTCGGGATAGAGGTCGGTCACCCCTCGAGCCTATCCGCCGAGGGCGTGGAGCAGGTCCTTCAGCTGCCCCGTCTGCCACTCCTGGAAAGACGCACCGGCGGGTACGAGGGTCTCGGTGATCTTCACCACCGGGATTCGTTGAGACACGGCCCTGTCTACGAGTCCCTGGATGTCTGGCGTCGAGTTCTGGGAGTTGAAGACGAAGACCTTGATCTCCCTCGTCGCGATCTCACTCTCGACCTCGGCCTTGTCCGCCGCGCTGGGGTCGGTGCCCTCGCTGATCGCTTTCAGGTAGCCGTACGGGGTGACCAGGTCAAGTCCCGCTCCATCGGCCAGGTAGGAGAAGATGCTCTCGGTTGCACCCACTTTGGTGCTGGCGTACTTCTGCTTGATGACGGCGATTGTCTCGTGGTAATCCTTCAGGCCAACCGTCCTGTACTGCTCGGCCTGCTGCCCGAAGGCGGGGGCGTTTGCCGGGTCGATCTTCCCCAGGTCGGATGCGATCCGGTCGATCACCTGGTCGACATAGGTCGGCGAATACCACATGTGCGGGTTGTCGCCTTCGTTCTTGCCCAAGAGATCACCGATCGTCAGCACGGTGCGCCCTGCAACTGGGTTGGCCGCAATCAGCTGGGTCGCCCAAGAGTCGTAGCCGGCGCCGTTCACGATCACGTACTGGGCTTGCGCGATCAGGCGCGCGTCGCCGGGCGTGGCCTCATAAGAGTGAGGATCGGTGTTCGGGTTGACGATGATGCTCGTCACTGCGGCGTGCGAGCCGCCGACCTGGGCCGCGATGCCGCCCCAGAAGTTCTCCGCCGCGACCACGCGCACCTTGCCGGCATCGGCGCTGCCGCTCGGCGGCTGGCTCAGACCGCAGGCCGACAGCAAGATCGCGGCCAACATTGCGACCACCGGTTTCATCGGGACGCGGCAGGCAGCACCTGGCGGCCGAGCTGTGAGACGAGGTAGGCGGCGAAGGCGAGCGCCGTGATGAAGAAGCTCGCCGGATAGGAGATATAGAAGGAGAGGACGAGCCCGATCCAGACCACCCCGACAGCGATCAGCGCCGAAAGCGCCATCCCGAGCCAGGGCCGCGCCGAGATGTTCTGGGCGATGGCGGCCGGGGTCACCATCAAACCGAAGATCAGCAGAGCTCCCACGGCCTGGACCGATTCGGCCACCGTGACCGCGACCAGGACCAGGAACAACGCCGTGAGCGCGCGCGTGGGCAAACCCCGGGCGAGGGCGACGTCAGGATCGATGCTGACGAACAGGAGCGGCCGCGCCACCAGGAGCGTGACCGCGCACGTGGCGATGCCGGTGATCGACCCCACGACGACCTGGATCGGCTGCAGTCCGAGGATCGACCCGAACAAAACGCTTATGCCGACTGAGCCGGTGGCGCCGCTTCGCGCCGAGGTGTACAGGCTCAAGAACAACACGCCGATCCCGAGCACCCAGGCAAAAATTGTGCCGATCGCCACGTCTCGGCCGCGCCCTCGGCCGCCAAACGTCCCGATGGCCAGAGCCACCGCGATGCAGCTGCCAAACACGCCGGCCAGAAGGTTGAGGCCGGCGAGCAATCCGCCAAGGCTCCCCGTGAAGGCGACGTGCCCGAGAGCGTCGGACGTGAAGACCTCATTGCGCAGGACGACGAAGTAGCCGACCAGTCCTGCCGCCAGCGCGATGCATCCGCCCGTCACGAACGCGTTGCGCATGAAGTCGAGCGCGAGCATCTGCCCGATGGACATCAGGCCTCCGCCGCGAACCACGCGCCGCGAAGCTGCAGGTTTCCATGGCGCATCGCCGAAACTCCCTTCAGCGCCCGAATCGCCACGTATGCGGCAAACGAGAGGGTCGTGATGAAGAACCCGACCGGAAGGTCGCTGAAGTACGCGAGGGCCAGGCCGAACCAGGTGAAGCCCAGCGACAGCAGGACGCTCAGGGCCAGCGCGCGCCCGGGCCGAACGGTGAGCTGCAGCGCGGACGCCCCGGGTGCGACGAGCAGGGCGAAGATCAGGAGCGTACCCACGATCTGCACGGTGATCGCGACCGCCAGGGCGAGGATGACGAGAAATGCGATGGATATCAGCCGCACGTTCACCCCGCGCGCCTCGGCGACGTCCGGATCGACCGTGGCAAAGACCAGTGGCCGGCCGAAGATGGCCAGCGCGCCGAGGCCTAGCAGCGCCACGACGAAGGTGAGCTGAATGTCTCGATCGGAGATTCCGAGGATGGTTCCGAACAGGAAGCCGTAGATGCCCGCCGCGCTGCCCGCGTAGAGGCGGAAGAAAAGCAGGCCGAGCCCGAGCGAGAACGCGAGGATCGAGCCGACGGCGGCCGACTCCGCGCGATGACCAGCATCCACATTTCGGCCCACCCAACCGATGCCAAGCGCGGCCGCGACGCAGAAGGCGATCAGGCCAAAGACCGGAGCGACGTGGACGAGCACCGCACCCGCCGCGCCCGGGAAGCCGACCTGCGACAGCATGTGCGCGGCGAAGCTCTGGCCTCGCAGCACCACGAAATACCCGGCCGCCCCGGCGAGCAGGGCGACCAGCGTGCCGGCGACAAAAGCGTTCTGCATGAAGTGGAACTGGAGCAGCAGCTGCACGTTCGCGACCAGGTCCCACGAAGGCCCCTGTTCCACTAATGGTCGACCGGGTGATAGCTGACGGGCTCGTGCTGCCCGACCACGACGATGCGTCCGTCGCTCGTCCTGAGGACCTCGACCGGCGCGCCGTAGAGCCGAGTCAGCGTTTCGGTGCGGATCACCTCTTCCGGTTTGCCGCAAAGGACGTGACCGGCGGCGACGTAAACGACCCGATCGACGAAGGGCAGGATGGGGTTGATGTCATGGGCCACCAGCAGCACCGTGACGAGGTGCCTTTGGCAGATCGTGCGGATCAGGTCGGATATCGCTTGCTGGTTGTTGAGGTCGAGACTCTCCAGGGGCTCGTCGAGCATCAGCATTCGCGCTCCGGTCACCAGCGCCTGCGCGATGAGGATGCGCTGCTGCTCGCCGCCTGACAGCTCGCCGATCGGCCGGCCGGCGTAGGCGGTGGCGCCCACCAGCTCGATCATCTCCCGGACCCGCTCCTCCTTCGTCCGCGAAGGCAGGGGCACGCCGAGGCGGTCGCCGTCGAGGCCTAAGCGCACCAGGTCGAGAGCCCGGATCCGGAGGTCGGGGTCGAACCTGCGGCGCTGGGGTAGGTACCCGACCTCATCGTTGCCGCGGCGGACCGGCCGCCCGAAGACGCGCACCGTTCCTGCGCTTAGCGGCACCACACCCAAAAGCGCCTTCAGCAAGGTGGACTTGCCCGCGCCGTTCGGACCGAGGATGGCCACGAATTCCCCGGCCGCCACCTCCAGGCTCGCGTCCCGCCAGACGACGTGACCGCCCAGCGAGGCGCTCGCCCCTTCGAGGGCGACCGCCGTCGAATTGCCCTCCTGAGCCCCCACCAAGATGCGCAAGATTATTGCACAAGCTGTATGCGCAAGCCGGATGCGCATGCCGCCTATACTTGGCGCAGATGCCCCGACCGAGCCCGGTGACCGACGAAGTGCGCCGCCTGTTCGAGATCCAGGAGCGCCATGCGTGGTCGATCGAGGAGCTGCACGACACGGTGCGGTCCTCGCTCGGATCCGCCGACTACTCGTCGGTCTTCAGGGCCGTCAGCGTGCTCGAGAAGCAGGGCCGGATCGACCGCATCGACCTGGGCGAAGGCCACGCCCGCTTCGAGCTGCGCGACGACCACCACGAGCACATCCGCTGCGACAGCTGCGGGCGGGTGGCGGAGGTCCCGGTCTGCGTCCTTGACGACGCCGCGGCGCAGGTCCAGAGCCTCACCGGGTACCGGGTCCTCAGCCACCAGGTCGTGTTCGGCGGCCTGTGCCGCGAGTGCGCGACCCGCGCGTAGTTACGCGGTCGGCGACACCTGGACTTTGAGGCCCGTGCCGGCCAGGAAGGCGTCGATCGCTCTGGCGTACTCGTCCAGCGGGAACCGATTAGTGATCATCGCGTTGGAATCGATGACGCCCTTGGCGAACAGGGCCAGCGCCCGCTCGAAGCTGTGCAGGACGGCCATCGAGCCCACGATCTTGATCTCGTCGTTGTAGACCCGGAACGGCGAGAACCGCGCGGTCGCGTCGGTTTTGGCCACGCCGAACATCAGGAAGGTCCCACCTCGCGCCACGCGCTTCAGCCCGTCTTCGATGGCCGGCACGACGCCGGTGGCGTCGATCACGACGTCCCAACCCTGCGGCATGTCCAGCTCGTCGGCCGAGGTCGTGATCCGGTCCGCGGCCAGGCGTCGGGCGAGGTCATGGCGCTTGGGATTCGTTTCGACCATGTCAAGCCGGCTCGCACCGCTGTCTTTCGCGAGCTGGGCCAGCAGCAGTCCCATCGTCCCGGCGCCGTAGATCAGGTAGTCGCCGGCAACTTTCGCGTCGACCATGTCGAGCCCATGGACCGCGCAGGACAGCGGCTCGACCAGCGTGCCCCAGCTGCGCGGCAGGTCCGGAGGCAGACGAAACGCGTTCGCGACCGGGACCGCGACGAACTCGGCGCACGCCCCATTGGTCCTGCCCACGCCGATCCCGTTCCAGTTCTCACAGAGGTTGAAGTGGCCTGCACGACACTGCCGGCACGTGCCGTCGTAGAGCGAAGGGTCGACCGCCACGAAATCGCCGACCTTGAGATTGCTCACACCGGCGCCGATTCCAACGACCTCGCCGCAGAACTCGTGGCCGGGGATGATCGGATACCGCGTCGGCGCGAACTCGCCACGGATGACGTGGATGTCCGTGCCGCAGATGCCGCAGGCCTCGACTTTGACGACCGCCTCGCCGGCGCTCGGCGACGGGTCTGGGACGTCCTTGACGACGACCTCGTTCGGCTCTTCGATGACGACTGCTTTCATTTCACTGCGCCCATGGTCAGACCGCGGATCAGCTGCTTTTGCGCGATCCAGCCTGCCAGCAGCACGGGCAGGCTGGCCAGCGTAGCCGCCGCGGCAAGCTTGGCGTAAAAGAGGCCGCGGCCGCTGATGAAGCTGACCAGGAAGATCGGCGCTGTGGCCGCGACCGAGGACGTGAGGTTGACCGCGTAGAAGAACTCATTCCAGCTGAAGATCAAGCAGATCAACGAGGTGGCCGCAAGCCCAGGGGCGATCAGCGGCACCACGATCCGCAAGATCTCGTGCCGGAACGTGGCGCCGTCCACGCGTGCCGCCTCGAAGAGGTCGATGGGGATCTCGAGGAGGAAGGAGCGCAGGAGCCAAACACCTAGCGGGAGGTTGATGGTGGTGTAGATGAGGATCAGCGCAAAGATGTTGTCCAGAAGCTGCAGGTCGCGAGCCAGCAGGTAGAGGGGGACCAGGCTGGCTGCAAACGGCAGGAAGCGGGTCGAGATGAAGAAGAACAGCATGTCTTGAGTCCTCTTGACCGGCCTGATCGCCAGCGCGTACGCGGCCGGCAGTCCGAGGACGAGGACGAGGAAAGTCGAGACGAGGCTCGCTATCGCCGAGTTGATGAAAAACGGCGGGAAATCGCCGCCGAGCACGGTCTGGAATTCCTCCAGGGTCGGGACGAAGAATATCGTCGGCGGCGAGCTGGCGGCCTGCGGCTCGGTCTTCAGTCCCTCCAGCCACATCCACAGGACGGGAAAGAAAAAGATGAACACCACGATCCAACCGACCACCGACCACAGAATCCTCTTGCGATTCGCCGCGAGGGTGGTGATCATCGCCTGGCCTCCACCTGGAAGATGGAAAACAGGGTGCGCAGCGCGAAGGTGGCGACGATGATCGTGATGACCACCGCGACCACCCCGATCGCGGACGCCTGCCCGATGCTGAAACCCTGAAACGCGACGATGTAGAGCAGGAAGGGGATATTGGTCGTGTCCTCGCCAGGACCGCCGTAGGTCAGCATGTAGATCGAGTCGAAGGTCTGCACCACGAAAAGCGATCCGAGCAGGGCGCCCAGCTCGATGAAGGGCCGGACCAGGGGCAGTGTGATGCGACGAAAAGACTGGAAGGCGTTCGCGCCGTCGACGCGCGCGGCCTCTAGGATCTCGGGGTTCTGCGACTGCAGCCCCGCCAGGATTATCAGCATCATGAACGGCGTCCAGCGCCATACCTCCACGGCCACGACAGTCGCCATGGGCGCGCGGCCTATCCAGTCGATCCGGTTGAGGCCGAACGGCGTCAGCAGGTACGGCAGCAGCCCGAAGAGAGGATTGAGCAGCGTGTCCTTCCAGATCAGGGCTCCCGCCGTGGGCATGATGAGGAACGGCGCGATCATCAGCGTCCGCATGAGGCCCTTGCCGAAGACCTCGGAGTTGAGGAGCATCGCCACCCCGAGGCCGAGGACGACCGAGATCGCGATCACGGCCACGGTCAGGATCACCGTGTTCGCGACGGCGGTCCTTATGCTCTCGTTCGTCAAGAGCGCCGCGTAGTTTGCAAGCCCGGCGAACCTGAAGCTGCCCGGCTGGAGCAGGTTCCACGAGAAGAAGCTGTAGTAGACAGTCAGCGCGAACGGGACCTGGGTCACGAGAAAGACGTAGATGAAGGCCGGAAGCAGCGGCAGGCGGCGTGCCCAGGCTTCCCGACGGGAAACGGAGGCGGCGGAACCCCGCACGCCCCCGATCCCCGCGACCGAGCGGAGGATTGTCAAGGCTTACTTGTGCTTGTTGCCGACGTCCGTGGCTAGCGCCTGAGCCTTTTGCAGAGCCTGATCGACTGTTTCATTGCCGGCGATCACCTTGGCGAACTCTTGAGAAACCTGATCGCCGAGCTGCTGGAATTCATCGATGTCGACGTACTGGACCCCGACGTAGGGGACAGGGTCGACGGTGGGGTGGTTCACGTCGGCATGCGCGATTGAATCGAGAGTGACCTGCGCGAACCCGCCCGCGGCCTGCTGGTACTCGGGGATCGAATATGTCGAGGTGCGGGTTCCGGGCGGCACGTGGGCCCAGCCCAGCTTGCTCCCCACAAGCTTGATGTAATCCTTGGATGTGGCCCAGTCGGCGAAGGTCCAAGCGGCGTCCTTCTTCTTGCTGCTGGAGGGCATGCCGAGCGACCAGGCCCAAAGCCAACCCGACCAGTCCTTGACCTTCGTAGGAGCAAATGCGTAGCCGGAGTTCTTCGCCGCATCCCCGGTGAAGTTGCTGGCCCCCACGGTGGCGTCGTACCACATCGCGACCTTGCCGCTGTTGTAGGCGTTGAGGCACTCGGTGAACCCGGCGCTGCCGGCCCCGGGCTCGCCCGCTGATTTGAGAAGGTTCACGTAGAAGGTCACGGCGTCCTTCCACTGCTGCGTGTTGAGGGTCGCGTTCCAGCTCTGGTCGAACCACCGTCCGCCGAACGTGTTGACCACCGTGTCCAGCGGAGCAAGCTGCTCGCCCCATCCGGGCAAACCCCTCAGGCAGATCCCATCGACGCTCGAGCTTTTGACCGCTCGGGCTGCCGCCGCGACCTGGTCCCACGTCGGGTGGTCGGGCATCGTCACATTCTTGGCCGCCAGCATGTCCTTGCGATACATGAGCATCGAAGACTCACCATAGAACGGCACCGCATAGAGGCTGCTGTTGTAGCTGAGAGCGGTCTTGATGCCCGGGATCAGGTCGTCAGGTGCATATGACGAATCCTTCGCGATGTATGGGCTGAGATTCTCAATCCATCCCTTCTTGGCCCAGAGCGGAACCTCGTACGTGCCGATCGTGAACAGGTCATACCGTCCGCTGTTCGCGGCAACGTCCTGGGTCACCTGCTGCCTGAGCTGGTCCTCGGGCAGCGTCACGATCTTTACCGTGATGTTCGAGTGCGCGCTCTGGAAGTCGCCGACGAGCTGTTTCAGGTCCGCCATCTGCGGGTTGTCCACGGCGGCCAGGGTGATGGTGGTCCCGCTGCCACCACCCCCGCCGCCCGCTCCCGGCGAGCACGCGGCGCCGAGCAGCGCGATCAGCAGCCCGAGAATGGTGATGGCCCTGTGCCGGACCGAGAACGGAAACTTCCTATTGCTCATGCAGAGTCACCTCTTTTCATTCCGCCAAATAAAGGATGTCCACAGCCCGCGACAACGTTGTCAAAAGACAACGTTGTCTGATATAGCACAGATCCGTATAAACTGCAAGAAAAGAATTGCGGACTTCGCTTCAGCCGGCCGCAGCGCCTTCCGAGGAGGCTAACGTTGCCAAACGAACCTGGTGACAGATCTCGACCCACGATGCGCGAAGTCGCGGCGCTGGCGAAAGTCAGCATCAAGACGGTCTCACGGGTCGTGAACGGCGAAGCCGGCGTCTCCCCCCGGCTCGCGCGAAGGGTGACGGCGGCGAGCGAGCGCCTGGATTACCGCCACAACCTCACCGCGAGCAGTCTCCGAAGATCGGATGGCAGGAGCGCGACGATCGGCGTCGTCCTCGAGGATGTCTCCAACCCTTTCGCCTCGGCGCTGCATCGGTCGATCGAGGACGTTGCCGTGCGGCGGGGCGTGCTCGTCCTCGCCGGCAGCTCCGACGAAGACGAGGACCGGGAGCGAAAGCTGATTTCCGCGTTCGCCTCCAGGCGGGTCGACGGCCTGATCATCCAGCCCGCGAGCCACGATCACAGCTACCTGCTGACGGAACGCAAGGTGGGCACGGCGATCGTGTTCGTGGACCGGCCGGCCGGTTTTTTCGACGCGGACACGGTGCTCACCGACAATGCGGCGGGCGTTCGCCGGGGCATCCGGCACCTGATCGCGCACGGCCATCGCAGGATCGGTTACCTGGGCGACCTGCATACGATCGCCACGGCCACCGAGAGGCATCGCGGATACGTGCAGGAGCTCGCCGCACAGAAGATCCAGCTGGATGAACGGCTGGTGCGCCTCGACCTGCATGGAATCGAAAAGGCCGAGGCGGCGGTGACGGAAATGCTCGCCGCCTCACCGCGACCGACCGCCTTGTTCGCGGGACAGAACCTGATCACGATCGGCGCCTTCCGCGCGATGCGGCACCTCGGGCTGCACAAGCGGATCGCACTGGTCGGCTTCGACGACTTCCTGCTCGCGGACCTCCTCGAGCCTGGGATCACGGTGATCGCCCAGGACCCCGCCGCGATCGGACGCACCGCGGCGGAGATGCTCTTCCGCCGGCTGGACGGTGATCGATCGCCGTCGGAGCACCACACCGTCGTGACCCAGATGATCACCAGGGGCTCAGGCGAGATCCGCCCGTGATCGTCGTCTGCGGCGAAGCGCTGATCGACATGATCCACAACGGTGACGGCACGCGACGGGCGGCACCAGGCGGTGGTCCGTTCAACACCGCGCGAGCCCTGGCCAGGCTCGGCGTCCCCACCGCATTTCTCGGGCGCCTTTCGACCGACGCTTTCGGGCGCGACCTGGCCGGCCTGCTCAAGGAGGACGGCGCCGACCTTCAGTTCGCGACGATCGGTCCGGAGTCGACCACCATCGCGGTCGCCGACGTCGACAGCGAGGGCCTCGCCGAATACCAGTTCCTCATCCAGGGCACCTCAGCGCCAAACCTGACGCCCGAGATGCTTCCGGAGCACTTCAGACCGGACGTGAGCGCGCTCCACCTCGGCACGCTTGGGCTTGTCCTCGAGCCGATGGCCTCGACGCTGGCCGGCCTTGCCGAGCGCGAGAGCGGCCGGCGCCTTTTGATGCTCGACCCCAACATCAGGCTCGGGCTCATCCCGGAGGACGAATACCGCGAGCGCCTGCGCACCGTGATCTCGCAAAGCACGATCGTGAAGGCGAGCGACACCGACGTAGCCTGGCTCTACCCGGAGGTCGATTACGAGCGCGCCGCGGATCGCCTCCTCAATGAGGGCGCGCGGCTGGCGGTCGTGACTCTCGGCGCCGACGGCGCGTTTGGCGCTCACCACGACTTCCGGGTGCGGGTCGCCGCGCCGCCGGTGGATGTCGTGGACACGATCGGGGCCGGCGACGCTTTCGGCGCCGCGCTGCTGGCGTGGCTCCATGACCACGGCTGCCTGAATCCCGATCTCAGCCTCGAGGAGGATGAGCTGCGCGCCGCCCTTGAATTCGCGTGCCTGGCCGCCGCCATCACGTGCACGCGAGCGGGTGCCGACCCGCCTCGCCGATCGGAGATGCTCCCCGGCTGACCGTCGCTCAGCGGGCGAGCGCGCGCTTGTAGCGCTCGGCGGATCGACGCACCGCGTTCTTGGCATCGGCCTTCACGTTGCGGTCCCACCAAGCGCTGTAGATGCGGTCGAACTCGAAAGGCTCGACGGCTGCAACTATGCGATCGATCTCGGTCGCGGGCAACGGGATGTAGTTCGGGAAGCTGTACATGAAGCTGACCCACCTCCGGTCCTGCGCGACCTGGATGATGTCGCCGCTCAGTAGCGCACCGCGGCCGTCTGCGCCCGCGGGCCAGTGCATGACCGTGCCGCCTTCGAAATGCCCTCCCGCCCGAATCAAGGTCATGCCGTCCCAGAGGGTTTTTGTCTCACGGCTTCACGGCTCGACGCATGGATCCTTGCGCATCACCCACCGCGCGTCGGCAGCATGCAAGAAGACCGGCGCGTCGAAGGCCCTGCTCCACTCGACGAGGGACGAGTAGTAGTGAGGATGCGAGATCGCGATCGCACGGATGCCGCCGAGGTCGCGCACCGCCTTGATCGTGGCGTCGTCGATCACGGTGATGCAGTCCCAAAGCAGGTTGCCTTCGGGAGACCGGACGAGCAGCGCGCGCTGGCCGATCGCAAACGACGGTTCGGTGCCGATGCCGACCAGGCCCATGTCGTCCCGCAGCCGGTTGTGATGCTTCTCGCGCAGCTCATCCAGGGTCGTCCATCGCAGGCCGCCCCAACCGACGTACTGCCGCTCGTCCTCGCAGATCGGGCAGCCCTGGGGTGCATCAGCGCTGGGCGAGAACTGCACGCCACAGGTGGCGCAGATGTAGCACCGCGGCGAGCCCGGCATGAGGTCAATGTACCGAGAGCCGGAATCGAGCCGTCAGCCGTTTCCTATTTGAGAATCCTCTGGAGGGAGCACTCGAATGCATATGCGACTGCCTCGCCTGAGGCGCCCTGCCGTCACGGTTTTTGGGGCGGCCGTCTTCGGGGCGCTGCTCGCGGGCGCCGGGCCACAGCTGCCGACCATGCTGGACCGGCCTTCGTGTGTCGAGACAGTGATGAGAGCAGTGGCGAGCGACCGGCCGGTGGCCGGAACCTATAACTGCTTTGACGGCAATCTTCAGATGGGTCTTCAGTCGGTCGGCATCGATTCCGACGTCGCGTTTGCGACCAGGGTCGGCCATGACGGTGACTACCGCTTCCTGCACAAGACTGAGGACGGCGGCTACGTCTACGAGTACGACCGTCCGACCACTCCTCATGACAAATTCAAGGGTGCGGTGGTTGCGCTGGGGCTGCCCGAGACATCGGCCGACGTGCGCGGCGGGAAACTCGGAGCGGCGTTGACGGTGAGACGCGATCTTCGCGCTGCGTGGGCTGAGATCTCGGGCCAGACTCAGAACGCCGAGAGCAAGCTGTACACGTTTTACGTGGGTACGAACGGCAAGATCACGGCCGTCAAGTAGCCCTCTTCGGCTGATCAGCGGGGCCCGCTACGATGAGCGTCAAATTCGCGTCCTAGATCCGCCGCCGCCAACCAAGGTCCGCCCGGGTCATCGCTCTGAGGGCGCCTTTGACCAGTTCCAGCGGGACCGGCTGGGGTTCTTCCGACGCTGCGCCGAGACCGCTGACGTCGTCCCGTTCCGGTTTGGTGCCGATGACCTCCTCGTCGTGAGCCGGCCCGAGCTCGTCAACGACGTGCTCATGACGCACCGCGACGACTTCAGCAAGGCCTACCTGACGAGCATCATGCACCCGCTGCTGGCGGGAAGCCTCCTGCTGGTCGATAGCGACAGCTGGCTCCACCAGCGAAAGCTGATGCTGCCGGCATTTCATCGCGAGCGGCTCGGTGCATACGCCGCCGTGATGGCGCAGGAAGCCGAGCGCGCCTGTGCGACCTGGGCGCCGGGCCAGCACCGCGACATCCACTCCGACATGATGCGAATGACTCTCCAGATCGTGACCCGCACTCTGTTCGGAATCGACTTCTCGAACGCAGTCGGAGTTGCGGAACGACTGGTGTCGACGGTGATGGATGAGTTCAATCGCCGGATCGCAAGCCCTGTCAGGTTGCGATTCCCCGTCCCGAGCATCCGCACACTCCGCCTGTTTCGGTCGATGCGCGAGCTCGACGTGATCGCTTATCAAGCGATTCGTGAACGCCGTGCCAAGCCGCAACCGGACCTGCTTTCGATGCTGGTCGAATCCAGGGACCAGGACGGCCGGCCGATGAGTGATCGCGAGGTCCGCGACGCATGCCTTGCCGTCTTCTTCGCCGGCCACGAGACCACGGCATGCCTTCTGTCCTGGACCTGGTACGTGCTGGCCCGTCACGAGGACGTTCAAAGCAAGATCCTGGCCGAGCTGTCTCGCGAGGGCACCGACCCGGGCGAGTCGCCGGCGGTGCTGGTCCAGCGCCTGCCCTACACGCAAGCCGTGCTCAACGAGGTCCTCCGCCTCTACCCGCCGGCGTACGCCTTCGGGCGTCGCGCTGTGCGGGCCACAACGGTCGGCGCCCACTCAGTCCCGGCGGGGACGACGGTGCTGATGAGCCCGTGGGCGATGCACCGTGACCCGCTCTTTTTCGAAGACCCCGAGAGGTTCCTCCCCGAACGATGGCAGGACGGCCTCGCATCGCGGCTGCCGAAGTTCGCCTACTTTCCCTTCAGCAGCGGCCCGCGGCGCTGCATCGGCAGCTCCTACGCAATGACGGAGGCGACGATCGCGATCGCGACCATGCTGCCCCGATTCAAGCTCCTTTCCAGCGTCGTGGTCGAGGCGGCGCCGTCGATCACTCTGCGGCCCGCCGGGGGCATGCCCATGACCGTGGCGGCGCGCAACTAACAGCGCCCCAAGACGCGTCGCCTGCTGCAAAATTTCCGCATGCCCGCGGAACACGCGCTGCCGCTCGTGGCCATCGCCACAGTCATCGCGGCGGTGCTGTTCGCGGCACGGCGCCGGCCCGGGCCCTGGGTCGACCGCGGTGCTCGAGTGGTTGCGGTTGCGGTTGTCGTGTCGGAGGTCGGGTGGTGGGTGATCACGATCGCCCAGGGCACCTGGACCGTGCGTTGGAGCCTCCCCCTTCACCTGTGCGAGGCGGGTTGCTTCCTCCTCGCGGCCGCGTTGTGGTGGCGTGCTCGATTCGCCTTCGAGATCAGCTATTTCTGGGGACTCGGCGGCACGCTGCCGGGCCTGTTCACACCCGACATCCCAGGTCATTTCCCGCAGCCGGTGTTTTTCCAGTACTACACGGAGCACGGGCTCATCGTCCTGGGGGCCCTTTACCTGGTCGTCGCCCTGCGCATGCGACCAGCCAGGCGAGCGGTGCTCAGGGTCTCAGTCTTCACGGCCGTCTATGCGGTCGCGGTTGGAGCGGTCGATTACTTCACCCAGGGCAATTACCTGTTCTTGAGGAACATCCCGCCGACGCGGACCTTCCTCGATTACATGGGTCCGTGGCCGTGGTACATCCTTGTGCTGACGGTTCTGGCGATCGTCGTTTTCAACCTGCTGTACCTGCCGTTTGCGCGTTCAACGCGGACGCAAGCGATGGCCGAGACGACCGCCTGACGATTCGCCTCGTTGGATCCAACGGCGCTATGCGAGCCCGGGGGTTTGGCTCGTCTGGCGTCAGCGGCGCGGAACCAATCAGGACGGCTCGGACCCGGGCCGCAATGATGTCCGGCTGGTTCTTGATGTCGGCAGCAGTGAAACGCAACATGCGGAAACCGGCATTGAGGAGCAGGTTCTGACGGCGATTGTCTTCGACGAGTCGATCCCGATGGTTATCTCCGTCGTACTCAATGACGAGCCGCGACCTGGGGTAGTAAAGGTCGGCTCTGCCCAAGAAGCGACCGTCGGCGTCATGAAGGTCGCGCTGGACCTCTGGGTCCGGCAACCCCGACAGTCGGAGGAGCCAGCGAAGCCGAGTTTCCATCGGCGATTCAGCGGGTTTCGCGAGAGCGGCCAGCGAACGTAACCGGCGGGCACCCGCCAGGCCATGGGCCAAGTCTGCGTAACGCCTCAGAGAGACCGCATCCGTGAGTTGAGCACGGACGGCTGCATCGATCACAACGAGAGCCTCGACAGGAGCGAGGCGCAGGCAGAGATCGAGAAGCGTTCGTTGCGTTGTCGTCGTGGTCATGCCTCGGACCTTGAGGACATCCCGCCGCGGGATGTCACAACGATGCGAATGGAGGCCGGGACGCGAGCGAACTCCTGAACGTAGCGGCACGATCAGCTCGATTGGATTCAAGGGATCGAGGTCGAGGCCTAAGAGCCAGGCCGAAGTCTTACCCGCAAATACAGCGTCGGATGGAAGCTGACGATGCCAGGCCGAAAGAACCATCCACGGGTCCGCCGTGCGCTCCAGCAGTGGAGCTCGGCACCTAGATGGCGCCACGACTTGCCGCGCAGGGAGCTTTTTGTGAGCCCGGCCCGGCGGGCCTCGCCAAGCGAAAAGGGCCTCTTTGCCAGCTGAGGAGGAATGTGTGGAGGTCGGCCCACACCAAAAAGCTTGAGCGGAGCTCGACGGCTCGCCAACCCAGCCGGTAAACCACCGGCTGATTTCGCCTCGTTGTATCCAACGGCGCTTATCGAGCGCGGGGATTCGGCTTCTTTGACGTCAGCGGTGTGGAATCTTGGTGTGCGCCGGACGCCTGACGATCAGCGCCGGTTTCGCTTGCCGGCGCCACCGATCGTCAGGATCGATCCCGCGCTGCCGATGCTGAGGATGGAGCCGGCGCTGCCGATCGAGAGGATGGATCCGGCGCTGCCGAGGCTCAGAATGGAGCCGGCGCTGCCGATCGAAAGGATCGAGAACGCGCTGAACAGGCTGGCGGCGCTCAGCAGGGTGTAAGAGCTGTAGGCGCTCGCGATGCTGGACCGGCTCTGCCAGCTGGGCAACTCCACCCGTCGCTGCCATCGACCGATCGCCGCCAGGATCAACAGCCCGCGTGGCATTGAGTGGCATCGTACCGATCATCCTTATTCGATGCGCAAGATCGACGCGTTCGCGCACATCCTGCCCAGGAAATATCGGGATCGGCTCGAGCGTCATCTGGAGAGGGCGATCTCGAGCCGGCAGCTTCGCTACTACCGAGACGGCGTCTTCGACTTCGATCCGTCACTGACCGACCTCGACGCGCGGTGGCGCAGGCTCGAGCCCTTTGGCGACTACACGCAGGTTCTGGTGCTTGCGGTGCCGCCGATCGAGGAGACCGGCCCGCCCTCGGTCGCGGCAGAGTTTGCTCGACTCGCCAACGACGAGATGGCCGCGCTCGTGCAACGGCATCCGGACCGGTTCGTCGGATTTGCGGCGGCGCTGCCTCTCAACGACACGGAGGCCGCGCTCGCGGAAATCAACAGGGCGGTGAACGAGTTGCATGCGCTGGGCGCGCAGGTCTACACGAACATGCAGGGCACGCCGCTCGACGATCCCCGATTCGAACCCATCTTCGACACTCTGGAGGGCCTCGGCCGGACCGTCTGGCTCCACCCGACCCGCAATGCGACCTGGCCGGACTACCCGACCGAGACGGAATCCGATTACGGGCTATGGTGGTCGATCGGCTGGCCGTACGAGACCGCCGCAGCGCTCTCGCGCCTTGTCTATTCAGGCGTCATGGAGCGTCATCCGAACCTCAAGCTGATCGCGCATCACGGCGCGGGCATGGTTCCCCATTTCTCGGCGCGCCTCGCGATGGGCCCTGGCTTCCGCCAGGTCAAGGACCTGCTCCCGAGGCCGCCTCTCGACTACTTCCGGCGGTTCTACGCCGACACAGCATTGTTCGGCGCACCGCACGCGGTCCGCTGCGTGCTGGATTTCTTCGGGCCCGACCACGTCGTGTTCGGCACGGACATGCCGCTGGGGCCGCCGGGCGCGATCGAGGCGACGATCGCCGACATCGAAGCTGTGGGACTGTCGGACAAGGATCGCTCGACGGTGTACGCGGGCACCGCCGAGCGGCTGTTCCTCTAGCGACTCCGCATCTTGGGCTGTTCCGCCGAGATCTCGACCCCGTACTTCTTGGCCGCCGACTTGATCCGCCGCCACGCGGCGTTGCGTTCGGCCTGGCTCACGCCTTCGACCTGGTTGAAGCGCGCGACCGCGTTGCGGACGTGACGCGCGTCAGTCAAGGGCTCTTTGCGCTCCTTGGGGAACGCGAACTTGCTGGAAGGGATCTCCCTTTCCGCGCGCGAGCTGAGCTTCACGGCGGTCTTCTGTCGTGTCGTCGCCATATGGTTACCTCCCTTCGTCGGGTTTCATTTAAGAAACGCATCGACGCGAGGTCGATACCTACGACGCGCCGAGATCGGCGAGGCGATGCATGAGCGGGGCCATCGCCCTGTACGCATCGACGTAGGCCGCGTGATAGCGCTGGTACAGACGCTGCCGGTCCAGGTCGGGCACCTCCACATCCGGGTGCATTCGGATCACCGAGCATGCTTCCGACACATCCGCGTACACGCTGCCCGCCACCCCCGCGAGCAACGCGGCTCCGAAGGCCGGGCCCTCTTCGTTGTCGACGCGATGCACGGGCCGTCCGAACACGTCGGCCTGCATCTGGCGCCACAGGCGGCTGTGTGATCCGCCACCTGTGGCACGAATCTCGGTGACCGGCACACCGAGCTGTTCCATCAAGTCGAGAGAATCCCTGAGGCTGTAGACGACGCCCTCCATCACGGCACGCGTGAGGTGAGCTTGCGTGTGGCGGAGGTTGAGGCCCACGAACGCACCCCTCGCCCGTGGATCCAGATGCGGCGTTCGCTCGCCGGTGAGGTAAGGCAGGAAGACGAGACCTTCGCACCCGGCCGGTGCCTGCGCCCCCAGCGATGCCATGGCCTCATAGTCCTGACCGCCGGTGGCTTCGCGCCACCAGCGGAGCGAGCCGCCCGCCGCCAGGGTGACCCCCATCAGGTGATACCGCCCTGGCACCGCGTGGCAGAAAGCGTGAAGCCGGCCCACGGGATCGATGCGACGCGTCGCGCTGTCCGCGAAAACCACCCCACTCGTGCCGATCGACGAGCTGACCAGGCCCTCGCGCACTATCCCGTTCCCCACCGCTGCCGCCGCGTTGTCGCCCGCACCCGCGGCCACGGTGAGGCCGGCGGGCAGCCCGGTCGCCGAGGCGGCCGCGGGAGTGATGTGGCCGGTGAGGTCAGGGCCTTCGTGGACCTCGGGCAACCAGGCTCGCGGAATCTGAAGCGCGCCGAGGATCTCGTCGGACCAGTGACGGCGATTCAGGTCGAGCAGCAGTGTGCCGGATGCGTCCGAGGCATCGGTCGCGTATTCACCCGTCAGGCAAAGGCGGACGTAGTCCTTCGGCAGAAGGAGGTGACGCACGCGGCCGTAGGACGCAGGCTCGTGCTCGCGCAGCCACAGCACCTTGGGCGCTTGAAAGCCAGTGATCGCCGGGTTGCCCGCGATCTCGATCAGCCGGGCGGCGCCGACCTTTTCGGTGATGGTCCGGCACTCGTTCTCGGTCCGCTGGTCGCTCCACAGCAGCGCGGGCCGGATGACGCGATCGCCTTCGTCCAGAAACACCGACCCGTGCATCTGCCCGGTCAACCCAAGCGCCAGCGGCGGATGGGGAAGCTGTGAGACGACACGCTTCAGAACGTCCTGGCTGGCGCTCCACCAGTGTTGGGGTTCCTGCTCGGTCCATCCAGGACGCGGGACCGAAAGGGGGTAGGAGGCCGAGGCCGACGCGACGACGTTGCCGAGAGGATCGATGGCGACGGCACGCGCTCCGCTGGTGCCGACATCGAGCCCGATCAGCGAAACAGGCCTGGTCACCGCTCCAGCTTCAGGGTCACGATCTTGAACGGCGACAGCTCCAGCTCGATCTGCCCATCCTGCACCTCAATCTCCTCTACGTTGCGCTCCAGGAGGTCACAACGGTGAGCTCGCGCCGCGGGGAGCGTGGTCCGGACTCGCACGGTGCACGGTCTCCCCCACGCCTCGTAGAGCCGGACGATCGTCGCGTCGGAGTCCTCGGCACGCTTGAGCGCCTCGACGATCACCTGGCGGGTGTCGATCCCGATCAGCGAACGGGATGAGCCGGCCGCCAGGTCTCCATGAGCGGGCAGCAGCGAAGAGTTCAGGTCCTCAGCAGCATCGATGACCCCGGCCTTTCGGAAATCTCCCGGATGCGGCATCAGGGCATATATGAACTGGTGGTCGCCGAGGTCGGCAGTCGGGTCCGGATGCGTCGGTCCCCGCAGGAGCGAGAGCCGCATCACCGATCCGCGGATGTCGTAGCCGTGCTTGCAGTCGTTGAGCAGCGCAACGCCGTAATCGCCGTCGCCCAGGTCAGCCCAACGCTGCGCGCAAACCTCGAACATCGCCCTCGCCTGGCTCGTGTGGTCGTGCGTTGGCCGCCGGAGATGGCCGAATTGGATCTCGTAGGTCGCCTCACGGGCACTGACCGCCACCGGGAACGCGACCTTGAGCATCTTGTGCCGTTCTTGCCAGCTCACGACCGTCTCGAAGCGCAGGACTCGTGAGCCCGCGTCGAGCGACATGACCTGGACAAGTCTTGAATCACCGAACATGCGCGTGAAGGCCAGCACTCCGCGCAGTCCGCCGCGCAGCCTGACCTGCTCGAAGGCGGTCACGTCGATGAAGGAATCGCGGTAGCCGGCGTCGAGATCCCACGCGTCCCAGCGGCGGGGGTTGTCGTCGTGCAGCTGGAGCAGGTTGCCGGGCCCGCTCAGCACTTCGCGATGCACTTCCTTGTCCCAGATCGAGGTCAGCACGGCGCGGTCGTCCCATTCGACGCGGAGCAGCTCGTTCTCCATGCTGTGGTCGGTGACCGAGACCTCGGGCTCACTCGAGCGCCCGATGACAACGGCCCACCCGCACGACGGCGCCTCGATGCGCGCGTATTCGCCGCTGATGTTGACAATCTCGCTGCGTGGATGAGAGGTCGAGTTGAACGCGATAAGTGATTCGCCCTTGCCGACGATGGCGGACATGGCCCCGTCACTGATTTGACCCGCGCGCTCAATGACGTGCTCGAGGTCGCGCTCCGCCTCCTCGTACACCCAGTCGATGCTGGAGCCGGGAAGGATGTCGTGAAACTGGTTGAGCAGGAGGGACTTCCACAGGGTCTCCAGCTCGCTCGACGGATAGTCGCCGCTCGCCACCGACCACATCTCGGCCTCTTTCAGCGCTTGCTGTGCCTGGCGGTTCAGGCGCTTCGTCCGCGACTGGCTGGTATATGTGCCGCGGTGCAGCTCGAAGTACAGCTCGCCGACCGAAGTGGCGAGGCGATTCGCCTCGGCGGCCGCCGCCTCGAAGAAGTCCACGGCACGCCCTATCTCCACCCCGAGCCGATGCGCCGACTCGATCATCTCCGCCTGCGGCCCGCCGCCTCCGTCACCCCAACCGAACAGGTAGAGCGACCTGTTGGAGCTTCGGCCGTCCTTGAAGCTGCCAACGCTCCACTCGACCTCTTCGCGACTGAAGCTGCCGTTGTACGTGTCGGCCGGCGGGAAGTGGGTGAAGATTCGGGTGCCGTCGATGCCCTCCCACGTGAAGGTGTGGTGCTCGGGCTTGTTGGTGTCGTTCCACGATAGTTTCTGGGTGAGGAAGAAATCGCAGCCGGCCTCGGAGATGAGCTGCGGCAGGTTGCCCGGGTAGCCGAAGACGTCCGGCAGCCACAGAACCTTCGTCTCGTAACCGAACTCCTGCATGAAGAAGCGCTTGCCGTGCAGCAGCTGGCGCACCAGCGATTCGCCTGAAGGCAGGTTGCAGTCCGCCTCGACCCACATCGCGCCGACCGGCTCCCACCGACCGGCGGCCACCTTCTCTTTGATGCGGCGGTAGATGTCCGGGTACGAGTCCCTCATCCATTTGTACTGCGCGGGCTGGGAGGCGGCGAACACGTAGTCCGGGTACTCGTCCATCAGGGCGAGCTGCGTCGACCAGCTGCGCGCGACCTTTCGCCTCGCCTCACGGATCGGCCACTCCCAGGCCGTGTCGATGTGGGCATGACCGACGGCCGTGATCTTGTGTGATGAATCAAGCCGGACCTCACGGACCTCCGGTTCGACAGCAGGGCGAAAGGTCAGCACCGCCTGCCGTAGGACGAACGAGGGCTCGGGCGATTCACGAAGGGCGATCATCGACGGCGCAGGTTCTGATCCCTGCTCCGTCGCTCGCGGGTTCGCCGCGGCCTCGAGGTAGAAGTCGACGTCAGGGCCATCAACAGACAGCCATCTGTGGTTGGGATCGACGCCGCGCCAGGGCTTGCCGTCCTTCCAGGCCAGTGCCTCGCACGTAAACCCCGTCGGCCCGTCGTAGCCGAGGTCGAAGAGCGCGACCACCCTGCGTCCCGCCCACGACTCGGGCACCTTGCCCTGGACGTGGAACCACGTCGTGCTCCACGGCGGACCCCATGCATCGCCGACTGCGATCGGCGTGAAGGTGCCGCGCATCGCGTCGGCGTAGCTGATCGGTTCGCCGCGCACGCAGAACGCCGCCAGCTGAAGGGGCCTCGTCTGCTCCTCAGTCACGAAACGGGGCCATCGAACTCGATCGCGATCGCATCGACCAACCCGCCGGACGCAGGCGGCGCTTCGATGATCAGTTCGCCCAGGAGGTCCGGGCCCAGCAGGTGCTCGTCCAGCGCGGCCAGCGGGACCTCGTAGCGCAGTGGTTCTGCGACGCCCACCACGCTGACCCTGCGGACACGGCGCACCGGAATGCCCCGAACCACGACGCTCTCGATGGGTCTGGCGATCAGATGAAGGTACAGCCGGTTGCCGTTCACGGTCGCGGGCCCCGCGAAGTCGACGCTCGCCGGGGCCGGACGAACGCCGATGACCGCGTCGGAGTGGGTGGAGATCCAGACCCCGAGCTCTCGGAGCGTCGAGACCTGGGCTTCGGGAAGCTCTCCCGACCCGGTCGGACTCACGTTCAGGAGCAGGTTTCCGCCCCGCGAAACCACCTCGGCCAGCGTGCGCGCGAGAAGCCGCGGCGATTTGTAGTTGGTGTCCGTGGGCCGCCAACCCCACGAGTCGTTCATGGTCAGGCACAGCTCCCATGGCCGTGCGGGTGGCTTGATGGGAAGAAACTGCTCAGGCGTCGTGTACTCGCCCTGCCCGGGAAGGCGATCGTTGACGATCGCGAACGGCTGCAGCGATGCAACGAGCTGCCGCAGCTCCGCGGCATGCCATTCCTCCGCCGTTCGCTCCCACTGTCCGTCGAACCACACGAGATCGATCGCTCCGTACTGGGTGAGCAGCTCTGTGAGCTGTGCGCGGACATATTCGTGATATCGCGCCCACGCCGCCGGATCCGGTCGCGGGTAGTTCTCGTAGGCGTAAGGCTTGTCGCTTTCCTGGAACGCGGGGTAGTCGGGATGGTGCCAGTCGGAAAGGGAGTAGTAGATCCCCACGCGCATGCCTTCCGCGCGGACAGCCTCGATGACCTGGCGCGTTATGTCGGCTCGATAAGGTGAGTGCTCGATCGAGAATCGAGAGGTCCTCGTGTGGAACATCGCGTAACCCGCGTGATGCCGGGCTGTGAAGACCACGTACCTGGCGCCGCAAGACCGGGCCAGCCGCGCGAGCGCCGCCGCGTCCCACCGCTGCGGATTGAAGGTGGCCGCACTCGAGTGGTACTGCGCCACCGAAACGTCGTCCCTGGTATCGCCCTCCCTGACGAGCGATCTGCCGACCAGCGGCCATGAGACCTCGATGCCCTGCTGGCTCGCGTGGTCCCAGTGGACGAAGATTCCCAGGCCGGACCCTGCGAACCACTCCATGTCGGGGCGCGAAGGTCCGGCGGTCAGCCGCCCACCCCGGTCACGTTCAGATGGCGAGCTGCAGGGCGCGCGCGGCGAGAGCGCTGACGACGTCGCCGACGATCAGCGTCGCCGGCGGGTCGATGTGGGCCGTGTCGGCCATGCGCGCGATGTCGGCGATCGAGCCTTCGACACTGCGCTGGTCCGGCCAGGTCGCCTTGCTGACCAGCGCGGCAGGCCGGTCGCGCCCAACCACGCTCGCTATCTCCGCGGCGATCTCGGTGAGATTCGCGCGGGCCATCATGACGACCAGGGTATCGCTGGCGGCCGCCAGTTCGCGGAGCCTGCTCATCGATGCAGGTCCCTGAGCCGTGGTGATCGCGACGGACGACGCGACCCCCCTCAGCGTGGCCGGAACGCCGATCGACTCACCCGCTGCCAGGGCTGAGGTCACCCCGGGCACGACCACGACGTCCACGCCCGCTGCGAGAAGGTCGCGCAGCTCCTCCCCACCTCGGCCGAAGACAAACGGGTCACCGCCCTTCAGCCGCACCACGACGCGACCCGCACGTGCCAGCTCGATCATCCGGGCTGTGATGGCCTCCTGCTGCGCACTCTCGGAGCCACCTCGCTTGCCCACCGATTCCAGGCTCGCCTGCGGGCCGCACAGCTCGAGCGTTGCGGGCGAGATGAGGGCGTCGTGCAGCACGACGTCCGCGTCCGCCAGCAGCTCACGCGCCTTGACCGCGATCAGGTCCGGGTCGCCCGGACCCGCCCCGACGAGGGCGACCTGGCCGGGGTGCACGACGTCCGGCCGGGCAAGAATCGCCGCACGCGCCACCGCGTTGTCGAACTGGCCGGCGCGCAGCAGTGTGCGTATATCCGAGCTGATGAGCCGGCGGTACACCCTGGTCTGTGCGGCGATCGGCACACCGCGCTCGCGCAGCTGGCGGCGAATCCGGCCGACCAGCGCGGTGAACGGGCCCCACTCGCTGCCGAGCCAGCGCTCGAGCCGAGCCCGAACGGCTGACGCGAGGAACGGGCTCTCGCCGGATGTCGAGATCGCGATCAGCAGGGGATCGCGCCTCACGATCGCCGGCGCGATGAAACGGCATTGGGCGGGGCGGTCGACGACGTTGATCAAGATGCCGGCCTCTTCAGCTTCCCCCCATGTCTGGCGGTTGATCTCGGGGTCCTCGCTTGCATCCACCACCAACCGCGCGCCGTGCAGGTCGCCAGGTTTGTAGTCACGCGTCGCGATGACGCGGACCAGCGCTCCGGCTCCACGGAGTCCGGCCGCCTTCTCGGTCGCGAACGTGCCGTCTCCGACGACGATGCAGGCCTGGCCCGCCAGGTCCAGAAAAATCGGGTAGTACCTCAAGCGCTCGCCTCCTGCTTCGACGCCTCGAGCAGGACCCGGGCCACCTCAGGCCGCGTGAATTCCACCGGCAGGTCCGATCCCTCGTCCAGCAGCTTGCGCACCGCGGTGCCGCTCAGCGTCTGGTGGAGCTCCTTGGGGTGCGGGCATGTACGCGTGGACGCCATGCCACCGCAGGCCGAGCAGTAGAAGGTGTGCTCAAAGCGAAGGACCTCGATCCCGAGCTCGCCGGGTGCGTAGCCGTCGAAGATGCGATGCGCCGCGTAGGTGTCGTAGTAGCTGCCGACGCCGGCGTGGTCGCGCCCCACGATGAAGTGGGTGCAGCCGTAGTTGCGCCGGACGATAGCGTGGAAGACCGCTTCTTTTGGTCCCGCATAGCGCATCCAGGCGGGATTCGTCGCCAGCAGGACGCGGTCGGCCGGGAAGTAGCCGGCGAGCAGCTCCTCGTAGCAGCGCATGCGCACCGAGGCCGGGATGTCGTCGCTCTTGGTCTCGCCGACGAGCGGGTGCAGCAGCAGGCCGTCGACGGTCTCGAGCGCCACCTTCTGGAGGTATTCGTGGGCGCGATGCACCGGGTTGCGCGTCTGGAAGCCGACCATCGTCTGCCAGCCGCGCTGCGCTTTGACCTCGCGCACCTGCACGGGTGTCAGGTCGAACTCAGGAACGCCGGAGCTCGGCCGAGCCAGCGCGACGACGTCTCCAGCGATCGCCCAGCGGCCGGACTCCTTGAGCACGCGCACGCCGGGATGCGCGTCGTCCACGGTTCCGTAGACGGCCCGCGCTTCGCGCAGGTGCTCCGCCTCGTAGGCGTCGGTGATGCTGAGGATGCCGACCGGCCTGTCGCCGAAGAAGAGGGCGAGGCGGTTTGCCGAAGGGACCTCTTCCGTGCGGAGGACGATCGGGATGGTGTACGGCGTTCCGCTGGAAAGCCTGCCTTGCTCGAGCACCGACTCGTAGTCATCGCGGCCGATGAACCCGTCGAGAGGTGAGAGGGCGCCGGCGGCGAGCATGAAGACGTCAGAGAGCTCGCGCTGCCCAACCTGCAGTCGCGGCAGCCCCCTGGCCTCGGCGCGGAGCAGCTGCAGCTCCTGGCCCGAAGGCAGGCGCTCGGGCACCTGTCGCGGCAGGTGGCCCAGGCGCTCCAGCTTGTCGATCACCTTGGCCACCGACTCGGCCACGCTCTCCTTCGACGTATCGCACGTGACCTCAGGCCGAAGCGGCTCCTCGTAGGGGTCGCTGACACCCGTGAAGTTGGCGATCTCCCCGGCGATCGCCTTGCGGTAAAGGCCTTTGACGTCGCGCTCGACCAGTGTGTCAAGCGGGCAGCGTGCGAAAACCTCGACGAAGTTGGGCGTCTGGCCTCGCACCTCATCGCGTACCTCTCGGTAAGGCGAGATGGCCGCGGTGATCGCGACGCCGCCGCTGCGCGCGATCAGGCGTGCGACGTATCCGATGCGACGGATGTTGGTGTCTCGATCTTCTTTCGAGAAACCAAGTCCTTTGGAGAGATGGGTGCGAACCTCGTCGCCGTCGAGCAGCTCGGCAGGGCGGCCGCGACGCGCGAGCTCGGATTGGAGCGCGGTCGCGATCGTGGACTTGCCCGCGCCGGACAGGCCCGTGAACCAGACGACGAAGCCTTTGGCTTTGGTCAAATCTCTCCTCCCAGAAGTCCCCATCGCCGCCTGATCTCGCGGTCGAGCCCACCAAACAGGCTGTCGATGACGACCCCGATGATGAAAATCACGATCATCAAAGCGAGGAGCTGCTGCGTGTCAGGCAGATTTCTCGCTGACTGAAGCTGCTGCCCGATTGAGGTCTGGTTCGCCGCCACGACCAAAAGCTCCGCCGACATCAGGCTGCGCCAGGCAAACGCCCACCCCTGCTTGAGACCGCCCACGAACGCGGGCAGCGCCGCGGGAAGGATCACGTGGCGGTACAGACGGAAACCGTCGGCCCCCATCGCGCGACCGACTCGAATTGCTGCGCCCATGAGGACGACGAACGTGATGGCGCCTTCGCTGTGCTGCAGCAGGAGGATGGCGAGCGGGAACCAGGCGATGGAGGGCATCGACTGCAGCCCGACAAGCAGTGACCCCACTGCTCGACGAGCCAGCTTGATCCGTGCCATGAAAATCGCGACGACGATTCCGGCTCCAACTGCGATGGCGTAGCCGAAGGCCGCGCGGCGGAGCGTCACCGCAATCCCGAGATAGAAGTCCCCATGACCGAGGTCGCCGGCCAACCGTTCCAGCACCGGCCACGGTCCTGGAAGCGTCGACTCCGGTCGCCAACCCGACCAGACGACGACCTGCCATATGACGGTTGTCAGCAGGACGGCCCCCAGCTTCGGCCAGAGGCCGGACCACAAGCGGGCCACTGATTTGCCGACGGGCCGCCCCCTCCAAGCCGGCGCCTCCGACAGCCGGAGGTCGGAGGCGAGCTCAGCCGCCATCCGACATCTCGTGCTTCAGCCGGTCCGTGATGCCGCCCGCGATCACAGCGAGGTCGGGTGAGTCGAGGCTCCGCGGGCGGGGGAGATCGACGTGCACCTCGTGCGCGACGCGACCCGGCCGGCTGGTGAAGACCATCACCCGATCGCCCAGCCTCACGGCCTCCCGCGCGTTGTGGGTGACGAAAAGGATGGTGAGGCGGCTCTCCCTCCAGATCCGCTCCAACTCACCATGGAGGAGGTCCCGGCTGATCGCATCCAGCGACGCGAATGGCTCGTCCATGAGAAGCACGTCCGCGTCCTGGGCCAGGGCTCGCGCCAGCGCGACCCGCTGCTTCATTCCGCCCGAGAGTTCGTGTGGCCTACGCCTCTCGAACCCGGCCAGGTGCACCCGATTCAGCAGCTCGAAGGCAAGCTCCTGTCGAACCGAAGCCTTGACGCCCCGTAGCGCGAGCGCCAGCTCCACGTTGCCCGCCGCGGTCAGCCATGGCAGGAGCGCCGATTCCTGGAAGATCAAAGCCACGCGCCCGTGGACGTGCGCCCGCCCAGCGGATGGACGATCCAGACCTGCGAGAACGTTGAGTAAGGTGCTTTTGCCTGAGCCGGATGCTCCCACGACGCAAACAAATTCGCCCCGCTTGGCTTCGAGGGTCGCACCGTCGAGCGCCACCAGCACCTGGTCACCGTGCGGAAACGCCACCGTCAGTCGCTCGACACTGAGCGCGTGCTTCTCCGACAGTGCGAGCACATTGCTCACGACACCTTCTCCTTCCAGTGCAGCCCGCATTCCTTGACCTCGTTCTGCTCCCACCACCAGCGCCCCGCACGCTCGTCCTCACCTTGCGAGGTCGCGCGCGTGCAGGGAGCGCAGCCGATCGAGGTGAACCCGTGGTCGTAGAGCGAGTGGTACGGCAGGTCATGCGCGCTGATGTACTCCCAGACCTCCGCCTTCGACCAGGACGCCAGCGGTGCGATCTTGGTGATCCCGTTGTGCTCCGGATCGAGGGCGACGACCTGCGTGTTCGCGCGCGTCGCCGCCTGCTCGCGGCGCAGGCCGGTGATCCACGCGTCGTACCCGCTGAGCGCTCGGTGGAGCGGCCGCGACTTTCGAACGTCGCAGCACATCCGCCTCATCTCGACCGACCTATAGAAGAGGTGGCTGCCGTGCGCCGCGACCATCTCCCCGACCTCATCCGGGTCCGGGGTGACGACCTCGATCTCGATCCCGTAGCGATCGCGGACGCGATCGATCATGTCGTGCGTCTCCTGCGGCAGCCGGCCAGTGTCGAGGGTCAACACCCGCAGGTCGGGACGGATTCTCGACGCGAGGTCGATGATCACCGACGACTCGGCCTGGAAGCTGGCGACGATCGCGACGCGGGCGAAGGTGTCATAGGCCCAGCGCAGCGTCGCCTCAGGGGTCACGCTATCGCCTCCGCCGCCAACGTCCGTTCGCGAAGCGCGTCGAAACCGATCCGTTCGACCCAGTCGCCGAAGCCCTCTCCCTGCCGCCTCTCGGTACGAAACTCGATGAAGATCGGGCGCAGCAGCGATGGAATGCTGCCGATTGGCACGTTGGGTGCGTAAACGCGATTGAGGCGCGTGCCGTCGAAGTCGCCGGCCAGCATGACGTCGTACTTGCCGAGCGTCGTGCCGACGAAGCCGACGTCGCCGAGATAGGGCCGCGAGCAGCCGTTGGGGCAGCCGCTCATCCGGAAGCTGATCCGCTCCCCGGCGAGGCCGAGCTCGTCGAGCATCGAGGCGATCTGGCGGATGAGGCTGGGAAGCACGCGCTCCGCCTCGGCCACCGCCAGGCCGCACGTCGGGATCGCGGGGCAGGCCATCGCATACCGGAGCGCGTGGGGGATCGATTCGAGCCCGGCCATGCCGTGCTCCGCAAGCAGCTCCTCGACCCGCGGTCTCTGAGCCGGAGTGATGCCGGCGAGGATCACGTTCTGCTGGGCCGTCAGCCGCACCTGCGGCCGGATCTCCTCGACGATCTTGCGCAGGCCGGTTCGGGATCGGACCTCGCCCACGTCCGCGATGCGCCCATTCTCGATGTAGACGCCGACATCGAGCTTGCCGTCGCCCTGGTCGTGCCAGCCGAGGTGGTCGTCGACCGGCTCCCAGCGGAGGGTTTCCGGCGGCTTCAGCGCGAACGGGAGGCGACTCTGCACCTCGGCCCGGAACCAATCGAGT
>WNGG01002722.1_pt1 | contig 29682 bp, 30 predicted proteins | sample 5400661 | NCBI WGS metagenome assembly WNGG01 (sample SAMN13153372, study PRJNA577476) | soil metagenome | isolation source: 100 cm soil or saprolite under Garry oak tree replicate 1 | place: USA:California | collected 2016-06-15
GCGCCGGCGACGAGCTGCTGCGTCAGGGCCTGCGCGTGAGCGTGGCCACGCTCCCCACGGGGGAGGATCCGGACACCCTCGTCCAGAAACAGGGCGCCGCGGGCCTCGAAGCCATCCTCAGGGACGCCGTCGATCCGCTCGAGCGGAAGATCCAGATCCTCGACCGCAAGGCCTTCTTCGCGAGCCTCCCCGGGCGGCGCCGGGCGCTCGACCGACTGCTCCCCACGATCCGCGCGGCGAAAGATCCGATTACGCGGGAGCTGTACATCTCGCGTGCAGCTGAGGCGGCGGGAGTGCGGAAGGATGTCTTGGAACGGGAAACGGGGAACGAGAAACGGGAAACGGGGAGCACACCGACGTTTCCCGTTTCCCGTGTCCCGTTTCCCGTGCTGCCTGCCAGCGCCGAGAAAGCTCTCTTGCTCTTGTTGCTCGAGGGCGAGCCTTGGCTCGCCCGCGTGACCGAGGCCGTCGACGCCGAGGAGCTCGAGTTTGCCCCGTATCGCGCTGTGTTCGAGGCCATAGCGGACGATGCGGTGCTCGCCCTGGACGACACGTCGGCGCGCACCTACGAGCAGCTCAAGGAAGAGGGCCTCGGCGAGCGCGATCCCAACGAGATGTATGAATTGGCCGTGAGCTGGATGGAAGCACGGCGACTGGAGCGGCAGCTGCAGCAGCTCGACGACCAATTGCCGTTCGAGAGTCCCGAGCGCCAGGCGTCCCTGATTGCGGAGAAGCGACGGGTGTTCGACGAGCTCCGCAAACGTTACCCGCGTTACAAAATCGCCGCGAGGAGGAGAGGTGCACCCGGAACTTGAAGCGTTGTTGGCGCTGCAGGAGAAGGATCAGGCGGTCACGGCGACGGACGAGAGCCTGGCGGCCCTCGCCCCGGAGCTCCAGGCCCTGGACGAGGCGCAGGCGGCGGCCGAGCGGGCGCTCGCCGGCGCCCAGGCGGCGATTCAGGCCGCGATCGATCGGCGCGACGAGCTCGAAGGCAAGATCGCCAACTATCGCACGATGCAGGAGCAGCGGCGCCAACGGCTCGAGTGGGTGCGGGGCGCCAAGGAAGCCTCGACCCTCATGGCGGAGCTGGACCTCGCCCGCTCGGTGCTCGCCAAAGAAGAAGCCGAGTTCATGCGCTCGGGCGACGCCGTGACGGAGGCGGAGCGCAAGGCGGCGGAGGCCGAGAAGGGGCTTCAGGAGGTGCGGGCGCAGCAGGCGCCGCTGCGCGAAGCGCTCGCGGGCAGGCGCGACGCCATCGCGGCGCAGCGCGAACAGGCGGTCGCGGAGCGCGAGCGCGCCGCGACCCGGGTCGGGGCCGGTCTGCTGTCGCGCTACGAGCGCATCCGCCGCGGTAAGGCGCCGCTCGCGCTCTATTCGCTGCACGGCGACGCCTGCGGGCATTGCTTCACCGCGGTCCCCACCCAGCGGCGGGCACTGATCCAGCGCGGCGCGTCGATCGAAGGCTGCGAGGCCTGCGGCGTGCTGCTGTACGCGCGGGAATGATCCCCGCCCGCTGGACGGTCGCGGCGCCGCCCGACCCGGGTCTCACCTCGACCCTCGCCGCCGACCTCCACATTCCCGAGCCGCTGGCCGCGATCCTGGTGCAGCGTGGCCTCGCGGCGCCGGACCTGGCCAAGGCGTTTCTCCGCCCCGAGCTCGAGCGGCTGTCCGATCCGCTCGCCTGGGCCGACATGGCCCGCGCCGTGGACCTGATCGTCGCGGCAGTGCGCGCGCGCGCTCCGATCCTGGTGCACGGCGACTACGACGTGGACGGGCAATGCGGCGCGGCGCTGCTCACCCGCGTGCTGTCGAGTGTGGGCGGCAACGTCCGGGCGTTCGTGCCTCACCGGCTGCGCGACGGCTACGATTTCGGGCCGGCGGGCCTCGCGGAAGCCCAGCGCGTGGGCGCGCGGCTCGTCATCACGTGCGACTGCGGCATCACCGCCGTCGAGACCGTCGGCGCCGCCCGGGCGGCGGGCATCGACGTGATCGTGACCGATCACCACCTCCCCGGCGACGTGCTCCCGCCCGCCACGGCGGTGCTCGACCCGCGCCGGGCCGACTGCGCCTCGGAGGACAAGCACCTCTGCGGCACGGGGGTGGTGTTCAAGCTGGCGCAGGCGCTCGTGCCCGCGCTCGGCTTGTCGCCCAACTTGCCGCTCCATTTTCTCGACCTCGTGGCCCTGGCGACCGTGGCGGATGTCGTCCCCCTCACCGGCGAGAACCGCATCCTCGTGCGCCACGGGCTCAAGATGCTGGCCGACTCGCGCTGGACCGGTGTGCGCGCGCTGATCGACGCGGCGGGCCTGGCGGGGAAGCCGATCAAGTCCGGCCACGTGGGGTTCATCCTGGCGCCGCGGCTCAACGCTGCCGGCCGCATCGCCGACGCGAACCTGGGGCTGCGGCTGCTGCTCTCCGACGATCCCACCGAGGCGGCCGCCATCGCGCGGGAGCTGGAGACGCTCAACGCGCGGCGCCAGGAGCTGGACCAGCGCATCCTGGACGAGGCGGTCGAGCTGGCCGAGCGCGTGCTCGGGCCGGAGGACCGGGCGCTGCTGCTCGCGGCCGACGCGTGGCATCCCGGGGTGATCGGGATCGTCGCGTCGCGGCTGGTGGAGCGGTACGGGCGGCCCACGTTTCTCATCGCGTGGGACGAGGGCGGCAGCACGGGACGCGGCTCGGGGCGGAGCATCGCGGGCTTCGACCTCCACGCCGCGCTGCAGCGCGTGGCGCCCCATCTCGAGAAATACGGCGGGCACACCATGGCGGCGGGCCTCACCATCCGCCGGGAGCGCTACGAGGCGTTTCGTGTTGCGTTTCTCGGCGTCGCAAGCGAGCTTCTGCGCCCCGACGACCTGGTGCCGGCGCAGCGGGTGGACCTGGAGCTGCCACTGGGCCTCGTGAGCGACGAGCTGGAGAAGCTGATCCGCTATCTCGAGCCGTGCGGCGCCGGCAATCCGGCGCCCGTGTTCGGGGTGCGCGGTGCCCGCGCCGTAGGCGCGCGCCGGGTCGGCACGAACCACCTGCGCTTCACGCTGGACGACGAGTCGGGTGCGCTGCCGGCCATCGCGTTCCAGTGGGCCGACGCGATTCCCGATCAGTGGCTCGCCGAACGGCTGGACGTGGCGTTCCGGCTGGAGCGCGACGAGTGGCAGGGGCGGACGACACTGCAGGCGCGGGTGGCGGCGATGGCGCCGAGCGCATGAACGCGGAACTCGGAACTCGGAACGCGGAACAGACGCTTCCCTTTCTGTTCCGCGTTCCGCCTTCCGCGTTCCGACTTGGGAAGGCGGTGGGGGTGGGCATGATCCGCATCATCGCCGGCGAGTTCAAGGGGCGGCGCCTCAAGACGCCGGCGACGGACAAGGTGCGCCCCACCGCGGACCGCGTGCGGGAGGCGTGGTTCTCGATCCTGCAGCGCTCGATCCGCGGCGCACGCGTGCTCGACCTGTTCGCGGGCTCGGGGGCGCTCGGGTTCGAAGCGCTGTCGCGCGGGGCCGTGAGCGCCGACTTCGTGGAGCTGCACGGGTTTGCCCTCGCCACGCTCAAAGCCAACGTGAAGACGCTCAAGGTGGACGACCGCGCCGCGATTCACCGCGCTGACGCGCTCCGCTTCGCCGAGCGTCTGCATCCGGGCCAGTACGACGTGGCGTTCGCCGATCCCCCGTACGCGGGGCAGGAGGCCGCCCGCCTGGTCGCCATGTTCCGTCTCAACGCGTTCGCGCGCATCTTCTCGATCGAGCACCCCGCGGACCAGCCCATCCCGGGCGACGACACGCGCCGCTATGGCGACACGGCCGTCACCTTCATTTACGCCCCGTGACGCGCATCGCGGTCTACCCCGGCTCGTTCGACCCGATCACGCGGGGGCACGAAGACCTCATCCGGCGCGCCCTCACCTTCGCCGACCGCGTGATCGTCGCGGTCGCCGTCAACGTGGCGAAGCAGCCGCTGTTCACGCTGGAGCAGCGCGTCGCGCTGATCCAGAAAGCCGCGGCGGATCCGCGGGTCGAAGTCCGTTCGTTCGACGGCCTGCTGGCCGACTTCGTGCGCGCCGCCGGCGCCACCCTGATCGTGCGCGGGCTGCGGGCGGTGAGCGACTTCGAGTACGAGTTCCAGATGGCGCTCATGAACCGCAATCTCGCCCCCGGGGTCGAAACCGTGTTCCTGGTACCGGCCTTCGACCTCACCTACCTGAGCTCCAGCCTGGTGCGCGAGGTGGCCCGCTTCGGAGGCGATGTGTCGCAGCTGGTGCACCCCGCGGTGGGTCAGGCGCTCAAGCAAAAGTTCGCGAAGTGACGTTCCGCGACGCACTGCACGAGCGGGCCCGCCGCACGCGCCGCCGCGTCGTGCTGCCCGAGGGCGCAGACGGCCGCGTGCGCGCCGCCGCCGCGCGAATCGAGCGGTCGGGACTGGGGTCGGTCGAGCTGCTGCAGGGGACCGCTCCCCGCTCCCCGCTCCCCGAGATGCTGCGCCTGTTGCGCGATCGTCACCCGAGCAAGTTTCCCGACGACGCAACCGCCGCCGCCGCTCTGGCGCATCCCCTCACCTACGGCGCCGCGCTCGTGGCGCTGGGCCGCGCCGACGTGATGGTCGGAGGCGCCACCTTTCCGAGCGGCGACACGATCCGCGCGGCGCTCTGGACGGTCGGGATGGCGCCCGGGATCACGACCGTGAGCGGGGCGTTCTACATGGTCAAGGACGACGCGGTGCTCACGTTCACCGACTGCGCGGTGGTCCCCGAGCCGACCCCGGAGCAGCTCGCCGAGGCGGCCCTCGCGGCCGCGCGCGACCGCCGTCGCATCGTGGGCGACGAGCCGGTGGTGGCGTTCCTCTCCTACAGCACCCGGGGGAGTGCCGCCGGCCCGCGCGTGGAGCGCATGCGCCGGGCGCTCGAGCTGCTGGCCGCCCGGCGCCCCGACTTCGCGTTCGACGGCGAGCTGCAGACCGACGCGGCCCTCGCGCCGGACGTCGCGGCGCGCAAGGCACCAGGCTCCGCGGTGGCGGGCCACGCCAACGTGCTCGTGTTCCCCGATCTCGACAGCGGAAACATCGGCTACAAACTGGTCCAGCGGTTGGGCGGGTGGGAGGCGATCGGACCGATCCTCCAGGGAGTGGCGCGCCCCATCGCCGACCTGTCGCGCGGCGCCACCGCCGACGATATTGTGGACACGGTCGCGGTCGCCGTCCTTCAAGCCGGGGAGCAGCCATGAGCTTTACGTTGCGCAAAGAGAAGCACGGCGTCGTCGTCGTCGGTGTCGACGGCCAGCTGATCGTCGGCAATCGCCAGGAGCTGAAGCAGAAGGTGCTCGACTCCCTGGAGGGCGGCGGCCGCAAGTTCGTGGTCGACTTCACCAAGACCGGCTACATCGACTCCTCTGGCCTCGGCGTGCTCGTGTCGCTCTCGAAGAAGATCAGGGAACAGGGCGGCGATCTGCGGCTGTGCGGCCTGAACGAGGACCTGCAAACGTTGTTCGAGCTGACCAAGCTGGACACCCTCTTCGCCATCACCAAGACGTCCGAGGAGGCGCTCGCCGCTTTCTAGCCGTGACCACACCGTTGCACCTCGACGTCCGCCGGCACGCGGCGGGAGGAGGGACCGAAACCGAGCTGTCGCTCGATGTGCCGAGCGACCTGCAGTACGTCGGTCCGGCGGTGGAGTTGATCGCGGGGCGCCTCCCGTCCGGGCCCCTCTCGCCGCGCCGCATCCGGTTCAACTTCCGCACCGCCCTCGCCGAAGCCCTCGCCAACGCCATCGCGTACGGCAACCACCACGACCCCGCCCGCGTCGTGCGCGTCCTGGTCCAGGTCGGGCACGATGTCGTCCACCTGCACGTCACCGACGAGGGCGACGGCTTCGACCCGGACACGGTGCCGGACCCCACGCTCCCCGAGCGTCTGGCGCTGGAGGACGGGCGCGGGTTGTTCGTGCTGAAGAGCCTGGTTGACCACGTGGCGTTCAACGCGAAGGGGAATTCGGTGTGCCTGACGCTGCGGGCGGGCTGAGCAGCGAGCGTCTTGAGCGGCTGCTCCTGGTGCTGGAGCGGCTCGCCGGGGCAGGCTTGCGGCTGCGGCAGACGGCGGACACCACGGCCGCCGACCCCGCGGCCCGGCTGGAGCCGATCCCGGAGCTCGAGGGAGTGTGGCTCGAGATCGCGAACGGGACACGCGGGAACCAACTGACCCCGGGCGCCAGCCCGGGGTTCGCAAAGGATCTGGCGCAGATCGTGGGCGCCGTGCTGTCCGCTGAGCGCGACGCGGCCCAGGTCGCGGCCGAGCTGTCGGACCGGTACGAAGAGATCGATCTGATCTACACGATCAGCGAGATCCTCGGCCACACGATCCGGCTCGACGAGGCGGCGGAGCGGATTCTGCGCGAGGTATCGGCGGTGGTGGGGGCGCGTCGCGCCACGCTGCTGGTGCACGACCCCGAGGCGCACCTGCTGCGCATCGTGGCCGCGCGCGGCATGCAGCCGGGCGACGCCGAGCCGATCGAGGTCGACGATCTGTGCTCCGTGGCGGCCCGTGTGTTCCGCGAGATGCGCATCGTCAGCTACGACCCCACCGATCCCAAGGCCGTCAATCCCGGCTGCCCCGAGGGCCGGAATTACCGCGGCCAGGCGTTCCTCTCGGTGCCCGTGCTGTACGCAGCGCCCGGAGCGCGCGGCAAGCCGATCGGGGTGATCAACCTGACGGATCGGGTGGGCGAGGACGCGTTCACGGCGGGCGATCGCAAGCTCGTCGCCGCGATCGCGAACCAGATCGGCGCCGCCATCGAGAACGCGCGCCTCGTCGCGAAGGACCTGGGGCAACAGCGCGTGCGCCGCGAGGTGGAGCTGGCGCGCGACCTGCAGCTGAAGCTCTTGCCGTCGCCCCTCGTGCTCGCGGCGCGCGTCGACGTGGCGGCCCGCTGCCGCCAAGCGGACTCGGTCGGCGGCGACTTCTACAACCTGCTGAACCTGCGCGCCGGCCGGATCGGCGTCATGATCGGCGATGTGACGAGCCATGGTTTCAGCGCCGCGCTGATCATGGCGCTCGTGATGGCCGCGTCGGGCATCCACGCCGAAGCGGCAGAGACGCCCACCGAAGTGTTGCGACGGCTGGAGGAGTCGCTCACCGAAGAGCTCGCCAACACGGAGATGTTCCTCACCGTGTTCTACGCCGTGGTGGACCCGAAGGCCGGGCGCATCACGTTCGCCAACGCGGGCCACCCCCACGCGTTTCTCGTGTCCGCCCGCACCGGGGAGGCCACCCGGCTCGAGGCCACGCGGCCCCCGCTCGGCCTCGCCACCGCCCCGGGCGCCGACACGACCCAGCCGTGGATCCGCAAGGACGGGATCCTGTGCCTCTTCACCGACGGCGTGACCGAGGCACTGGGCGGCCGGGGCGAGCGGTTCGGGGAAGAGCGCGTGCTCGGCCACGTCGCGCGGTTGCGGGACCGCCCCGCGCTCGAAATCCTCGAGTCGGTGCACGCCGACCTGGCCGGTTTCACCGGCGGTGCCGTGCCCACCGACGACCGCACCGTGGTCATCCTCAAGGCGTGATTCCCGACAAGCGACTCGGCCAGCACTTCCTCACCGATCGCACCATTCTCGAGCGCATCGTCGACGCGCTCGACCCCGCGCCCGACGACGTCGTGCTCGAGATCGGGGCGGGGAGGGGAACGTTGACCGCGGTCCTGTGCCCCCGCGTGCGGTCGGTGATTGCTATAGAGAAGGATCGCCGGTTGGTTGCGGAACTCGGAACGCGGAACGCGGAACGCGGAGCAGAGGGATTGACTGTCGTGCAGGGGGACGCGCTGGACCTAGACTGGCATTCTCTCATCGACTCTCGCTCTTCTGTTCCGCGTTCCGCGTTCCGCGTTCCGCGTTTCAAGCTGATCGGCAACATCCCCTACGCCATCACCTCGCCGCTGATCGACAAAGCTCTCACCCCGCCGCTCCCGACGCGCATCGTGTTTCTCGTCCAGGCCGAGGTCGCCGCGCGCATCGCGGCGGCGCCGGGGTCGAAGACGTATGGCGCCCTGTCGGTCGGGGTGCAGGCGGTGTGTCGCGTGGAGCGGCTGTTCGCGGTGCGGGCCGGCGCGTTCCACCCGCGGCCGCGAGTGGACAGCGCGCTGGTGCGGCTCACGCCGCTCGCCCAGCCGGCGGTGGCGCCGACGGAGCTGGCGGCGTTCCGTGCGTTCGTCACGGCGTGCTTCACCCGGCGGCGCAAGCAGCTGCGCAATGTGATGATGGCGGCGACGGGGCGACCGGCGGCGGTGGTGCTGGCGGGGCTGAGCGAGCTCGGGCTCGATGTGGCGGCGCGGCCCGAGACGCTCGCGGCTTCCGAGTTCGCGCGGCTCTTGCGTTGGAGTGCGCGATTGTGAAATTATTCACAATATGCGGAAGATTTCCGAGAGCACGGTGCGGCGGCTCTCCCTGTACCTGCGGTTCCTCGAGCAGTTCGCCGCGCAAGGCCAGGCCACCATCTCCTCCGCCGAGTTGGCCCGCCGGGGCGGGACGACGTCGGCCCAGGTCCGCAAGGACCTGTCGTTTTTCGGCTCGTTCGGCAAGCGCGGTCTCGGCTACTCGGTGCCCGAGCTCGCGGCCAAGATCCGCGACATTCTGGGCTTGCGACGCACCTACCGCGTCGTGCTGGTGGGCGCCGGCCGCATCGGCGGGGCGCTGATTCAGTATCCCGGCTTTCGGCAGCGCGGCTTTCACGTCGGCGCCATCTACGACCGCGATCCCAAGAAGATCGGCTCCCGCTGGAACGGCCTCGTGGTGCGCGACGTGCGTCATCTCGAAGCCGACCTCGGCCGGGAGCCCACCGACATCGCCATCGTCGTCACGCCCGCGGAGGCGGCGCAGGAGGTGGTGGATCGGCTGGTGCGCGCCGGCGTCAAGGCGATCCTCAACTTCGCGCCGGCCCAGCTCACCGTCCCGGCCGATGTGGTCGTGAAGTCGGTGAACATGGCGCTCGAGCTCGAGACCCTGAGCTTCGCGCTGGCGAACCGCTGAAACGCGGAAGTCGGAACGCGGAACGCGGAACAATGACCGCGAGCGCGGCAAGCCGAGCGACCTTGCCTTGCTGTTCCGCGTTCCGCGTTCCGCGTTCCGACTTCGGCTCCGCCTTCCGCGTTCCGCGTTAGATTCTGCCCATGGCCCGCGTCCACGTCACCTCGGAAATCGGTCCGCTGCGGGCCGTCCTGGTCCACACCCCCGGGCGCGAGCTGGTGGCTGTCACCCCCGGCAGCCGGGAAGACTACCTGTACGACGACATCATCGACCTGGAGCTCGCGCAGCGCGAGCATCGGCGCTTTGTCACCGTGCTGGAGCGCTTCGCCCAGGTCTACGAAGTGCGCACGCTCCTCACCGAGCTGGTGGCCCGCTCGAGGTGGTGCCGTCCGACGCGCTCGCCAAGCAGCTCGCGACCCTGTCGCCCGAGGCCCTCGTCGGCCGCATGGTCGAGGGCGCGCTGGAAGAGGCAGGGCCGATCGCCCGCGCCCTGAACGAGACCGGCTACGCCCTCCCCCCGCTCCCCAACCTGTTCTTCACGCGCGACGTGGGCATTGTGATCGGCGAGCACTCCATTATCGGCTCGATGCGCTACGGCGTCCGCTGGACGGAGGAGCTGCTCGTCAAGGCGCTGTTCCGCTATCACCCCTGTCTCGAGAACGCCGGCATTCTGTACGACGGCTCGGAGGAGAAGCGCAACAACTACACGCTGGAAGGCGGGGACGTGCACCCGCTGCGTCCCGATCTGTTGCTGCTCGGCTTCAGCGAGCGCTCCAGCCCCGCCGCCCTCGACCACCTGTGCGACCTGGTGTTCGAGCATTGCGGCGTGAAGGACGTGATCGTCGTGGTGCTTCCCAACGAGCGCACCGCGATTCACCTGGACATGATCTTCACGCAGCTCGATCGCGAGCTGTGCTGCATCTATCCACCGCATTTCGTGGGACCGGAGCGGCTCGCGGTGCTGCACCGGCGCAAGAAATCCAAGGGCGTGAAAGAGATGCCGAACTTTTTCGCCGCCATGCAGGCGGTGGATCAGCCGCTCGAGCCGGTGTTCTGCGGCGGGTCCGATCGCGCGCTCCAGGAGCGGGAGCAGTGGGCGTCGGCCTGCAACTTCATCGCCGTGCGGCCGGGCGTGGTGGTCACCTACGCCCGCAACGAGGCCACGCTGCGCGAGCTCGAGCACACGGGGTTCAAGACAATCTCGGCCGCGAACCTGCTCGACGGAGCGGAGCCCCTGGGGGACGGGGACCGGGCCGTGATCTCCATCGAGGGGAGCGAGCTGGTCCGGGGCGGCGGCGGTCCGCGCTGCATGACGCTGCCGTTGCGACGGGATGACCTGTAGCGCGGTGCCGCTCCCGCTTGATCGCTGCCGCTTCGCCGTCGTGGACGTGGAGGCGACCGGGAGCACCCCGCCCGGCGGGCGGGTGCTCGAAGTCGCGGTGGCGATGCTCGAGGGCGGAACCGTCCACCTCGCCTTCGACGCGCTGCTCGATCCCGGCATTCCCGTTCCCGCCGCGGTGGCGCGACTGACGGGGATCACCGACCAGATGGTGGCCGGCTGCCCGCGGTTCGCCGACGTGGCGCCGCGTCTCGGGCACGTGCTCGAGGACGGCATCTTCGTCGCCCACAACGCCCGCTTCGACTGGGGCTTTCTCGCGGGGGAATGCGCCGCCGCGGGGGTCCCGGCGCCGCAGGGTGCACCGCTGTGCACCATCCGGCTGACTCGCCGGCTCGTGCCGGAGCTGCGGCATCGCCGGCTGGAACACGTGGCGGCGTTCTTCGGCGTGGAGAATCGGGCACGCCACCGCGCCTTCGGCGACGCGCTCGCCACGGCCTACATCCTGCGCGCCCTGCTGGGCCGCGCGGCGGAGCGGGGCGTGGAGACGCTGGAGCAGCTGGTCGAGCTGCACGACCGGACGCGGTACAGCAAAACGCGGAACGCGGAAGTGGGAACGCGGAACAGAAGCGAAGGCGTCACAGCGCGACCTAGCACCAACGCCTGTTCCGCGTTCCGCGTTCCGCGTTCCGACTTCTGATGCCTCACACGTCTTTCAAAGTCGGCCGCCTCACCTGCCACGCCCTCGAGGCTGGCCGCCAGCGCCTCGACGGCGGCGCCATGTTCGGCGTCGTGCCCAAGCCGCTGTGGCAGCGGCGCATCCCCGCCGATGACCGCAACCGCATCCCCCTCGCTTTGCGCTGTCTCCTCGTCGAGCATGACGACGGCCTGGCGCTCGTGGACACCGGCCTGGGCAACAAGGAGGACGCCAAGTTCAAGGACATCTACGGGGTCGTGAACGAAGGGAAGGGCGGCCGCACCGGCCTGGAGGATGCCCTGGCGGAGCTGGGCCATGCGCCGGAGGACGTGCGCTGGGTGATCAATACCCACCTCCACTTCGATCACGCCGGCGGCAATACCTATCGGGAGGCGGGAGGCGCCGTTCGCCTCGCCTTTCCACGCGCGACGTACGTCGTGCAAAAGGGTGAGCTCGAGTTCGCCCGGCACACCAACGAGCGCACGGCGGCGAGCTACCTGCTGCCCAATTTCGAGCCGGTGACGTTCACGCTCGTGTCCGGGGAAGCGGACCCGCTGCCCGGGATCCGCTGTCTGCCCACGCCGGGGCACGTGCCGTTTCACCAATCGGTCTTGGTCGAGAGCGCGGGGGAGCGGGTCTGCTTCGTGGCGGACCTGGTGCCGACCGCCGCCCATTTGCCGCTGCCGTGGATCATGGGCTACGATCTGGAGCCCCTGGTGACGCTCGAGTCGAAACGCCGGTTGTACCAGCGGGCGGAGGCGGAGGGGTGGCTGCTGTTCTTCGAGCATGACCCCACCGTGATCGCGGGGCGGTTGGGGCGTGAGGGGAAGGGATTCGGCCTTGTGGAGCCGCTCATCGCGGGCTAACTTGCCCGCGACAAAACGGCAAGCGGGCGCCGCGCGCGCCTCACCCGCCGCCTCTCCAAAGGGAGAGTGCTCTAGGGTTTCCGAGACGACGTGATCCGTAATCCGCCATCCGTCCTCCGTAACCACGGACGACGGAAAACGGACGACGGACGACGCGAAGCGGATTCCGGGGCAAGCGGAGTCCGCTTTTTCTTTCTTGAGGAGGAGAACGGCACCTGGCCATCGAAAGCCCGAACAACAAAGCGCCGCGCATCCGCGTCAACCGGCAGATCCGGATCAGCCCGATCCGCGTGATCGCCCCTGACGGAGCGCAACTCGGCGTGCTGACCGTCGAAGAGGCGTTGGCGGCGGCCCAGGAGCGGGGCCTCGACTTGGTCGAGGTGGCCCCGCTCGCGCGACCCCCGGTCGCGAAGATCATGGACTATGGGAAATTCAAGTTCGAGGAGGCGAAGGCGGCACGGGCGGCCAAGAAAAAACAGCACATCATCCACTTGAAGGAAGTGAAGTACCGGCCGGGGATCGACGATCACGACTTCGCCTTCAAGACTCGGCACGCGCGTGAGTTCTTGCAGGACGGCAACAAGGTCAAGGTGACCATGATGTACCGGGGCCGCCAGATGGCCCACATCGACCTGGGGCGAGCCGTGCTGGACCGGGTCGCCAACGAGCTGAAAGACATCGCCAAGATCGAGCAGGACCCGAAGCTCGAGGGCCGCAATATGTCGATGGTCTTGGCGCCGAAATGAGACTGAGGGATCGGGGATCAGGGATCGGGGATTGGTCCCCCGGCCCTGGCCCCGAACCCCTGACCCCTGAGGTTGACATGCCCAAACAGAAATCCAAGCGCGCATTGCGCAAACGCGTCCGGCTGACGGGGACGGGCCGGTTGCGCCGGCACCACGCGTACAAGAGCCACATCCTGACCAAGAAGCATCCCAAGCGGAAGCGACACCTGCGCAAGGCGACGCTGGTCTCGCACGCCGACGAACGACGCCTCAAGCGCCTGTTGATGGCGTAAGGAGCGACTCATGCCCCGCGTCAAGAGCAACGTCGCGCGTCTGAAGCGCAAGAACAAGATCATGAAGCTCGCCAAGGGCTATTTCGGCGGGCGGTCCAAGCTGTGGAAGGCGGCGAAGGAATCGGTCGAGCGCGCCCAGAAGTACGCCTACCGCGATCGCCGTCGTCGCAAGGCCGACTTCCGGCGGCTCTGGATCACGCGGATCAACGCCGCCGCGCGGCAGCACCAGCTGTCCTACAGCCGCCTGATGAACGGGCTGCGCAAGGCGGGCGTCGAGATCAACCGCAAGGTGCTCGCCGACCTCGCCGTGCGTGATCCCGTGGCGTTCGAGCAGCTCGCGGAGGTCGCCAAGCAGGCACTCTGACCATGCGCGACCTCCTGGCGGCCCTCGCCGAGCTGCGGGAGCGTCTGCAGGAGATTCCGCAGGCGGACGAGCGCCGGCTCCAGGATCTCAAGACCGAGATCCTCGGACGCAAGGCCGGCGCACTCACCCAGATACTCGGGCGCTTGCCCAAGCTCGATCCGTCCTCCCGGAAGGAGGTCGGGGCGGCGGCGAATGCACTGAAGCGCGAGTTCGAGGCCGCGTTCGCGGCGCGCGAGCGCGAGCTCAAGCGCGCCGCGGGGGCCGCGACCGGCCTGGACCTGACCATGCCCGGGCGCGCCGTCTGGCGCGGCGGCCTCCACCTCGTCACACAAGTCGTGGACGAGATCTGCGACATCTTCCGTGAGCTGGGCTTCACACGCGCGATCGGACCGGAAGCCGAGACCGAGCGCTACAACTTTTTCGCGCTCAACTTCCCCAAGGACCACCCCGCGCTCGACGCACAGGATTCCTTCTACCTGGGCGACGGCCTGCTGCTGCGCACCCACACGTCCCCGGTGCAGATCCGCACGCTGGAGCGCTACCCGCCGCCCATCCGCGTTGTCATTCCGGGCCAGGTGTACCGCCGCGACCCGTTCGATGCGTCGCACTCGCCCGTGTTCGAGCAGATCGAGGGCCTGGCCGTCGACGAGGGGATCAGCTTCGTCGACTTCAAGGCCACGCTCGCCACTTTCGCGCGTCGCTTCTTCACCGCCGACACACGCGTGCGGTTTCGTCCGTCGTTCTTTCCGTTCACGGAGCCGTCCGCCGAGATGGACGTGCAGTGTCAGATCTGCGGGGGGGCGGGGTGTGCCACTTGCAAGCAGACCGGCTGGATGGAGATCCTTGGCTCGGGAATGGTGCATCCCGCCGTGCTCGAGAACTGCGGCGTCTCGAGCGAGCGCTACTCCGGCTTCGCCTGGGGCATGGGCCCCGCGCGCATCGCCATGACGCGCCACGGTATCGCCGACATCCGACTGCTGTACGAGAGCGACGTGCGCTTCCTGGCGCAGTTCGCGGGTGGCGTGCGGTGATCGTCTCACGCCGCTGGCTCGAGGCGCTGCTGGGCCGCCCGCTCGACGCGCGCGAGGTCGCCGAGCAGCTCACCATGCACGTCGCGGCGGTGGACGCCGTCGTGCCGCTGCACCAGGACCTGGGCGACGTCCTGATCGGACGCGTGCTCGAGGTCAAGAAGCATCCCAACGCCGATCGCCTGTCGCTGTGTCGCGTCGACGCGGGCGGGGCCGAGCCCGTCGATGTGGTCTGCGGTGCTCCCAACGTGCAGGCAGGCAAGACCTACCCGTACGCCCCGATCGGCGCCACGCTGCCGGGTGGCGTAAAGCTCGAGCGCCGCAAGATCCGCGGCGTCGAGTCCAACGGCATGCTGTGCTCGGCCAAAGAGCTCGGTCTCGGCGAAGATCACGCGGGCATCCTCGAGCTCGACACCACGGCGCCGCCCGGGAGCCGGTTCCTGGACGTGGTGCCCGTGGCGGATCATCAGATCGTCATCGACGTCCCCGCGAACCGCCCCGACCTGCTGTGCCACAAGGGCGTCGCCCGCGAGCTGGCGGCCGTGCTGGGCGGGACGGTGAAGCTCCCGCCGATCTCCGGCGCCGGGAGCGCGGCGACGGCCGCCGAGGGCGGCGTCCCCGCCGGCCGGAGCCGCGCTTCCAGCGCCGGAGGCGGCGAGGCCGCTCGGGCCGGCGGCCGCGCCGGGCTCGGCGGCCCTCGCGGCCCCGCCACCTCTGGCGCTGTCGATGGCGTCGAGGTTCGCCTCGAGGACCCGGAGGGCGCGCCCCGATACATGATCGCGGTGATCCGCGGCGTGAAAGTCGCGTCCAGCCCCCACTGGCTCACCGATCGCCTGACATCGATCGGCCAGCGGTCCATCAACAACGTCGTCGACGCCACGAACTACATCCTGTTCGAGCTCAACCAGCCGCTGCACGCGTTCGATCTGGCGAAGCTCAACGGGCCGGCGGTGGTGGTGCGGCGGGCCAAGCCGGGCGAAAAGATCGTCACGCTCGACGGGCTGACCCGGACGCTCACTCCGGACATGACGGCCATCTGCGACGCCAAGCGGCCCACGATCATCGCGGGCGTGATGGGGAGTGCCGATTCGGAGGTGAGCACTGCGACCACTGACCTCGTGCTCGAGTGCGCCTATTTCCAACCCACCCGCATCCGGCGCACCCGCCGCGCCCTCGAGCTGTCGAGCGAGTCGAGCTACCGGTTCGAGCGCGGGATCGACATGCTGGGCATGCCGGACGCCTTACGCCGCGCCATCGAGCTGATCGTCGCCGTGGCGGGCGGCGAGCTGCGCGAGCCGCCGCTCGACCTCTGGCCCGAGCCGCAGCACGAGAGGACCATATTCTTGCGGCCTGAGCGCGTCGCGCACCTGCTGGGCATGCCCGTCGAGCATGCCGAGATCGAGCGGCGGCTCACGGCAGTGGGGTTCTTCGTTGCGCCCAAGGACGGGCGACTTGCGGTACAGGTCCCGGGGTGGCGCCCCGACGTGACCCGGGAGGTAGACCTGATCGAGGAGGTCGCCCGGCTGAAGGGGTACAACACCTTCCCGGATGAGCTGCGTCCCTATCGCCCAGGGATCGTCCCCGATGCTCCCGAGGAACAGGCCCGCGCCCGGGTGCGCGAAGGCCTGGTCCGCGTCGGCCTGCTCGAGGCCCGCACGCTGCCCCTCGGTCCACCAGACGGGCCGGACTCGATGACGATTCTCAACCCGCTCTCGGCCGAGGAAGCGCACCTGCGGCGTCGGCTGTTGCCCGGCCTGGTGCGACGGGTCGAGCACAATTGGGCCAACCACAACCGCGATATCCGGCTGTTCGAGGTTGGGACCGTGTTTCGCCGGGGATCCGGGTCTCCGGTCGAGGAATGGACATCGGTTGCCGCCGTCCTCACCGGTGCCCGGCGGCCGCCGCACTGGTCCGAGGGTGCGAAACTACCTGATATGGACATATGGGACTTGAAGTACCACTTTGAGTTAGCGGTAGAGCTCGCCGCCCCGGGCTGTAACGTCGAACCTGCAACGGGGGGGGAGTCGGGGTGGGTGGCGGTGCAACGGGGAGGAGAGGTGGTGGGGCGGGCCGGCCCGCTCGAGGCGGACGCGCCCGTGTGGGCTGCCCCCTTGTTCGGGCTCGAGGTCCGCTTGGCGCTGACGAGCCGGGCTCCCGTGGTGTATCGTCCGCTCCCGGTACAACCGGCGGTCGAGCAGGATGTGGCGCTGGTGCTGCCGCCGGGAGTGAGCGCCGCGCAGGTAGCGGAGGTGCTGAGGCGGGCCGTGGGGCCGCTGCTCGAGCGCCTCGAGGTGTTCGACGAGTATCGCGGGCCCGGGATCCCGGCCGGCCATCGCGGCGTGGCGTGGCATTGCACGTTCCGCGACCCGGAGCGCACGCTGCGCGAGGCGGAAGTGAAGGAGGCGTTGGCACGAGGGCTCGCGGCCCTGGAGGACGAGCTTGGCGTACGACGGCGAGAGGGTTGATGGACCGGTGCTGGACCAGCTCGAGACGATCCTCCGGCACGTAGCGGAGGAGCTCACGGGCTGGCGCACGCGCGCCCTCAAAGCCGAAGCCGAATTGAAGGAGAGTGGCGCTCGGGCAGGCGCGGGCAGCGTCAAGGCGGATCTCGACGCCCGCGGCCGTCTATCGGACTTGGAACAGGAAAACAAGACGCTGCGGCAGCGCGTGGAGGCGGCGCGCCTGCGGGTGCACGATCTCCTGTCGCGGCTGACGTTCGTCGAGGAGCAGGCTCGCGACTCGGGCGGCAACGGCGGCGGACGGGCGGCGGGCGCTTCGGGCGCGGGAGCCGCGCCATGAGCACCAAGAAACACGCGGTCAAGGTGATGATCGGAGGCGACGAGTACACGGTGCGGTCCGATCTGCCGCCCGAGTACACCCGGGACGTCGCGGCCTACGTGGACCAGGCGCTCAAGAAGGTGCTGTCGCAGGGTCCCATCGTGGAGACGCACAAGGCGGCGATTCTGGCCGCGCTCGACATCACGAACGAGCTGTTCCAGGCGAGGAAGGGCGAGCGCGAGGTCGCCGCCCGGCTGGCGGCGCTCGCGGACGACCTGGCGAAGCTCTTGCCCCCCGGGAAGCGCAAGGCGGTCGTGGGGCAGTTGTAGACGAGTCTCGCTCCGCCTGCCACGCGGAGCGGTGCTGGAGATAGATCCTATGACGGACGTGCTGGGGATCGTCGCAGGCCTCCTCGGCGGAGGCATCGCCGGCGGCGTGGCGTTCTACCTGCTGGGGCGCCGGGTCGAGCGGCGCACGGCGGAAGCCGCGGCGCGGGCCACGGCGGCGGAGAGCGAGCGGCTCCTGGCCGACTCGCGCCAGCGGGTGGTGCTGGCGGCGCGCGAAGAGCTGATGCAGGCGCGCGAGACGTTCGAGCAAGAAGCCGCGCGCCACCGCCGGGAGAGCGAGCGGCGCGAGCAGCTCGTCGAACAGCGGTTGACGGGCCTGGAGGAGCGTGCCCGCGGGCTGGAGCAGCGAGGTCGCGCGCTGGACGAGCGCGAGCAGGCCCTCGCCGCCCGGGAGTTCGCGGTGCGTGCCCGGCTCGAGCAAGTCGCCGGGCTGACGGCGCAGGAGGCCAAGCAGGAGTTGTTGCGCCACCTCGAAGACGAGGCCCGCAACGAGGCGGCGGCCCTGGCGCGCGACCTGAAAGAGCAGGCGCGCCGCAACGCGGACAAAGAAGCGAAGAAGATCCTCGCCCTCGCGATCCAGCGGCTCGCCCCGGAATCGACGGCAGAAACCACTGTCTCCACCGTGGCGCTGCCCTCCGACGAGATGAAAGGTCGGATCATCGGTCGCGAAGGCCGCAACATCCGGGCGTTCGAGGCCGCGACCGGCGTGGACGTGATCATCGACGACACGCCGGACACCGTCGTCGTGTCGTGCTTCGATCCGGTGCGGCGCGAAGTGGGACGCCTCGCGCTCGAGCGCCTGATCGCCGACGGGCGCATCCATCCGGGTCGCATCGAGGAGGTCGTCGACAAGGCGCGAGCGGAGGTCGAGGCCTCGATCGTGGAGGCGGGGGAGCAGGCGGTGTACGAGACCGGCATCAAGGGCATGCACCCGGAGCTGGTCAAGCTGGTGGGCCGGATGCGCTACCGCACGTCGTACGGCCAGAACATCCTCGAGCACTCGAAGGAAGTCGCCTGGCTCGCCGGCATCATCGCCACCGAGCTGAAGCTCGACACGCAGCTCGCCAAGCGGGGCGCGCTGCTGCACGACGTCGGCAAAGTGCTCACGCACGAGCACGACGGCACCCACGTGCAGCTGGGCGTGGAGGTGGCGACCAAGCACGGGGAGCATCCCATCGTGATCAACTGCATCGCGGCCCACCACGACGACGTGGCGCACGAGTCGCCCATCAGCGTGATCGTGCAGGCGGCGGACGCCGTCTCGGGGTCGCGCCCGGGAGCCCGGCGCGAGGCGTTCGAGACCTACGTCAAGCGCCTCACGCAGCTCGAGCAGCTCGCCGGCGACTTCCCGGGCGTGGAGAAAGTGTTCGCGATTCAGGCGGGCCGGGAAGTGCGTGTGGTGGTGACGCCGGGCACGATCGACGACGGCAAGGCCGGCGAGCTCTCCGATCAGATCGCGCGCAAGATCGAGCGCGAGCTGCAGTACCCGGGACAGATCAAGGTGGTCGTCATCCGCGAGACCCGCGCGGTGGACTTTGCCCGCTAGGCTGATCGACGGCAGCGCCGTCGGTCAGGCGATGCGCGCGGAGCTCGAGGGAGAGATCCGCCGGCTCCGCTCGCGCGGGATCACGCCCGGGCTCGCGGCGGTCCTGGTGGGAGACAACGCCGCGTCGGCTACCTACGTGCGCATGAAGGGAAAGGCGTGTGACCAGGCGGGCCTGTACCACGAGACGATCCGGCTCAAGCACGAGACCACCGAGGCCGAGCTGCTCGAGCTGATCGAGCGGCTGAACGCGGACCACAAGATTCACGGTATCCTCGTGCAATTGCCGTTGCCGAAGCACATCGACGAGGCACGTGTGCTGCACCGCGTGTCACCCGGGAAGGATGTAGACGGCTTTCACCCGGAGAACGTGGGAAAGGTCTCGATCGGCGACCCGAGCGGCTTTCGTCCCGCGACGCCCTACGGCGTCCAGCAGTTGCTCGTCAAGAGCGAGATCGAGACCAAGGGCCATCACGCTGTGATCGTCGGTCGTTCCAACATCGTTGGCCGGCCCATGGCGGCGCTCCTGCTCCAGGACGGCCCCGGCGGCAACGCGACGGTCACCGTGTGCCACTCCCGCACGCGGGACATCAAGTCGGTGACGCGGCTCGCCGACATCCTGATCGTGGCGATCGGGAAACCCGAGTTCGTGACCGGCGACATGATCAAGCCCGGAGCCGTGGTGATCGACGTGGGCGTGAACCGCGTTGAGGATCCCTCCACGAAGCAGGGCTATCGCCTGGTGGGCGACGTGCAGTTCGCGGACGCCAAACAGGTCGCGGGGGCCATCACCCCCGTGCCGGGAGGAGTCGGGCCGATGACCATCACGATGTTGCTGTACAACACCGTCCAGGCGGCGCGCCAGTGGGCCAAACCCTAGACCTGTTCGCGGCCGTCTCGCCCGAGGGTGCCTGGACGGTGACGCAGCTGACGCGGCGCGCGCGGGCTGCCATCGAGGCGGGCCTGGCCCCGCTGTGGGTGCGGGGCGAGGTGAGTGGATTCAAGGCATGGCAGAGCGGGCATTGGTACTTCGGGCTGCGCGACCGCGCCGCCCAGGTGCGCTGCGTCATGTTCCAGAAGGACAATCGCCGGCTCCCCGCGCCCCCTGCCGACGGCATGCAAGTGTTCGTGTTCGCCCGGCCGACGATGTGGGAAGAGAAGGGGGAGTTCCGGCTCACCGTGCTCGACCTGCTGTCGACCGAAGCCGGCGGGCTGTGGCAGGTGGCGTTCGAGAAGGCCAAGGCGGCGCTCACGAAGGACGGGTTGCTCGACCCGGCGCGCAAGCGGCGTCTGCCTCCCTATCCGCGGCGCATCGCGATCGTCACAAGCCCCGACAGCGCCGCGTTGCGCGATATCATCGCCGTGGCCACGCGCCGCTGGCCCGTCGCCGAGCTGCTCGTGGTTCCCACGCGCGTGCAGGGCGACGGCGCGGAGGGCGAGATCCGCGCGGCGCTCGCTCTGGTGACGCGGCTCGCGGGACTCGACCTCGTCATCATCGGGCGGGGCGGCGGCTCGCGCGAGGACCTCTGGACCTTCAATCACGAGCGCGTCGCCCGCGCCGTGGCGGCGCTTCCCGTACCGGTGATCTCCGCCGTCGGTCACGAGACCGACGTCACGCTGTGCGATCTGGTGGCCGATCTGCGGGCGCCCACCCCCTCCGCGGCCGCCGAGGCCGCCACCCCGGACGCGGTCGATGTGCTGGTCGAGCTGGACCACCTGGGCGCGCGGCTGGTGCGCGGCCTCACCGCGCGGTCAGGACGCGTGGCCGTGCGGCTCGACCGCGGCTGGGAGCGCCTCATGGCCGTGCTGGAACGGCGGCTCGAGCGTGACCGGCAGACGCTCGCCGGTCTCGCCGGCCGTCTCGACGCGCTGTCGCCGCTGCGCATTCTCGAGCGCGGCTATGCCTTGGCGCGTGACGAGCAGGGCCGCGTGTTGAAGCGGGTGGCGCAGTTCACGCCCGCGTTGCCGTTCCGCCTGCGGGTCACGGACGGCACCGTAGGCGCCCGGGTGACGGAGGCCTGATGGCGCGCGCCCGCGACCCCCTCAACTTCGCGGAGCAGCTCGAGCGGCTCGAGGAGATCGTGCGCCGGCTCGAGGGCGAGGACCTCGATCTCGACGCCGCACTCAAGCTGTTCGAGGAAGGGGTGGAGCGGCTGCGCCAGGCGCGCGAGCGCCTCACCGCCGCCGAGGCGCAGGTCAAGCAGGTCCTCGCCGATCAGGCGGGCAATGTCCGGGTCGAAGACCTCGACGCCTGACGGCGCAGTGGTGGCGTACCTCGCGGACGCCCGGGCCCGGGTGGACGCCGTGCTCGAGTCCTGGGGCGTGCGGGCGGGGGAGTGGTGGCAGGCCCCGGTGCCCGCGGCCATGCGTTACAGCCTGCTCTCCACCGGCAAGCGGCTGCGGCCCACGCTCGTCTTCGCCGCGGCCGAGGCGGTGGGAGGCGGCGTGGCGGCGGAGCGCGTGGCCGACCTTGCGGCCGCGGTCGAGGTGGTACATGCCTACTCGCTCGTGCACGACGATCTTCCCTGCATGGACAACGACGATCTGCGCCGTGGCCGGGCCACCACGCACCGCGCGTTCGACGTGGCGACGGCGGTCGTGGCCGGCTATCACATGGTCGCCCTGGGCGCGCGCGTGCTCGACGCCGGGCTGGCGGCGCTGGCGCTCGCGCCCGAGGCGCGCCGGAGCATCGCGCTCGAGCTGTTTCGCGCGGCCGGGGCCGGCGGCATGATCGGCGGGCAGGCGCTGGACCTCGCGGCCGAGGGCCGGCGGCTGCCCGCGACGGAGCTCGAAGACGTCCATCGGCGCAAGACGGGCGCGCTCATCTCCGCCGCCTGCGTCATCGGCGCCATGGCCGCGGGGGCGCCGCAGGCCACGTGCGAGGCGCTGCGGGGCTACGGCGCGGACGTGGGGCTCGCCTTCCAGATCTACGACGACGTGCTCGACGCGACTGCGACCTCGGACCAGCTGGGCAAGACGGCGGGCAAGGACGCGGCCGACGGCAAGTCGACGTTCGTGACCCTGTTGGGCGCAAGCGCCGCGCGGGCCGAGGCGGAGCGCCTGGCGACGCGGGCGGTGGACCGGCTGCGGCAGGCGGGGTTAGTTTCTGCTACGCTCGAGGGGCTGGCGCACTACATTGTTACCAGGCCGAACTGAAGTGCGCGAGCGAACGCGGAACGCGGAACATGCGAGCCGGACTCCGCTAGGGCTGTTCCGCGTTCCGCGTTCCGCGTTCCGACTTCCGCGTTACACGAGGTTTGATGGCGCTACTTCAGTCCATTCGTGGTCCCGAGGATGTCAGGCGCCTGTCACGCGACCAGCTCCAACCCCTCGCCGACGAGGTGCGCCACCGGCTGATCGAGGTCGTGTCCCAGACCGGCGGCCATATCGGCGCGGGGCTGGGCGTGGTCGAGCTGACGGTCGCGCTGTGCTACTGCTTCGACTCCCCCCGCGACCGGATCGTGTGGGACGTCGGCCACCAGGGGTACCCGTGGAAGATCCTCACCGGCCGCAACGACCGTCTGCCCACGCTGCGGCAGCCGGGCGGCCTGTCCGGCTTCCTGCGCCGCGACGAAAGTCCCCACGACCAGTTCGGCGCGGGTCACGCCGGCACGGGGCTCTCGGCGGCGTTCGGGATCGCCACGGCGCGGGACTTGAAGGGCGAGCAGTTCAAGGTCGTCGCGGTGGTGGGCGACGGCGCGCTCACCTGCGGCCTGCCGTACGAGGCGATGAACAACGCGGGTCACTCGGGTCGCGACATCATCATGATCTTGAACGACAACGGCATGTCGATCGCGCCCAACGTCGGTGCCATCAACAAGTACTTGGGTTCCATCATCGCCAGTCCGATCACGGTGCGCATCCGCGAGCGCATGAAGGGGCTGATCTCGTCCGTGTCCCACGTCGTGGGCGGTCAGAAGCTCGTCGATTTCGCGAAAACGATGGAGGAGAGCATCAAGAACTTCTGGTCCCCCGGGATGCTGTTCGAAGAGCTCGGATTCCGCTACTTCGGGCCGATCGACGGTCACAACATCGCGCAGATAGTCCAGACCCTGGAGATCGTGAAAACGCTCAAGGGCCCGCGCGTGGTGCACGTCATTACCGAAAAAGGCAAAGGTTTTCCGCTGCCGCAGCCCGACACGGAGAAGTACCACGCCCGCGCGCCCTACGACCCCGTCACGGGCGAGCTGCGGCCCGTCAAGGCGGGGCCGCCGCAGTGGACCGCGGTGTTCGGCGAAGCGCTGGCCCAGCTCGCCGGCGAGTACCCCAAGCTCGTGGCGATCACCGCCGCCATGCCATCGGGCACGGGGACGGGCGTCTTCCAGAAAAAGTGGCCCGATCGCTTCTTCGACGTCGGCATCGCGGAGGCGCACGCCGTCACCTTCGCCGCAGGGCTCGCCACGCAGGGCATCCGCCCGGTCGTCGCGATTTATTCGACGTTCCTGCAGCGCGCGTACGACAGCATCATCCACGACGTGGCGATCCAGCGGCTCCCCGTGATCTTCTGCCTCGACCGCGCCGGTATGGTCGGCGAAGACGGGCAGACGCATATGGGCCTGTACGACATCGCGTACCTGCTCGCCGTCCCGAACATGACGGTAACGGCGCCCAAGGACAGCGCCGAACTGATCGGGCTGCTGCGCTGCGCGCTGCAGCATGCCGACGGGCCGTTCTCGATCCGCTACCCGCGCGACCGGGCGCCGGGCGAGGCGCCCCCAGCCGCCGAAGTGGCGCCCATCCCCTACGGCACCTGGGAGCTGTTGCGCAAGGGGCGCGAGTGCGCGCTGCTCGCGGTCGGCGCGATGTGCCAGCCGGCGCTGGCCGCCGCGGAGCTGCTCGCCGCCGACGGTCTCGACGTGAGCGTGGTGAATTGCCGGTTCGTGAAGCCGGTGGACCGCGAGCTGCTCGACGGCCTGCTGCGCGACCATCGCCTCCTCGTCACGCTGGAGGACGGTACCGTGACCAACGGCTTCGGCGCCCAGCTTGCGGGACTGGTCGCGACGCTGGCCCCGGACGTGCGCGTCGGGCTGCTCGGTGTCCCCGACCGCACCTACGAGCACGCGCCGCGCGCCCAGCAGCTCGCGGAGGTCGGCATGACGGGTAGCGCCATCGCCGCCCGGGTGCGCGCGCTCGCGGCGGAGGAATCGCCCGCGCGCTCATGAACGTCGGGGTCGTCGGCAACCCGAGCTACCGCGATCTCAATAGCATCCTCGCGCATCTCGCGCAGGTCGCGCCTCGGCTCGGTCTCACGTTGTTCACCGAGGAGCACATCGCGGGGCTGTGGCCCGAGCCCGCGCCTGCCCCGCTGCATAGCGCGCCCCAGCTCGAGTGCCTCGTTACCTTGGGCGGCGACGGCACGTTGTTGCGCGGCGCACGCAGCCTCAACGGTGCGCGCACCCCGATTCTCGGCGTCAACCTCGGGCGCGTCGGCTTTCTCACCACGGCCAACGCCCAGACGCTCGACTGGGCGCTCGACGTGCTGGTGCGACGGGCGTACGCCACCGAGTCGCGCCTTGCCCTCGCGCCGTTCATCCTGGACAAGCAGGGCAAGAGCCGCCCCGAGCCCGTGGTGCTGAACGACGCCGTCGTCCACAAGGGCGGCGTGGCGCGGGTCATCCGGCTGCGCGTTTCGGTCGACGGCGACGAGGTGGGACAGTACTCGGCGGACGGCATCGTGGTCGCGACGCCCACTGGCTCGACGGCGTACGCCCTCTCGGCCGGAGGCCCGATTGTCGTCCCCGGGGTCGATGCCATCGTCGTCGCGGCCATCTGCCCACACACGCTCGCCGTGCGCCCGCTGGTCGTGCCGTCCCAGGCCAGCGTGACCGTGGAGCCGATGCCCCCGTGGACTGAGGACGTGCTCGTGTCCTTCGACGGCCAAGTCGGCACCACCATGCAGGCCGGTGAGCGGCTGGTGGTCAAGCGCGCCGAGCAGCCGGTGCTGCTCGTGCGGCTCGGGCCCGAGGGCTTCTTCGCGCGTATGCGCAAGAAGCTGCAGTGGGGCGACCTCTCCGACCGCGAGCGCAAGTAGTGCTCACGGAGCTGCGGGTCCGCGACCTCGCTATCATCGCCGACGTCACCCTCTCTCTGGCTCCTGGCTTGAACGTCCTCACCGGCGAAACCGGGGCGGGGAAGTCGATGCTGGTGGACGCGCTCGCCCTCCTGCTCGGCGAGCGCGCCTCGAGCGATGTGGTTCGGCCCGGCGCCTCGAAGACCGTGATCGAGGGCGCGTTTGAGTTCAGCTCCACCGCCCTCCACCGCCTTTCACCGCCCTTCACCGCCCTGGGGGTGGAAGTGGACGACGGACGCCTGGTGCTCAAACGGGAGATCAGCGGGGAAGGGAGATCCCGCGCCTGGGTCAATGGCAGCCCCACCACGGTGGGTATCCTGACACAGCTCGGCGCGTTGCTGGTCGACCTGCACGGGCAGCACGAGACGCAGTCGCTGCTCAAGTCGGACGCGCAGCGCGACATTCTCGACCTGTACGCCGCGGCCGCCGTCGAGCGGGCCGCGGTGCGCGACGCGCACGCGCGCCTGCGGGAGCTCGAGCAGCGGGAAGCGGCCTTGCTCGCGCAGCGCGACGACGTGCAGCGCAAGGCCGACTACCTCCGCCACGTGGTGGAGGAGATCTCCCGCGCCGCCCCTCGGGTGGGGGAGACGGAAGCGCTCGAAACGGAGGCGAAGCGTCTCGCGCACGCCGACGAGCTGGGCAGGCTGTCGCGTGAGCTGGAGCAGGCGCTCGAGACGGTCAACACGGCGGGCCTGTCGCGCGCGGCGAAGCTGTTCGCGAGCCTCGTGAAGCTCGACCCTTCGGTCGAGCGCTGGCGCGCCATGGTGGACGGGGCCTTCGCCAACGTCGAGGAGCTGTCGCAGGCGGCGCGCGACTACGGCGCCGGTATCGAGGGCGACCCCGGCCGGCTCGCCGCGGTGGAGCAGCGCCGCGATGCCCTGTTCCGCCTGACGCAGAAGTACGGTCCGGCGCTGCCCGACGTGCTTGCCACGCGGGACCGGGCCGCCCGCGAGCTCGAGCTGCTCGACACGGCGGACCTGGATCTGCGCGAGATCGCTGGAGAGCGCGAGAGCGCGGCGGCCGACTTCGCCCGCGCCTGCGCCGCGCTCAGCGCCAAGCGAACGGCGGGCGCCGACCGGCTGGCACAGGCCGTCAACCAGCTGCTGCCGGCGCTCGGGATGCGGGACGGACGGTTCGCGGCCGGGTTGGTACCGCTCCCCACTCCCCGCTCTCAGGGCGCCGAGGATGTCGTCTTTGAGGTGCAGCTGAACGTCGGTCTCGAGTCCCGTCCCCTCGCCAAGGTCGCCTCGGGTGGCGAGCTGTCGCGACTCATGCTGGCGCTCAAGGTCGTGCTGGCGGAGCACGACGCCGTGCCGACGCTCGTGTTCGACGAAGTGGACCAGGGCATCGGTGGCGAGGTGGGCGGGCGAGTGGGCGAGGCGCTGGCCGCGGTCACGCGAGACGAGCGACGCCAGGCGCTCGTCATCACGCACCTTCCCCAGATCGCGGCGTATGCCCGCCACCAGCTGGTCGTGGCCAAGGGGGCGCGCGGCGGCGTGGCGACGAGCGACGTACGCACGGTCACCGGGGAGGCGCGGACGCGGGAGCTAGCGCGCATGCTGGGCGATCCCGACATGGAGAGCGCGCTCGGCCATGCGGCCGAGCTGCTCAGAAAAGCTTCCGCGACGTCCGCAGCACCAACCGATACACCGTCGCGGCCGGGACGAAGCCGCCCACGCCGCTGACGGTCTGCTCGATCGAAAAGCCGCCTTCCACCGTGGCGCCGTGGTAGGTCATCGCAAAGCCAAGCCGCAGCTGGCGCTGCGACGTGCCCTCGTCGAGCACGCTCGCCGCGATGGGTGCGCCCAGGCGACTCGCGAGCGCGACCGAATCCTGGGGTGACTGAAACGCGTAGCGGTCCCGCTGCTTGGTCCAATAACCCGCCGTGAATCCGACCGCGAACTCGGGCGCAAGCCGGACCAGCGGCGCCACGTCCACCGCCACGTAGTCTCCCGGATCCCACCGCAGGCTCGCCGTCGCGGCCGCCGGTACGAGGAACGCGTCGGGTGGCGCCACCCGGCGCACCCGTGTCCCGGGGCGCTGCACGGCGGCGCGGACGGCGAGGTTGAGCCACAGCGGCCCCGCCATCAGCTCCTGCGTCAGCTGTCCTTCCAGGTCGATCTGATGATCCCCGATCGACTGGGCGAGCAGCTCGTCGGCCGAGTCGCGGGCGCCGGTGGGGAGGCGCACCAGTGCCTTCAGCGCCGCCGCGTAATGAGCGCCGCCGAGCAGCCGGTACTTCGCGCCGAGCTCGACGTCGCCGAACCCGTAACGAAAGCCGCTGCGGAAGGGAATCCGGTTGTATCCGAACCCGATGGCGCTGTCCACGATGGCCGCCTGCACCAGAACGCTGCTCAGGGTGTCGCTCGGCAGCAGAAACGTGGTATCGAAGCCGGCGACGCCGAACGTGGCCATGTCCCGCCGGATGCGGGCGACGGCGCTGTCGATCCCCCGACCCGCGGCCGAGGAGTCGAGCGGCATGAACGGCGAACCGGGCGAGCCGGGCTGTCCCACGCCGTACGTGATGTGGTGGAGCGCGTCGTAGATGCCATGCCAGTAGGCCGAGCTGTCGCGGGCCGGGCACGAGGGCGTGCAGGAGCCGTACAAGCCGGCGGCGATGTTCTGATCGAGGCGCGCCAGCGTCGTGTCGAATTGCGTGAAGAACGCCAGGTACGCTGCTTCGGCGCCGGTGACGGTCAGCCGGGGGTTGAGGCCGAGATTGGCGCCCGAGGTCGAGAGCTGCAGCCCGCTGCGCGTCGCGACCCGCACGATCGGCACCGTGAGGCTCACCGAGAGCCGGCTCGTGACCCCGAGCTCGGCGGTGATGGGGTAGGTGCGGCGCTCCTGGCGCACGCTCAACAGGCCCGCGCCGAGGCTCGCCACGAAGCGGGGCAGCAACGCCACTCGATCGCCGTGGCCGAGGAGCTGCGGCTGGATGGCGGGGACCAGGTCCCCGGTCACGGCCCGCACGTTCTGCTCGAGCTGCGCCAACGCGGGGATGTAGCGGCTGCCCACCGTATCTCCCGTGAGGCCGAAGCCGAGCCGGCGGCGTCCCGCATCGGTGAACTCGTCGTTCCACGTCATGATGCGGGGATCGAACGTCACCCGCAGGATGCCGCGGGCCGGTACGTCGGTGCGCTCGACGGACTGGGCGGCGGCGAGGCTAGCCCCGCCCGTGAGGGCGGGGCTGACGACGAGGAGGACGATTCGCAGGGTTCGCATTGAGAAAACGGCATCCACCAGGAGGCGGATGCCGTGTTCGCTACCCCCCCACGCGGGCCGGGTTCGTGGTCAGGGCACGGGAATGGCGGAGCCGTACTTGGCGTTGATCGCCCGGATGAGCTTTCGGGCGATCAGGAGGTGGGTCCCCTGGTTGGGGTGAATGCCATCGCAGCTGAACGCGAGGCCGAACGGAGAGCCGCTGCAGGCGGCGGCCGTGTTCGGGAACGGGGCGAACTGGTTGGGGACGCCCGCCAGGGAGTCGAGGGTCGTATTCACGCTGTCGGTAAAGGCCCATCCGTGCGCCGCCGCCAACGCCTGAATGATTCCGTTGTACTCGAGCTGCAGCCGAGCGAAAAACGCGACCTCGGGCGGCTCGATCACTGGTGCAGCGGTGCAATCGAGCGTGGTGGGCGTGCCCGTCTGGGCCGTGGCCAGCAAGCCGAATCCGTAGGGGAAGCTCACGATCACGGTGTCGCCCCGGGGCGGAGCACAGTTCGCGGCCACGGTAAACGGGGCCGGCGCAAACGCGCCGCTCGCCCAGAGGCCGTACCAGGTCGTGCCACGAGAGAAGAACGGCAGCACGACGTTGTTGGCCAGATGCCCGAGCCCGACCGCGATGAGGACCGCACTCGCGCCCGTGGCGTCGATCGAATCGAGCACTTGGGCGTACTCGGTGCGAAACGCAGCGGTGTCCGTCGCGAGCGTCGTATCGCCTGCTTCCGCGGCACCCAGCAGGTCATTGTTGCCGAGCCAGACGCTGACGAATGTCGGCCGGGCGTCCATCATGGCCTGTGTCTGGGTTCGCGCGCCGAGCATCAGCAGGGTCAGAAGATTCGAGTTGGTGCCCGGAGCCGGAAAGTTCTCCAAGCCATCGATCACTTCGGCGCCAGGGTCAGAAGATTCGAGTTGGTGCCCGGAGCCGGAAAGTTCTCCAAGCCATCGATCACTTCGGCGCCCGGTACGGCGACGTTGGTGAGGAAGGGCGGCAGGTTCGGGTTGCGAAGCAGGCAGGTCGTACTCGTGCCACCCAACACGCGCGCGCCCGTGAAAATGTTCGTAAAGGGCGGCGGGCACCCCGGCACGTTCAGGCTGGGGTAGTAATAGGGCGACCCCATCTTCCCCGCGACCAGGGCGGCATATGACTGCTGCTGCGTCGAGTCGTTGATCCCGCCCGACTGAAACCCGGCGGTGACGCTGTTCCCCATGGACACGTAGCGCTGAAACATGGCCCCGCCCTGGTACTGTGGGACCGGGGGTGTGATCAGATCGTCGTTACTGCAGCCGACGGCGGCAAGGACCAGTCCGGCGGCGAGCGATATGCGGCGGATCGTCATCGTCGGGCTCCCCTTAGAACGCGTAGCTGAGCGACACGCCGAACAGGTGCGCGTGGAAGTCGTACAGGCCGTTGTTCAGC
>WNGG01001158.1_pt1 | contig 29664 bp, 31 predicted proteins | sample 5400661 | NCBI WGS metagenome assembly WNGG01 (sample SAMN13153372, study PRJNA577476) | soil metagenome | isolation source: 100 cm soil or saprolite under Garry oak tree replicate 1 | place: USA:California | collected 2016-06-15
GACGAGCTGGTCGACCACCTGGCCCTTCCTTTTCTGCGCGGCGGGCCAGTCGAAGCGGATGTTGTCGGCGACCAGGCCGAAGGGCTGCCCCGCCTTCGCGAGGGTGTAGAGCTCGGACGACTGGAGGCGCGCTTTGGTGGGGATGCAGCCGCGGACCAGACACGTGCCGCCCATCCGGTCCTTCTCGACGATGGCCGGTTTGGCACCCAGCTGGGCCGCGCGCAAGGCGGCGACGTAGCCGCCTGGGCCGCCGCCGATCACCGCTACGTCAAAAGCCCCCGCCATAGCTCCTATCTATATCTGCCATCGACAGAAATTATGCCTAGCGGTCGGGCTTTTCCGCCGGCCGAACTCCGTTTGGGCTGTAGCGGTTGACGATCGGCATGCGCCGGTCACGGCCGAACGCCCGCTCAGTGATCTTCACGCCCGGCGGCGCCTGGCGGCGTTTGTACTCGCTCCGATCTACTAGCTGGATCACCCGCGCGACGGTCTCCGGCTTGTGGCCCGCCGCCACCAGCTCCTCCGGGCTCAGATCGTCCTCGATGTAGCCGATCAGGATCGGATCGAGCTGGTCGTACGGTGGGAGGCTGTCGGTGTCCTTCTGGCCTGGCTTCAGCTCCGCGGACGGTGGCTTGGTCATGACCCGCTCGGGAATCGCCGGGCCCAGCGTGTTGCGGTAGCGGCACAGCTCGTACACGGTCGTCTTGGTGATGTCCTTGAGGACCGCGTAGCCGCCGGCGATGTCGCCATAAAGCGTGCCGTAGCCGGTCGCCAGCTCGGACTTGTTCCCGGTGCTGAGCACGATGTAGCCGAACTTGTTGGATAGCGCGTGCAGGATGGTGGAGCGGATCCGCGGCTGCAGGTTCTCCTCGGCGACGCCCGGTTTGGTACCCCGAAAGACGGGCGCCAGGATCTCCTCGAAACCCTTGTGCGGGGGCTCGATCGAGAAGTCCATGAGCTGCATGCCCAGGCTTTCCGCGACCAGACCGGCGTCGTCGAGGCTCTCTGTCGACGTGTGCCGCGACGGCATGCGAACGCCGATCACGTTTTGGGCGCCCAGGGCATCGCAGGCGATCGCGGCCGTCAGCGCCGAGTCGACCCCGCCTGACATGCCGATGACGACTTTCTCGAACCCCTGCTTGCGCATGTAGTCGTGCGTGCCGAGGACCACCGCGGCGTAGATCTCGGCGGCGCCTTCCAGCGGGACCGCGAGGCGTTGCTCGATATGAGGTTTCGCCTTCCCGCCAGTGGAGCCGTCGACTTGTACCTCGGTGACGTCGAGCTCCAGCCGCTCCGCGGCCTCACTTTCGCGGCGCAGCTTCTCGACGGGGCGGTGCATGGGCTGCGATGTGTCGACATCGCACACCAGCAGTTCCTCGACAAACGAAGCGGCATGCGCGAGCAGGCGGCCGTGCGGATCGAAGACGACGCTGTTGCCGTCGAAGACCAGCTCGTCCTGACCGCCGACGGTGTTCACCCAGGCGAGGAACGCGCCGTAGTCGGCGGCGCGGCCCGCGATCATCGCCTCGCGTGGCGCGCGCTTGCCGTAGTGGTACGGCGAGCCGTTGATGTTGATCAGGACCTCGGCTCCGTGGTGCGCCTCCCAGGCCATCGGACCTGACGGAAACCAGCAGTCCTCGCACACCGAGAGCCCGATGCGAACGCCATCCAGCTCGACGATGGGGCAGCGGTGGCCGGGCTCGAAGTAGCGCTTCTCGTCGAAGACGCCGTAGTTGGGAAGAAAGACCTTGTGGAAGACAGCCTTGATGTCGCCGCCGTTCAGAAACGCGGCGGCGTTGAAGATGTCGCCTTCCTCGTCGACGAAACCCACCACCGCCGAGATGCCCATGGTCGCTTTGGCGATCGATTTCAGCTGCGCGATGTTGTCGCGCACGAATGAAGGCTTGAGAACCAGGTCTTCGGGAGGGTACCCGGTCAGCACGAGCTCGGGAAAGCAGACGATGTCGGCCCCTGCATTCCTTGCCTTCTCGATCCAGTCCAGGACCAGGCGCGTGTTGCCGGCGAGATCGCCGACTGTGGGGTTGACCTGCGCGAGCGCGATCCTCACACGTCAATTGTGCCCATCCCAGGCGTGCCACCAACCGGCTCTGACAAACCCGCCCGAATTGGCGAAAATGCCAGTAGGCAATGAGGCCGGTCCTCTTTTACGTGGACGGTGTCCCTGTCTACGCCTACGGCACTTTCTTCTTGCTCTCGCTGCTGACCGTGCTGGCTCTGGTGCTGTACGAAGCGCGCCGGCGCCACTGGCCGAAAGAAGAGGTGGTGCCGATCCTGCTGGCTGCGTTTGTCGGCGGCATGATCGGTGCTCGGCTGTCGATCCTGTTCTTCAATGGATGGCAGACGGCCTCGGACGTGTTGAACTTCGGTGCCCTGTTTGACCCGCGAATCGGACCGGGGTCGATCCTCGGCGGCATCGGCGGTGCATACCTGGGCGGCTACATCGCAAGCCACGCCATCAAGAAGGTCGGTTGCGCTTGTGATGCATTTGCTCCAGCCATGGCCCTGGGCAACGCCGTCGGGCGGATCGGGATCTTCCTCGCGGGCGTCGACGGTTTGGGCAAACCGACCGACCTCCCCTGGGGCGTGCAGCTGCCAGGAAGTGATTACCTAGTGCACCCGGCTCCCCTGTATGACGCTGCGTTCGACGTGGCGTGGTTTGGTGTCCTGTGGGCGCTTCGCGACCACCCGGCGATGCAAAACGGCAACCTCTTGAAGTTCGGCGTGGCGGGGTACGCGATCGTTCGCTTCTTCATCGAGTTCGTCCGGAACAATCAAGTGATCCTTCTTGGATTGACCGGTCAGCAACTTTTCTGCCTCGGCCTGCTCGCAGCGCTTGGAGGCTGGTACGCGATGCGGCGCCGGCCAATCGTCGCAGCCTGAGTGCGCCGTACTTATGGGAGCCCGAGGGAGAAAAGGTCTGACTTCTGGCTCGGCTTCGGCGCATGGTTGGTCTTCAACCTCGCCGCCGTGGCCGTCATCCAACTCGTGTCCTCCTGGAATGGATACGTCGCTTTCGCACTCTCGGGCCTCCTGCTCGTGCTGAACATTGCAACACCCATCGTGCTGGCTTTCACACGCCGTTTTGTCGCGCTCGGAATCCTGGTCGCTTTCTCGAGCGCGTTCGCGCTCGCGGTCGTCGAGGGAATCTTCTTCACAGTAAGCGACTTCGCGGGTGGCCAGGTCACTGCTTTCGGTGGGCCGCCCACGGGTAACGTCGCGGTGACATACGCGTTCTTGACAGTTGGATTCATCGCGTTTGCGGTTGTCGCGTTCTTCATAATCCGCGCGATTTACCGGGTTATCAAATGAAGCAGGACCGACCGGAGATCTTCTGGGAGCTCACTCGCAGCATCTGTCCCGAATGCAAACGCGTCATCGATGCCCAGATTCTTTTTCGCGACAACCGGGTCGTCATGCGCAAGCGCTGCCCCGACCACGGGTGGTTCGAAGCCCTGGTTTTCGGCGACGCTGAGCTCTACACCAAGATCGCCGGCTTCAACAAGCCCGGGACGCTTCCGCTCAAATTCAGCACCGAGGTTCGCGAGGGATGTCCGCACGACTGCGGGCTTTGCCCAGAGCACAGGCAGCACACTTGTCTCGCCCTGATCGAGGTCAACGCCGCCTGCAACCTCGACTGTCCGCTCTGCTTTGCGAACTCAGGGACGCACCTGGCGAAGAACGGGTTCGAGCTGACCATGCAGCAGGTGGATTTCATGCTCGACCGCTACGTGGAGGCTGAAGGCAACCCTGAAGTTTTGCAATTCTCGGGTGGCGAGCCAACACTCCACCCGCGCCTACTCGAGTTCGTCGAGCTGGCGAAAGACAAAGGGATCGCGTACGTGATGATCAATACGAACGGCATCAAAATCGCCCACGACGATCGGCTCCTTGCCGGCCTCCAGCGACTGAAGCCGCATGTCTACCTCCAGTTCGATGGTTTTGACGCGCGGACGAACACCGCCTTACGCGGACGCCCAGATGTGATCCAGGAAAAGCTGCGCGCGCTCGACCGGCTGGCGGAGGCGGATATACGCGTCGTCCTGGTGGCGGCAATCGAGCGAGGCGTCAATGAGCACGAGATCGGTCCCATCGTCGAGTTCGGCCTCCGCCATCCAGCCGTCTTCGGGGTGAACTTCCAACCTGCATTCCGCGCTCAGCGGCATCTCGCCGCGGACCCGATGCAGCGCATGACCATTCCAGATGTGCTGAAGGCGTTGGAAATGCAAACCAGTGGCAAGTTCAAGCTGAGCGACTTCGTTCCGGTCCCGTGCTGCATGCCGACGTGCAATTTCGTCACTTACGCGCTGCTGGATGGGGACGCCGTAACACCCATCACCAGGGTGCTCGAGGTCGACAGCTATCTCGACTACATCACCAACCGAACATTGCCTTCACTCAACGACGAGCTTCTGGCGACGCTGGAGCGCCTGTGGAGCTCATCGGCGCAGGTGGGGTCGGAACGAGCCGCCTCGGACGTGCACTCATTGCTGGGCGAGAGCTGCCCCGCATGTCACTCACGCCTTCCCCTGAGCGCGCATGCGCCGCGCGACCTGGCGCGCCACGTGTTCATGGTCAACACTCGTGACTTCATGGACCCCTGGACATTCAACGTCAAGAACGTCATGAAGTGCTGCGTCGAGTTTCTGGTCCCGGATGGCCGGATGATCCCGTTCTGTGCCTACAACTCGGTTGGATACCGGGAGCAGGTTGCGGCGCAGCTGAACCGAGTCCTGGTCTAAACCCACCGCTACGATTTGGATGCGGTGAGCTACTTCGAACGTCTCCGCGTGCTCGCACACGAGCGCCACACCCTGCTCTGCGTCGGGCTCGACCCGGATCCCGAGCGCATCGAGGGCGGGGCCGCGGGCGCGCTTCGGCACTGCCAGGAGGTCGTTCGGCAGACTGAGGAGCACGTCTGCTGCTACAAGCCGAACAGCGCGTTCTGGGAGCAGTACGGCCCCGACGGGTGGGCGGCGCTCCTCGAGCTCCGCGACGCGGCGCCTGATACGCCGTTCCTGCTCGACGCCAAGCGCGGCGACATGGACAACACGATGCGCGCGTACGCCCGGGCCGTCTTCAACACCCTGGCCATGGATGCCGCGACGGTGAACCCATACCTCGGCTCCGACTCGATCGCGGAATTCACCTCTTACAAAGACCGGGGCGTCTACGTCCTGTGCCGCACTTCGAATCCCGGCGCGTCCGACCTGCAGCACCTCGACGCAGGGGGGCAGACGGTCTACCGCCACGTCGTAGCGCTGGCGGAGCGGCTGAACGGAAACCAGAACGTCGGCCTGGTGGTGGGGGCGACCGCTCCCGCTCAGGTCGCGGAGATCCGCCGCTTGACGAGCTTGCCTTTTCTGCTCCCCGGTGTCGGCGCGCAAGGCGGCGACGTCGAGGCTTCAGTGCGCGCGGCGTGGAACGGCGACCCCGCTTCCTGCCTGGTCGCGGCGAGCCGCAGCGTCATCTTTGCCGAGAGTCCGGCGCGTGCAGCCGCGGCGCTGCGGACGCAGATCAACGCGGCCGCCGGGGTTCGCGCATGACAGGCGGCAAGCACAGCGCGCGCCTGGTCCTGCAGGGCCACATCATCGACTCGATGATGCTGCCGCAGGTCATGGACATCGTCATGGACCTTGGCGGCAACTTCACGATCGAAGAGCTGAAGGTAGGCCAGCACAAGACCGATCCATCGATCTGCCGGATGGAGGTCTACGCGGATTCGGCGGAGGTGCTCGATCGCATCGTGCAGCGTGCGCGGGCGCTGGGCGCGACCGCGGAGCACGAGCAACCCGTGCGCCTCGACAAGGTGTCGCGTGCCGGGGTTTTTCCGGAAGGCTTCTACTCGACGAGCAACCTGCCCACCGAGGTTCTGCTCGACGGCCGATGGGTGGTGGTCGACAACATCGAGATGGACGCCGCGATTGCAGTCGACCGCAACGCACACCGCGCGTGGTGCATCGTCTTCCAGGATGCCAGCCCCGGCATGGAAGTCGTCATCGGTCATCAAGGCGTCCGTGTCACGCCGCTGGAGCGTTCGCGGCAAACCGAGATCTTCAGCTTCATGGGCAGCGAGGTGTCCGCCGAGAAGCCGAAGAAAGTCCTCATCGCCAGCATCGCCGACGAGATGCGCCAGGTGCGCGACTCAGGTGGTCGGATCCTTGTCGTGGCGGGCCCCGCGGTGGTGCACACAGGCGCCGGCGTCTACCTCTCTCGGCTGATCGAGCTGGGGTTTGTGCAGGTGCTTTTCGCCGGCAACGCCCTTGCCGTGCACGACGTCGAGTCCGCATTGTTCGGCACCGCCCTCGGCGTGAACATCACGAGCGGTCTTGCGATCGAGCATGGCCACGAGCACCACATGCGCGCGATCAATCGGGTCAGGGCCGCGGGCGGGTTGCGGCAGATGATCGAAAGCGGCCAGCTCAAATCGGGCGTGATGAAGTCGGCGATCGACCACGGCGTCGAGATCGTGCTCGCGGGCTCCGTCCGCGACGACGGACCGCTCCCCGACGTGATCACCGAAATGGTGGAGGCGCAGCGCCGGATGCGTGGTGCGCTCCCTGGGGTGCGGATCGCCCTGATGTTGTCCACGATGCTGCACTCGATCGCGACCGGCAACATGCTGCCGGCCGGCGTTCGCACCGTGTGCGTCGACATCAACCCGGCGGTGGTCACCAAGCTCGCGGATCGCGGCAGCTGGCAGTCGATCGGGCTGGTCACCGACGTGGAATCGTTCTTGCGCGAACTGGCCCTGGTCGTGGAAACTGGGCACCATGGGTAAAGGACGCGACAAGCAGGGCCGCGAGCCGAAGAAAAAGAAGAAGGCGAAGCAGCCAGCCGCGGCGGTGCCGGCAAACGTCCAGTTCCGCCATCACTCGGTGGTGATGAACCAGCCCGAGACGCCACCCCGAACGACCGAGTAATCGAACCCACAAGGCGCCGCGGCGTCTTTGCGACGATCGGTTTTCTGGGCGGGCTGCTCGGCGGCTTGCTCGGTGTGGGCGGCGGCTTTGTGCTGGTGCCGCTTCAGGTGCTGTGGGCGGGGGTGCCACAGCGTTTTGCCAACGCGAACTCGTTGGTCGCCATCATTCCGATCGCGCTCGCGGCCCTTCCCATCTATTACTTCCGCAAGGGGTCGCCGCAGGTCGACCTGCACGCGGCTTTGTTCCTGGTCATCGGGAGCGTGGTCGGCGCGTACATCGGGGCTCGCCTGCTGAGCCGGATCCCGGACCGCGAGCTGAAGTTCGGCGTCGCGCTGATCCTGGGCGTGGTCGGGCTCAAGGAGCTGCTGCTCCCATGAGCTGGGGCGATGTGCTGCTGATTGCGGGCGGCTTTGGCGCGGGCTTCCTCAGCGGCACCATCGGGATCGGAGGCGGCCTGCTCTTCGTGCCGACCATGACGGTCGGCTTCCGGATCTCGCAGGCGGTGGCGCAAGGCACCTCGCTGGTCGCGATCGTGCCGACCGCGATCGTCGGCGGGATCACGCACATCCGCGAAGGCAACGTCCTGCTCACTCCAGCCGTCTGGATGGGGGGTGGGGGAGTGGTGGGGGCGGTGATCGGGGCGCTGGTCGCGGTCGAGGTTCCCGGCCCGATCCTGGCCCGGATCTGGGGCGGCTTTCTGGTGTTCAGCGCCTACCGCCTTTTCATGCAAGGTTTCCAAGCGGCTTCCAGAACGCCTTAGATCGTTGACAGCCAGCGGGTGCTCCGCGTAACGTCCCACCTGAAAACGGTACGTACGAGTACCAAAGCGTTGATGCAGCAGGAGCAAAGGCGGGAACCATGATTTCGTTTGAGTTGAGCGACGAGCAGAAGGAAATCCGCGATTGGGTCCACAGCTTCGCCGAGAAGGAGATCCGGCCCGTTGCGCATCAGTACGACGAGTCCGAGGAGTTTCCCTGGCCGGTCGTCAAGAAGGCGGCCGAGGTCGGTCTTTACGGCACCGAGTTCCTGCAGCAGACGTACGGCGACGGCACCGGGATCATGCCGGCGCTGGTCGCCGAGGAGCTGACCTGGGGCTGCGCCGGCATCGCGCTGGCCATCCAGGGCACCGGCCTCCCGGTGGCGGCCATCTTCTCCCAGGGCACGCCCGATCAGATCTCGACCTGGATCCCCGCCTGCTTCGGCACCCCCGACAAGCCGGCGCTTGGAGCATTCGCCGTCACCGAGCCTGACGCAGGTTCCGACGTTTCCTCCATGAAGACGCGAGCCGTGCGCAAGAACGGGCAGTGGGTGATCAACGGCCAGAAGATCTTCATCACCAACGGCGGCATCGCCGATGTCCACGTCGTGGTGGCTGCGGTCGAGCCGGAGCTCGGCACCCGGGGCCAGGCGAGCTTTGTCATTCCACCGGGGACCAAGGGTCTGCGCATGGGCAAGAAGGAAAAGAAGATGGGCATCCGCGCCTCGCACACCGCAGAGGTGCTGCTCGAGGACTGCACGATCCCGGTCGAGAACGTGCTCGGCGGCATGGAGAAGCTAGAGGCCCGGCTGGCGCGGGCGCGCCAAGGCACGCACCAGCGGTCCTCAACGGCGCTCAAGACGTTCGAGCTGTCGCGGCCGATCGTGGGCGCCCAGGCGCTCGGCATCGCTCGCGCTGCCTTCGAGTTCGCCCTGAAGTACGCCAAGGAGCGCAAGCAGTTCGGACGCACCCTGATCGAGAACGAGGCGATCGCCTTCATGCTCGCCGACATGGCGACCGAGATCGAGGCCACCCGCGCATTGATCTGGCGGGCCTTGTGGGAAGGCCGCAACGGTGGCGAGTTCACCAAGGCCGAGGGCTCGATGGCGAAGCTCAAGGCCGGCGAGGTGGCGGTGAAGGTCACCGAGCAGGCGATCCAGATCTGCGGCGGCTACGGCTACATCCGCGACTTCCCCGTCGAGAAGTGGCACCGCGACGCCAAGATCTACACCCTTTTCGAAGGCACCAGCGAGATCCAGCGCCTGGTCATCTCGCGGGCCCTGGCTGCCGGTTAGGCCCGGCGATGGCGGTTCCCTCGGCGCAGCTGCGGCGAGACGCGCGCGTCGAGCGGCGCAGGCGGCGGATCGTTGAAGCGGCGCTCTCGAATTTCGCCAGCCGCGGATACACGGTGACCTCCGTGGACGACGTCGTGACGCGGGCCCGAGTTTCCAAGTCGGCGTTCTACGAGTTCTTCGAGTCCAAGGAGCACTGCTTCCGCGAAGTGCTCGAGGAAGAAGGCGGCGCGTTGATCCACGAGGTGCTCACCGAGGCCGCGACGGGCCACGATCACCATGCGCGGTTGCGGCTGGGGATCAGCCGCTTCGTCCAGGAGTGCTTTTCGCGGCCGGATGTGGCGCGGCTCTTGATCGTCGAGTCGGTCGGATTGAGCGAGGGGGTGGAGGTGGTCCGCCGCCAGCTGCAGGCCCGCTTCGCGGACGCGGTGGCCGAAGAGGTCCGCCACGCCATGACTCACGATGCGTTCTACGCGGACAAGGACCCGGCGGTGTTCGGACGAGCCGTGGTCGGGGCGGTGAGCGATTCGGTCGGCTACTTCCTGACTCATCCGGGCGTCGACGCGGAGTCGCTGGCGTCGAGCCTGTGCGTGATCTTCGCCCCTTAGAGGTTCAGTAGCCTCAGCCCAAGGAGGACGAGGGCGACAAGGATCAGCGCGGCGCCGGCCAGCTGTTCCGACTTTTCGCGCGCGGCTTCACTGATGGCGTGCCCGAACCTCAAACCTAGCTGTGCCGCGACGAATGCCTGGATCGCGATCCAGACGACGATGAAGGTGGTCGGCAGGGCAAGCAAGCCGGCGCTGAGCCCGATCGTCAGCTCATCGACGCTGATGCCGAGGCCGAGGTCGATGATCGCAAGTCCTCTGGTGTGCGCCAGGAGGCGCAGGCGCCGGTCTGTGACTTCCTCATCGTTGCCGGGACGCAGCAAGAGCAGGCCCGCCAGGAACAGAAACGCGATGCCGGCCCAACCTGCGGTCGCCCCGACCAGAGAGCCGACCGCCCGCCCGACAAGCATGCCGGCGATGGGCATGCCGGCCTCAAAGAGCGTGAAGACCAGGGCGACGCGCAACCGATCTCTTCGCTCGAGTCCCGCGACGCCGAGCGCGGCGCCCAGGGCGAAGGTGTCGAGGGCGAGGGGGAGGAGAAGTCCGGCCGTGATCAGGAGCTCGCGCACCGCGTTTCGGAGCTTAACAAGCTGCCTTGCACCTCGAACGCCCGTTCGGTATACTGAATTCCGAACATGCGTACGCTGGCGACCCAGGTCAAGCTGCGACGGTTGATTCGGGCTTTCGGTGAAGCCCGGATTCGGCTTATGTCCGAGCCAACCGATCGCCGAATCGTCGGTTCGACCGTGGACCGGCTCCTCGAGCTTGCCGGCGACCTTCGGGAGAGCTGGCGGCGGGAGAACGCCCTGAGGCCGCTTGAGGCGCCCCTGGAGCGCTACGTCAAAGAATCGCTGCGGACGGTCGAGCTTGCGGTCGCGGGCATGCGCCAGGCCGGCGCCGACCTCGAGCTGTTAGCGAGCGACTTTGAGTCAGCGGCGCTGCCGCTGGAGATGTTCCTGCGGGGCCTGGACGCCGAGCCTGCGCTGCAACGCTCCGCCTAGAGGCGATGCCCGAGATCAGGGACACGGACTGGGCCTATGTGGCCGGGCTTGTGGACGGCGAGGGCTGCATCGCGGTCACGCGGTCCTTCAATGCCACTCGGAACAGGTTTTACTACGGTGTCGCCGTCGTGGTGGTGAATGGCGAACGGCCTGTTCTCGCCTGGATGCAGAACCTGTGGGATGGCAGGGTCGTTGCGATGCCTGACGCCGGTGGTAATGCACGGCAAAGCTGGGCTTGGCGTTCGCCAACCGGATCTCACGCAGAACCCTTTCTGCGCGGCATCACGCCGTGGCTGCGGATCAAGCAGCCACAGTGCGAGAACGCCCTTGCCATGGTTGAGGTTTGAAACAAAGCCGCTACACACTTGGACCAAAATTCCTGCCAGCAGAGTGGCTGGTTGCCCAGGAAGAACACTGTTGGCGCCAGCGGGAGCTTAACCATCGAGGCAGCCAGCAGGCCTTTGTAGCCAAGCCGATGCACTCGCCACACAAGATCCACCGGCAGCCGGCCAACTTGGCCTGAGCCTATGGTGTTCTTAGCGGTCATTATCGTGTCCATAACGTGGCGGCAGGCCCAGTCAGGATGACCCCTTGCCCACCGCCTTTTCCAGCTGTTGGAGCGTGATTTTGCCTTCTGCCACGACACGGTCGTCGGCCAACACGACCGGCACGCGCCAGTCATACAGGTCGTGCAGGTGATCGTCGGTGTCGACGTCGGCCAACTCGGGGTTGTGACCGAGGTCGTAGAGCAGGTTCAGGGCTTCGTCACAGAGGTGGCAGCCCTGCCGGGTGACGAGGACCAGCCTCATTTGATAGTCACCCTGCGCTCGCCCGGCCGCCGGCCCCGGCGCCTAGCTCGGCAGCCGGAGGGTCTGCCCCACCTGGATCGTTGGCCCGGCCAGGCCGTTGGCCTGCTCGATGTCGTCGACACGGACCCGCACATCATCCGCCGGATAATGCTCCACGGCGATCGACCACAGCGTGTCGCCAGGCTGAACGACCACCGTCGTGTAGCCCGCCGAGGTGCTGCCCTGCGCTCCCAGGGCGAGCCCGACCCCGAACAGAGAAACGGCGGCGACTGCCGCCAACAGTCGCCGCACCGACGAAAGGCCGCCGGCACGGGGTGCCCGCCAAGGTTTGATCCCGTGACCAGCGGCGTACATACGTTCGGAAGCATACCGAACGGCCGTTCGCCTGTCAAGACACCGAACAAAGGTTTGCGCGTAGAGGCCCGAAGTGCTAGCATGGCTTCAGCGTTACCCCACCACGCTCTGGAGATGAACACGAATTGACCGAACAGCTCACCGAACGGCAGAACAAGATCCTCGACTACATCCGGTACGTGACCAAGGTCCGCAACTACCCGCCGAGCGTGCGCGAGATCGGCGAGGCAGTCGGCCTGAGCTCGAGCTCGACCGTCCACAACCACCTCAACCAGCTCGAGCGCCGCGGCCTGATCAAGCGTGACCCCAGCAAGTCGCGCACGGTTCAGCTGGTCGCCGACGCCGAGATCGCCGAGCAACGGCGCAACGCTGTCTCCGTGCCGATCGTCGGCAATGTGGCCGCCGGGAGCCCTATCCTGGCGGAGCAGAACATCGAAGACCACATCCTGCTTTCGTCCGATCTGGCGAAGGATGGCTACTTCCTGCTCCGGGTTCGTGGCGACAGCATGGTCAACGCCGGCATCCTCAACGACGACCTGGTGCTCGTCCGTCCCCAGCACGAGGCTCCCAACGGCTCGATCGTCGTCGCCCTGGTCGAAGGCGACGCCACGGTCAAGCGTTTCGAGCGGGCGGACGGCCACGTCAAGCTGATCGCCGAGAACCCCGCCTACGAGCCGATTGTCACCAACAACGTCAGCCTGGTCGGTCAGGTCCGAGGTGTGATCAGGCTTTTCCGTTAGCCGCGCCGGGCGCGCGCCGGGCGCTCATTAGAAAAGCTCAGAAAGCGCCCCGCCACGTGGCGGGGCGCCCAGCCCCAGGCTAGCGTTCCACCGTCGACGTACTCGGTCTTTTCCACGCCGCCGATCTTGCGTAGCTCCGCTAGCACGCCTTCGCGCCCGTAGGGCACCAGGATCTCGAGCGCGACCGCATCGCCGCGGCTGGCGCGATCGATTGCCTTCAGCAGTTCGCTAAACCCGGTCCGCTTCAGGGCTGAGATGGCGACCGCACCCGGATAGCGCTCGGACAGGGCGGTGATCGCTCGCCGCCGCGACGCCGGACCCAGCAGATCAGCCTTGTTCAGGGCGACCACCCGTGGCTTGTCCGCCGCTGCGAGCTCGGCCAGCACCTTCTCCACGGTCGCCGCCTGCTCTGCGACCGCGGCGGAGCTCAGATCCAGGACCTGGATGATCAGGTCCGCCTCGGTGACCTCTTCCAACGTCGCCCGGAACGCGGCGACCAGGTCGGTCGGCAGCTTCTGGATGAATCCGACCGTGTCGGTGAGGAGCAGCCCGCGTCCGGCCGGCAGCTCGAGCTTCCGTGTCGTCGGGTCGAGCGTCGCGAACAAGCGGTGTTCGGCCCGGACATCGGCACCGGTCAGCACGTTGAGCAAGGTCGACTTGCCGGCGTTGGTGTAGCCGACGATCGCCGCGGTTTCAAGGGCGGCCCGACGCCGGCCCGTCCGCTGCTGGTGGCGCTGGGTGCGGACCTGCTCGATCTCCCCGTCGAGGTCGCGCATCCGTTTCCGGATGCGCCTGCGCTCCACTTCGATCTGCTGCTCGCCGAATCCGCCGCGTGCCCCCACTCCCCCACGCCGCCCACCAACCTGACGGTCGTAGGCGTAGGCGCCGATCAGCCGCGGCAGGAGGTGATGCAGCCGCGCCGCCTCGACTTGGAGCCGGCCCTCGTGCGTGCGCGCGTGCTGGGCAAAGATCTCGAGGATGATCTCCGTCCGATCCAGAACCCGCGCCTTGACCTCGAGCTCGAGGTTGCGCTGCTGGCGCGGACTGAGGTCTTCGTTGCAGATCACGACGTCGAATTCGCCCTCGAGCTTCATGTCGCGCAGCGAAGCGACCTTGCCCATGCCGAGGAAATGCGCCGGATCGACCTCGTATCGCCGCTGCACGTCGGTGCCGACGACCTCCGTCCCCGCCGTCCGCGCCAGGTCGGCGAGCTCGGCCATCTGGTCGCGCAACCTCTCTGGAGTGACGCCCGGCAGCAGGATCCCGACGAGATACGCCCGCTCGCGCGGACTCCTGGTCGTGATCACTCTGGGGATTTCAGAGCTTGAGCTTCCTCATCCGCGCCATCGCTTCCTCGAGCCGTGCGTCGGGAGCCGTGACCGAAAGCCGGAAATAGCCTTCGCCGTGAGGGCCGAAACCGACACCGGGTGTGATGTTCACGCCGACCTCATCGAGCACATGGGACGCAAAACCAATCGAGTCATACCCGTCGGGCACCGGCGCCCATACATAAAAGGTCGCGCGTGGCGGCTTGATCTTCCAGCCGAGGCTGTTCAGGGTGTCGGCCACAACGCGATGGCGGCGCGCGTAGACAGCGCACGCTGCCCGCGTCTCCTCCTCCCCACCGTTCATCGCCTCGATCGCCGCCCACTGTACCGCCTGGAAAATGCCCGAGTCGATGTTCGTCTTCAGCTGGCCGATCAGGTTCACGAGGTCCGCGCGGCCGCAGACCCAGCCGATCCGCCAGCCGGTCATGTTGTACGTCTTCGACAGGGAGTGAAATTCGAGGCCGACTTCCTTCGCGCCTGGGATCTCGAAAAGCGTCAGCGGTCGATAACCGTCGAACGCGATCTCGGAATACGGCGCGTCGTGGCAGAGCACGATGTCGTTCCGGCGACAGAAGTCCACCGCCTGCTCGAGGAAGTCACGGTCCGCCGTCGCCGCGGTGGGGTTGTTCGGATAGTTGAGCCACATGAGACGCGAGCGCTGCGCGACTTCCTTAGGAATCGCGTCTAGGTCGGGCAGCCAGTGGTTGGCCGCGGTGAGCGGCATCGTGTACGGATCCGCGCCGGCCATGATCGCGCCGGTGACGTACACCGTGTAGCCGGGATCGGGCGCGAGCACCACGTCGCCCGGGTCGACGAGGGCGAGCGGCACGTGGCTGATGCCGTCCTTGGAGCCGAGCGTCGGCAGGATCTCGGTTTGCGGGTCGAGCTTGACACCGGAGCGCTCGCTGTACCAGTGCGCGATCGCTTCACGCAATTCGCTAAGCCCGAAGTACGACGGGTAGCGGTGATTCGTCGGATCGGAAGCCATCTCCTGCAGCACGCTGACGATGCGACCCGGCGTCGGCAGGTCGGGATCGCCAATGCCGAGCGAGATCACATCGATCCCGGCGCGCTTTTTCGCCTGCACCTTGCGGTCGATCTCCGCGAAGAGATAGGGCGGAATCCGGCCAAGCCGTTTGGCACCCGCCACCGTCTTGCTCACGCTTCCTCCCCATGTATGGGCAGGTGGCAACTCTTCCCCATTTATGGGGAAGTACCGGCGAAGCCGGGGATGGGGCCGACGGAGGGGCTTGCCTTCCTCACGTAATTGAGGATACCCGGCAGTGGATCGGGCTCGATCTCAAACCACTGAACGCGTGGATCACGCCGCCACCAACGCAATTGCCTTCGCGCGTAGCGCCGATTCGAGCGCGCCATCGCGAGTGGAAGCTCTTCGAGAGTCAATTCACCGCGTATTCGTGCGAGCGCTTCGGCGTATCCGATGCCGGTCAAGACCAGGGCCGTCGGCGGGACACCTGCGTCGAGCGCGGCCTGCGTCTCCGCCACGAGCCCCCGTTCCACCTGAAGGCGGCTCCGCTCGTCGAGGCGGCGATCGATCGTGGCCAGGCCCGCCGTCAGCCCGATTCGCAGCGGTTGCCACGCGGGTGCTGTTCGCGTGCGCAGGCGTCGCAACGGCGGTCCGGCCGCCTCGAGGATCTCGATCGCGCGGATCATGCGCACCGGATTGTCGAGGTCGACCCCTGGGTCGGGGTCCGTCGCAAGGAGCCTCTCCCGAAGGCGCTCGACGCCAAGCGCCTCGAGATCGGCGCGTAATGAAGGATTGGGCGGAATCCCGGTCATGCTGAATCCGTCGCACAGCGCGTCGACGTAGAGCATCGTCCCGCCCTCGACGATCGGCGTCCGGCCACGTGACGCGATGTCCTCGATCGCGGCTCGCGCGCCCTCCACGTAATTCGCTGCGTTGAAGTTGGTCGCGGGATCGACGAAGTCGATCATGTGGTAGCGGACCTGTCGCCGATGCTCGGCGCTGGGCTTGTTGGTGGCGATGTCGAGGCGCTGGTAGACCTGCCGTGAGTCGGCCACCACGATCTCCCCGCCGAGCTGGAGGGCAAGCTCGAACGCCAGCCTCGACTTGCCGATTCCTGTCGGTCCGAGGACGACGGGGACCTGCGTCATGGCTGCACGTCCCCTCCCCATTCATGGGAAGGGGTGAAGGGTGGGGCAGTCAGTAGTTTCTTCGGAAGTGGCGGGTCAGCTCCTGCCACTCGACCAGAAGCCGCGTCGGGCGCCCGTGGGGACAAGTGATCGACTCTTCGGCGGCCTCGAGGTCGACCAGCAGGCGGCGCTGCTCGGCCACATCGAGCACGTCCCCGAACTTCACCGCGGAATGGCATGCGATCGCCGCGGCAGCCTTCTCGATGGCCCCGTCGCCGCGATGCTCGGCGAGCGCCGCCAGCGTTTCCTGGATCGCCGCCGTCGCGCGACCAGACGGAAGCTCAACGGGAACGGCGGTGATCCGCAGGCTGCGCGGGCCGAACTCCTCGTACTCCAGACCAAGGTTCGCGAGCTCGGCGCGGTGGTCGGATGCCGCAGCGATCAGGCCCGGATCGACGTCCACGGCCTGGGGGATCAGCAAGGGTTGGCTCGCACCTCGGCCGCTTCGCAATCGCTCCAGCAAGCGGTTGTAGAGGACTCGTTCGTGCGCTGCGTGCTGGTCCACCAGGACCAGACCGTGAGGACCTTCGGCGACCAGGTACCCAGGGCCCGCCTGGCCGATCGGCCGGAGCACGGCCGTCGCCGCATGTCCGTTGGTCTCGGCCGCAGCGACCGCGGCCGGGGCGTCATGCAACGTCAGCTGCGGGCCGGGAAGTACGACCTCTGCGGCGGACACGCTTTCCGCGGGCCGATAGCGAAACGGATCGCTCCCGTCGAGAGCCGACCGCACGGCTCGCTGGAGGGCCGCAAAGACGGCGCCCTCGTCGCGAAACCGAACTTCCTTCTTGGCCGGATGCACGTTCACGTCCACGAGCTCGGGATCAATGCCGATGTCGAGCACGGCGATGGGATGCCGCCCGCGTTCCAGGCGACCCTGGTAGCACTCCTCGAGCGCGTAAACGAGGGAGCGGGCACTGATCGGCCGGCCGTTCACGGCCAGCACGAGCGCGTCGCGGCTTCCGCGGCTGAGGCGCGGCTGGCTCACCATCCCACTCACCAAAGGCAAGCCGACCATCGGCAGCATCTCGGCCGCGACCTGCGGGCCGTAGATCGCGGCTACAGCCCGGCGTTGGTCAGCGTCGCCGTTTGTGCTCACCGCCGCCCTGCTGTCGATGGTGAGGTGAAAGCGGACAGACGGGTGCAGCAGCGCGAACGCGCCGACGATCTCCTTGATGGCCGCCACCTCCGTGGCGTCGCTCTTCAGGAACTTCAGTCGCGCAGGCACGTTCGCGAAGAGATCGCGGACCTCGATCGAGACCCCAGGCAGCAGCGGCCCGCCCCCCTGCTCGCCGACCTCGCCCGCGCGGATCCGCACGGTGGCACCGCCGCTCGCGCACTCGACGTCCGCGACAGCGGCGATGCTCGCGAGCGCCTCGCCGCGAAACCCGAACGACTGGATGACGGCCAGGTCGGCGAGCGACGTCAGCTTGCTCGTCGTGTGCCGGATGAAGGCAATCGTGAGCTCGTCGGCGGGTATCCCCGCGCCGTCGTCGCTGACTCGAATTGACGTCTTGCCGGCACCCCGGACATCAATGTTGATTCGATGGGCGCCGGCGTCGAGCGCATTCTCGACGAGCTCTTTGACCACCGAGGCGGGGCGTTCGATCACCTCGCCAGCGGCAATCGCATCCGCGACCTCTGGCGGAAGCAGCTGGATCAATTCGAGAGCCTCGCCCTCAGCTGGTAGAGCTTTTGCAGCGCCTCCAGCGGGCTCAACGCCGAGGGGTCGATGTCCTCGAGCTCCTTGCGAAGCGGATCCGCCGCCATCTCGATCGGAAGGCCGAGCTGGACCTCTGGCGGTTCAAGTGGTCTTTGGCGCTCCAGCTCGCCGAGCACATCGCGCGCTCGGGCGATGACGCTGGAGGGCAGCCCGGCGACGGCTGCCACGTGGATCCCGTAGGAGCGGTCGGCGCCACCGGGTACGACCCGGTGCAGGAAGCGGACCGTGTCTCCTTCCTCCAGCACTTCCACACGTTGGTTCCGAACACGCGGCAACCTTTCCGCGAGAGCCGTGAGCTCGTGGTAGTGCGTCGCGAACAGAGTGCGGCAGCGGAGCTTTGGTGCGTCGTGAAGGTGCTCGACGACCGCCTGCGCGATCGACACCCCATCGTATGTAGACGTCCCCCTCCCCACCTCGTCCAGGATCACCAACGACGATCGTGTGGCGTGGTTGAGGATATAAGCGGTTTCCGTCATCTCCACCATGAATGTCGACATGCCCGCACTGATGTCGTCGTGAGCTCCGACGCGCGTGAAGACCCGGTCGGCCAGGCCGATCACGGCGTGCTCGGCGGGCACGAAGCTCCCACACTGAGCAAGCAAGACGATGACCGCTGCCTGGCGCAAGTAGGTCGACTTGCCCGCCATGTTCGGGCCGGTGAGGATGACGATCTGCGCGCCGTCCGGATCGAGGTCCAGATCGTTGGCGACGAATACGCCGGCGGGCAGACCGCGCTCGACCAGTGGGTGGCGGCCGCCCTTTATCGTGAGCTGCAGGCCTGCGTTGACCTCTGGTCGTCGCCACGCATGCTCGGCTGCAGCGACCGCAAGGCTGACCAGCGCGTCCACCATGCCCATCGCCTGGGCGCTGGCCCGAAGAGACGGCGATGACTCGGCGACCTTCGCACCGAGGTCGCGCAGGATCTCGAGCTCGCGAGCTGTGATCCTCTCCTGCGCGCTAAGCACGATCGCTTCCTTTTCTTTCAGCTCGGGTGTGATGTAACGCTCGCCCCCGGTCAGGGTCTGCTTGCGGACGTAGTCGTCCGGAAGCTTCGCCGTGTTCGCGTGGCTGACCTCGATGTAGTACCCGAAGACCTTGTTGAATCCGACCTTGAGCGTGCGGATACCGGTACGGCGTCGTTCCAACGCTTCGAGCTTTGCGATCCACTCCCGCGCGGTGCGCGAGCCTTCGTTGATCGAGTCGAGGTCGGCGTCATAGCCGCCCCGAATCGCGCCGCCTTCTCGAACGCTGAGTGGTGGGTCTTCGACGAGGGCATTCAGCAGAGTGCCGGCCAGCTCCGGCGCGGAGCTGACGTCCGCGGCAAGCTGCCTTGTGACCAGCGATGAGCAATGCGCCAGGGACGCCTGGACGGCCGGGATGGCCTCGAGCGCACGCCGCAGCGCCACCAGCTCGCGCGAGGTCGCGTGACCCTGCGAGGCGCGCGACACAAGGCGCTCCAGATCGCCGACGGGCCTGAGGACGGTCTGCATCTGATCGCGAAGGGGCGGCGCGTCGACCAGCTCGTCGACCGCGGCCAGCCTGAGCTCGATGGATTCCGCATCGCGCAGCGGAGCGCCCAGCCACGCCCGAAGCTGCCGTGCTCCTACGGGTGTCGATGTGCGGTCGAGCAGCTGCACCAGCGCCGGCAGCTCGAGGTTGCGCACGGTCGCGGCATCGAGCGGCATGGCCGCGTCGGGCGAGTAAGTCCGGACGGTGAAAGACCCTGGAACGACGCGGGTCTGGTTTTGTTTCAGGTAGTCGAGCACTACCCCGGCGGCGCCTATCGCCAGCGGCGAGTCGGCCGCACCGACCGACGCCGGGAAAGCGATGCCAAGCAGGTCCTTGAGCCGCTGCTGGCCCCGAACAGGGTCAAAGCGGTACTCCTCGACCTCGGGCGGCGTCAGCAGCTCGGCCGGCGCCAGCCGCTCGAGCTCGGACTGCAGACGCTCTTTGGGCAGTTGGCACAGCAGCAGCTCGCCCGTCGAGACCTCGCATGCCGCCAGGCCCGCCTCGAGTCCTCGGGTCCAAGCGGCGACGAGATAGTTCGGACGCGATGGTTCGAGGTATGCATCTTCGACAACCGTGCCTGGTGTCAGGACGCGGGTGACGTCGCGCTTGACAATCTTGTTCTTGCTTGCTGCCTCGACCTGGTCGCAGATGACGACCTTGTGGCCGGCCCGCAGCAGCTTGCCCACGTACGACTGCCAGGCGTGATGAGGCACCCCGCACATGGGCGCGCGGCCACTCTTCCCAAGCGGGCGCGAGGTGAGCTGCACCCCCATGATCGGAGCCGCGATCTTCGCGTCCTCGAAGAAGATCTCGTAGAAGTCGCCCAGACGGAACAAGAGGATCCCGTCGGGATGCTTCTCCTTGGCCTCCCGGTATTGCCGCATCACCGGGGTCGGAGGCGGATTCACGCGGCCGGCAGTCCCAACAACTGTCCCGCGGTGGCCTGGATGACACGCAGGTTCACGACATCTCCTGGCGCGACATCTCGTCCACGCAGGACGATCGCGCGTTTGCCCTGGCGGATGCGGCCGTAGGGCCGGTGCAGCTCATCGCGTCCCTCGATGAGCACCTCGACCTCGCGGCCGAGCCATCGCGCGGTCTTGCGCGCCGCGATCTCACGTTGCAACGCCAGCAGGTCGTTGAGTCTTCGCAGCTTCTCCTGGTGAGGCACGTCGTCGTCCATCCGGGTCGCCGCGAATGTCCCCGGGCGAGGCGAGTACATCGCGATGTGGACGACGTCGAACTCCATCTCCTCGACCATCGCGCGGGTGTTGAGATAGGCCGCCTCTGACTCGCCCGGAAAGCCGACGATCACGTCGGTCACCAGTCCGATGTCCGGCATCAGCCGCCTGGCGTTGTCGACGATCGCCCGGTAGTGCCGCGTCTGGTAGCCACGTGCCATCCGCCTGAGCACGGTGTCGTCGCCCGACTGGACCGGCAGCTGCAGCTCGCGGCAGACCACGTCGCTCGCGGCCATCACCTCGAGCAGCTCGGTCTCCAGGTCCTGCGGATGCGACGTCATGAAACGGAGTCGTTTCAGGCCCGGGATCAGCTGCACCTCACGGACGAGCGCGGCCAGGCCGCCATGTCCGTCGGGATCGTGGTAGTCGTCGACGTTCTGGCCGAGCAGGACGATCTCCTTTGCCCCTTCGGTGACCGCCTGCCGGCACTCCGCGACGACCACCTGCAGTGGCACGTGCTGCTCCCGGCCGCGAACCCGGGGCACGATGCAGAACGTGCAGTTGTGATCGCATCCCTGGATGACGCGCACGTAATGGCTGATCCCGGTCCGTCCGGCCGCCGGCATCGGCTCGCCCTGTGCGTAGTCATAGCGAGCCTCGAGGTCGGTGACAAAGGACTCGTATTGCCCGATCGGCACCACCGCGTCGAGGTGAGGAAAGCGATGCTTCAAGTGGTCGCCCTCTTTGGCGACGATGCAGCCCGTGACGGCGATGGTCCGCCCGGGCGACTTCCACTCCTTCAGCTCGTGCAGTTTCGAGTAGACACGGTCCTCGGACGCCTGCCGGACCACGCAGCTGTTGAGGATCGCCACGTCCGCCCGCTCCAGCGAATCCTCGACGTAGCCGGCCGCGAGCATCCTGCGGGCGAGACTTTCGGAATCCGCCGAGTTCATCTGGCACCCGATCGTCCAGATGTGAAACGAACGGGTCTGGGTCCTCGCCGTCAGCGGCTCTCCACCAGTAACCGGATGCCGGTGCGCTCCTCGCCGTCGATCGAGATGTCGATGAACGCCGGGATGCAGACCAGGTCGAGGCCGCCAGGCGCCACGTAACCACGCGAGATGGCGATTGCCTTGACCGCCTGGTTGATCGCGCCCGCACCGATGGCCTGGACCTCAACTCGCCCTTTGCTGCGGATCACTCCCGCGATCGCGCCCGCGACGGCGACCGGCTTGGAGGTGGCCGAAACCTTGAGCACCTCTACTGGAGCGCGCTCCACTGTCATTGCTGGAACCCCTTCAAACGTGTTCACGGTCGACTCGCTGGATCGATGTAGCTCGGCCTGTCGGACCATCAATGTTAACCAGTACCGAATTGAATGTCACGGGTCCGGACGCCACTGCGAAACGGCTCGGGACACCCGTGAGGAACCGCTGCACCACGATGTCTTTGTCCATTCCGATGCAGCCGTCACGAGGCCCGACCATCCCCACATCCGTCACATAGGCCGTTCCCCCAGGCAAGATCCTCGCGTCGGCGGTGGGCACGTGCGTGTGCGTGCCTACCACCGCGCTCGCCCTGCCGTCCAGGTACCAGCCCATCGCGTTCTTCTCGGACGTCGCCTCAGCGTGCATATCGCAAAAGACGATGCGCGACTCCGGATGCGCGCCGAGGATCGCGTCGGCGGTGCGGAAGGGGTCGTCGAGCGCGTCGAGGAAGATCCGCCCGATCAGGTTCATGACCAGCACCTGACGACCCCCTGCTTCGACCACGCACCACCCCTGGCCGGGGGCGGCCGGAGGGTAGTTCGCGGGCCGCAGGACGCGCTCGAGGTTCGGCAGCTCTCCGACAAACTCTTTCTGGGCGAAGACGTGGTTTCCGCTCGTGATGACGTCCGCGCCGGACGCTTTCAGCTCGGCGGCGATCTTGGCGGTTAGGCCGAACCCGCCGGCGGCGTTTTCGCCATTGACGATCGTCAGGTTCGGACGGAGCTCCTTCTTCAGGGCTGGAAGGATCGCCTTGACGGCGTCCCGGCCCGGATGGCCGACGACATCAGCCACGAACAAAATCTTGAAGTCGGCGTCAGGCATTCGTCGATTTTGGGGCATAAGAAAAAGGGAGCCCGTCGCCGGACTCCCTTTCACTCATTTCGCGTACTCGATCGCCCTGGTCTCCCGCACCACCGTGACGCGGATCTGACCGGGGAAGCTGAGCTCAGACTCGATGCGCTTGGCGATGTCGCGGGCCATCAACTGAGCGGCCGTGTCGTCGATCTGTTCGGGTTTGACCAGGATCCGGACCTCGCGGCCGGCCTGGATCGCGTAAGACTGCTGGACGCCCTGGAAGGAGTTGGCGATCTCCTCCAGCTTCTCGAGCCGCTTGACGTAGGCCTCCAGCGACTCCCTGCGCGCCCCGGGACGTGCAGCGGAGATCGCGTCGGCGGCGATCAACAACAGCGCCTCGATGGTGTGCGGCTCTTCGTCGTAGTGGTGCGCTCGTACCGCGTGCACAACCTGAGCCGGCACCGCATGTCGCTGAAGAAGGTCTGCCCCGATCACGGCGTGCGAGCCCTCGACTTCGTGGTCGATGGACTTGCCGATGTCGTGCAGCAGACCAGAGAGCTTGGCGATGCGAACGTCGGCGCCGATCTCGGACGCCATCATGGCGGCGAGGTAGGCGACCTCTTTGGAGTGGTTCAGCACCTGCTGTCCGTAGCTTGTCCGGAAGCGAAGGATGCCGAGATGACGGACGACCTCGGGATGCAGACCCTGGAGCCCGAGCTCCAGGACCGCCGCCTCCCCCTCCTCCTTGACCCTCTGCAGGACCTCCTGGCGGGACTTGGCGACGATCTCTTCGATCCGGGCCGGATGAATCCGGCCATCGACGATGAGCTTGTTGAGCGCGACCCTCGCGACCTCGCGACGGACAGGATCGAACCCGCTGATGATCACGGCCTCGGGGGTGTCGTCGACGATCAGGTCGATCCCCGTGGCCTGCTGAAGAGCGCGGATGTTCCGGCCCTCCTTGCCGATGATGCGGCCCTTCAACTCGTCGGTCGGTAGAGGCAGCACCGAGACCGAGACCTCGGCGGTCTGGTCGGCGGCGATGCGCTGGATCGATTCGGTGACAATCTCGCGAGCGCGTCGCTCGCTTTCATCCCGGGCCGCCAGCTCCGACTCGCGGACCTTGCGTGCTACTTCGTTGCGCAGGTCCTGCTCCACCTGGGCCATCAGGATGCCCTGAGCTTCCTGTCGCGTCATGTTGGCGACGCGCTGGAGCTCCTTCTCCTGGTCGCGGTAGCTCTCTTCGAGCTTGGCTTTGATATCGTCGAGCGCCTTCTGCTGGTTGCCCAGCTCCCGCTCGCGGCGGTTGAGGTCTTCGCCCTTATGGTCGAGGTTTTCCTCTTTCTGAAGGAGACGCTTTTCGATCTGCTGTGACTGTGCCCGATACTCGCGGGCTTCCTGTTCGGCGGCGGTGCGGATCTTGACGGCTTCCTCTTTGGCTTCGAGCAGCTTTTCCTTGGCCTGCGTCTCTGCCTCGAGAAGCGTCTGCTGGGCCTTGACCTCCAGGACGTGAGTCCCATTGCTCTGCCGGCGTCGGAGGAGCGCATACGCCACCCCGTAGCCGGCCGCGAGGCCCACCGCCGCCACCACCAATAGCAATACGTAGACGTAGACAGGCATGACAAGCACCTCGTTAATTCGATTGTCAAAGTGCGTGACCATGGCAGGACGAGAGAAGGTCCCGCCTCGGGTTGGCTCTATGACTTGCGGGCCCTGACGGGCTCGCGTGACCTGATTTTAGGCGGTGGGCTCGTCAGACGTGCCCGGCCAGAGCCCGTCGCATGCCTTGCGTACGACTTCCATGGAGAAGCCACGGCGGAGCAGCTTGGCCCCCACCGAATGCAGCAACTCCCGGTAGCTTGCGTATTGAGTGTTGCCGGCCAGCTTGTCGGCCAACTTGTGGGCGGCCAGGTACTGGGTATGGGGCCCCAATCGCTCGATGGCGGCGTCCGCGACCTCGCGTTCGACCCCCCGGGCAGCTAGCTCGGCGGAGATCGCCATTGGGCCCAACGAGCGGGAGCGCCGGCGCGCGTAACGTTCGGCGAACCTGCGATCGCCAAGCCAACCGTTCGCCATGAGCCGCTCTTGGGCCGCGTCGATCTCCACGTCCGGATATCCGCGCCGGCCCAGCTTCCGACGCAGCTCGGCGACCGAGTGATCCCGACCGACGATCATCCGGAGCCCGGCGTCGAAGGCTGAGACCGTCGGGGCCGGCTTAGTACTCCTCCGGGGCACCGGCAGGGGTCCCAACGGGACCTGACGTCCTGATGGGCGGCGCCGAGGCGGCGGCCTTCTCGCGCACCCTTGCTTCGATCTCGGCAGAGAGGGTCGGGTTCTCGCGCAGGTAATTGCGGACGTTGTCTCGGCCCTGGCCGAGGCGCTGATCGCCGTAGGACATCCAGGTCCCGCTCTTGTCAAAGATCCCGTTCTCGACCGCGGCGTCGATCAACGATCCCTCGCGCGAGATGCCTTCGTTGAAAAGAATGTCGAACTCAGCCGATCGGAACGGCGGCGCCACCTTGTTCTTGACCACCTTGACCTTCACTCTGTTTCCGATCGAATCGAGGCCGTTCTTGATGACCTCGACCTTGCGGATGTCCAGGCGAACGGACGAGTAGAACTTCAGCGCCCGGCCGCCGGGCTGGGTCTCGGGGTTGCCGAACATGATCCCAACCTTCTCTCTCAGCTGGTTGAGGAAGATGACGGCACAGTTGGACTTGGAGATGGCCGCGGTCAGCTTGCGCAGGGCTTGCGACATCAGGCGGGCCTGGAGGCCCATATGCGAGTCACCCATCTCGCCTTCAATCTCGGCCTTCGGCACGAGCGCGGCCACGGAGTCGATGACGATCACGTCGACCGCGTTCGACCGGACAAGGACCTCGACGATTTCCAGCGCCTGCTCGCCCGTGTCGGGCTGGCTGATCAGAAGGTCATCGATCTTGACCCCGATCCGCGACGCGTACAGCGGATCGAGCGCGTGCTCGGCGTCGACGAACGCGGCGACGCCCCCCACCTTCTGGGCTTCCGCGATTACGTGCAGGGCAAGGGTGGTCTTGCCGGCGGATTCGGGACCGTAGATCTCGGTCACCCTGCCCCGCGGTACACCGCCCACCCCGAGGGCCAGGTCGAGCGGCAGCGCACCGGTGGAAATCGATGTGATCTCGCTGCGCTGAGCGAAGTGCTCCCCTAGCTTCATGATCGCGCCTTTGCCGTAGCTCTTCGTGATCTGGGACATCGCTGAATCGAGAGCTCGGCCCTTCTCCTCCTGGGCTTTGTCCCGCTCCTTGTCCTTGTCCCTTTCCTTGTCCTTGTCTTTGTCCACTTTCTTCTGCAAACCCTCCTAGGTCGTTGCGGCGAGTGTTCTACGTCGAGGGGTCAAGAATCAACGTTCTTTACAGGCCGATTCGGGGAAGTCTAGCGAACATGCGTTTGGAGGTCAAGAGGTCGCCTGGCCGATGCGGCGAGCTTCGGCGATCAGCATGCGCAGCGCTTCGTCGGCGGCTTGACGCCGGTTGGAGGTGCGGTCGCCGGTGAACTTGAACTCGCGCGAGGACGTGCGCATCTCGCCGGCGACCGCGATGTAGGTGAGCCCGACCGGCTTGGCCGATCCGTCGGCGTCAGGCCCCGCGATCCCGGTCACCGCCACCGCCAGGGTCGTGCCGAAGCGCTTGCGCACTCCGCCGGCCATAGCCTCCGCGACCTCGCGGCTGACGGCTCCGACTGATTCCAGAAGCCCGCTCGGTACACCCAGCTCGCGCTGCTTCGCCTCGTTCGAGTAGGCGATCACCCCACCGCCGAAGTAGGCCGAGCTTCCCGGCTGCTCGGTGATTGTGGCGCCGACCATTCCTCCCGTCGACGACTCCGCCACCGCAACGGTGAGCCCGCTGCCGCGCAGCACGTGCGCGAGCTCCGCACCTTGCGCGACCTCCGGCGCGCCTCCACTCGGCCCTGGGCCCACGCGGGAATTGTCGAACGGAGCGATCAGGTGGCGGAACCGCCAGAGGTAGTCGAACCCGCTCCAGAGCGTGAAGATGATCGCGACTCCGACCGCGACGTCTGCGATGGGCACCAACACTGGATAGGGCCGCTGGAGGATCAGCAGCGCGACGGCGCTCATCTGGGTGATGGTCTTGGTCTTGCCCAGCGGCGCCGCGGCGATGACGTGACCTTGAGTCGCGGCGACCGAGCGAAGGATCGTGATGATCAGCTCGCGCGAGAAGATCACAACGACGATCCACGCTGCGACGAGCCCCTCCTGGACCAGCACGATCAGGACGGACAGCACAAACAGCTTGTCCGCGAGCGGATCCAGGAATTTGCCGAAGTCGCTCACGGTGCCGCGACGGCGCGCGAGCTCGCCGTCCAGGGTGTCGGTGAGCGAGAAGAGGACGAACAGGGCCGCGGCGACCTGGTCGTGTCCGGGGAAGCGCAACAGCAACAGCGCCATCAGCACCGGGATCGCCAGCAGGCGGCTCACGGTCAGGCTGTTGGGGATGTTCATCGCTCGCCTACGCAGAAGTTTGGCGTTATTCGATGCCCAGCCGCTCCAGCAGATCATCGACGTCGGGAAGCGTCATCAAGACCTCGCGTGACTTGGATCCCTGATAGCCGCCGATCACGCGATGCTCGGCGAGCTGGTCGACGATCCGGCCCGCCCGCGAGTAACCGACGTTGAACTTGCGCTGCACGAGGGAGACAGACGCCGCGCCTTCGGCCGCCACGGCGCGCGCGGCACGCGCGAAGAGGGGATCCAGCTTGCGCTCCTCCCTCCTCTCGCCTCCCTCCCACTCGGACACAGCGCCCTCTTCGAGGATCTCTTCCATGTAGCGCGGTCCGGCCTGCGACTTCCAGAAGCTGACCACGCTGTCGACCTCGGGATCGCTGACGAAAGCGCCCTGGATGCGTGTCGGCTTGCCTGCGTCGACCGGCTGGTAGAGCATGTCGCCGCGACCGAGAAGCTTTTCCGCACCACCTGTGTCGAGGATGACGCGGCTGTCGACCTGCGAGCCGACAGCGAACGCGATGCGGGAGGGGATGTTGGCCTTGATCAGACCCGTGATGATGTCGGCCGACGGGCGCTGCGTGGCGATGATCAGGTGGATGCCGACGGCGCGGGCAAGCTGCGCGATGCGGCAGATCAGCTCTTCGATCTCGCCCGCCGCGACCATCATCAGGTCGGCCAGCTCATCGATCACGATCACGACATAAGGCAGGCGCCGGGCGAGCTTCTGCGTGGCCTTGTCGTTGTAGGCGGCGATGTTGCGGACACCCTCGGCCGAGAAGAGCTTGTAGCGACGATCCATCTCCGCCACAGCCCAGCGCAGGGCGGCCGCGGCCTGGTGGGATTCGACCAGCACGGGCAGAGCGAGATGCGGCAGACCGTTGTAGCCGGTCAACTCGACGCGCTTGGGGTCGATCAGGAGAAGTCGCATGTGTTCGGGAGTGACCTGGAACAGCAAGCTCGTGATGAGCGCGTTGATGCAGACGCTCTTGCCCTGCCCCGTCGCGCCTGCGATCAGCAGGTGAGGCATGCGCGTGAGATCGGCGACGATCGACTGGCCTGAGACGTCGTTGCCAAGGCCCAGCGCGAGCTTGTTGGTTCCCTCGCGAAACGCGGCGGTTTCGATGACCTCGCGGATCGTGACGAGGCTCGCCGACTTGTTCGGCACCTCGATGCCCACCGCTGACTTCCCGGGGATCGGCGCCTCGATGCGAAGGGGCGCAGCCGCCAGAGCGAGCGAGAGGTCGTACTGCAGGGCCGTGATGCGCTTGACCTGGACTCCCGGACCGGGCTGCAGCTCGTACTGGGTCACCGCCGGCCCCGGGTTGACGCCGACGACCTTGCATTCGACACCAAACGTGGTGAGCGTGCTCTCGATGATCTTGACGTTGCGTTTGATCTCATCCGCCATTCGCTCGCGGCGAGCGGTCACCGTGTCGAGGAGCGCGATCGAGGGAAGCTTCCACTCGATCTCGGGGAGGTCGTCCTCGGGTTCGGCGACGACGCGCAGCACGGGCGCCGGCTTGTCGTCTGGCTCTTCGGCGACGGCCACCGCCACCGGTTCGTGCTGAGGCGCCTTGATCTCGGGCTTCTCGACCTCGTCGACGTCCCAGAGGTGCTTCTGGTCGGCTGCCGCGGGCGCGGTCGCGAAGCTGGCTGCCGAGCGCGTGAGGGCGTCTGAGCTCGGCACAGGCTTCGCGGGCCTGGTCTTTTCAGGCGCGGGCGTGGCGACGAGGTCGCGGAGTCGCTCACGTTCCGCGTTCGCCGCGCGCAAGGCACTGACCGCGGTTACAAGCAGCGCCCCCGGGCTGAAGTGGATCGTGACGATGAGGCCGATCACCAGCCCGGCGAGGAGGAGCCCCCACGCGCCGACGCCAGTGAAAAGGTTCGTCAGTGCATCGTCGATTCCGTCCCCGACCGATCCGCCGGCGTGCAGGGAGACAAGACTGAAGAGCCCCACGAGCGACAGCACCGCCACCAGCCCCGCGACGATGTCGACCGTGCGAGGTCGGGGCGCCTTCGTCCACAGAAGCCATGCACTCAAGGCCACCGCGGCGATGACGGGGACGAACCACGCCCTGCCGAAGGCGGATTCGATCCCATCGCGAACGCCGCCGAGTATCAAGCCCGCGTGACTCAGGATCGCCAATAGCCCCAGCAGGGCCGCGAGCATCAGCAAGACGCCGAGGATCTCCCGTACCTGGCGTGCGCTGAGGCGCGGACGCATCGCGCGCTTGCTCCGTTTGGAACGCGAGGATAAAGCGCGGCGAGCGCCGGATCGTGTCGAGCTTCGGGATGTGGTGCGACGCATGCTGCGGGCCCTTGAGCCGATTGGATTCTACCAATCCGCCCCGCCATACTCTCGTCCGTGGCCGTCGACCCGTTCGCCGAAGCGGAGATTCGCTACAAGGTCCTGTACGAAGAGCGGCGGATCGGCAATTTGCAGCCGCGAGCGTTCAGGGTCGCGGTGCGCGACCTCGCGGTGCTTGACAACGAAGGCCGGCGCTGGATGCTCGGACCGGAAGACGGCATCTGGTACCGGCGTGAGCACGAGCGGTGGTTACAGGCCGATCCGCCCCGGCGCCTCGTCTGTCCGTCGTGCGGTCATCACAACCTCGGGCGTCACAGCTTTTGCGTTGAATGCGGGCAGCGACTCAACCGCTAGGATCGCGAGCCACCCGGCGTCCC
>WNGG01004535.1_pt1 | contig 29633 bp, 32 predicted proteins | sample 5400661 | NCBI WGS metagenome assembly WNGG01 (sample SAMN13153372, study PRJNA577476) | soil metagenome | isolation source: 100 cm soil or saprolite under Garry oak tree replicate 1 | place: USA:California | collected 2016-06-15
GCCGCTCGCCACAGACATGGCAGCTATCAGGGAACAGGAGACGCCAGTCACGCATGCCCAGCAGAGCCGCTCAACCCGCAAAACCCCAGCTCGCGCCACCCTTGACACGACCCCGCTCCTTCAGGGATGAATAGCTACCTTGTTCTGGTCGCAGGTGCTGGACTTCGTTGAGGATCCCGGCGACCCGAACGAGCCCGGCCACGAGGAATGCCTGATCACCTCGCGCGACGGCAGTCAGATGCTGCTGTTCATTACCGTTCGCGACGGCAAGCAGGGGAAGAACCGGGTCCACTTGGACCTGCAGCCCGCGGACTGCACCCGCGAGCAGGAGGTCGAGCGAGTTCTCGCGCTGGGCGCGTCGTATCTGGCGGACCATCGCCGGCCTGATGGCAGTGGCTGGATCACCCTGGCCGACCCTGACGGCAACGAGTTCTGCATCCTGTCCAAAGATCCAGCTGGTTCGGGACCGACCACCTGACGTGGCGGTAGCTCATACAGCACCTGCATGTTCGGACCCACGAATACGCCGCACGCCGTATGCGGCAGATGAGGATGCTGGCCGCAGGTGCGCGCCTACGGAGTCGCCGCCGAGCGGAGTGTGAGCCGGAGCGTGTGACCGTGGCTGGCGAACTTGCCGGAACCTTCGGGAACGCCGGTGACGACGTCGAAGACGACGGCGCCGCCGTCGCGGTGCTCGCGCACGCTGGCCGCGGGCTCGGCTATGGCCCCGATGAGCGCCCATGCCCGCCGCCGGATGTCGCGGCGGCTGTCGCCGGGGCTGTACTCTGCCGCGACGTCCAGCACGCCGTCGTCCCGGACGCAGCTATCGAGGAGCCGTAGCCCTGCCACATTCGCATCACGCAGGTGGGGTACCAGGTGGACCTCGGGTTCTTCGGTGACCCAGCCTGGGCGGCGGGCCAGCACCGCAAGCTCCTCGAGGGCAGCAGCGAAGACGCTGGAGTCGGCCACGCCTTCGAGCCGGCTGTCTGTGTCCCATCTCTTGCCGGCGTCAGCCGCATCTGTCATCGTCCAGCTCCTGGCCCGCATGTCTTCCCGCCCATCAGTTAAGCAGGGCGGCACTGTCCGGAGTCCGGCGGCCGCGTCCGATCCGGAGCCAGGCCGCCGAGCCGCACTCCTGGGACCGGATGTCCTCGGAGCGGCAGATCCGGCCGTTTCGGGTTGAGGTTCGCGCTGGGCTGCGCGGGGTGGCTCATTGCAGGTCGGCCGGGATGCAATCGGCAGGGTCGATCGGTGTGGGTCGGACGCGGCCATCGTTCGCGCGAACGTGTGCCAGCAGGTCGGACCGTGTCCACGACCTGACGCGGCGTAGACCCGCACGGCGGGTTGTGCGGCCCGTGAGTGCGTCGCGGTCCAGGGGCTCAGCAGCTAGTTGGTGGAGCATCCCGCCGGCGGTCTCCGTGACTTCGCCCCCGGACAGGCGACCGAGGATCAAGCCGCGGTACGGCTCTCCGTACCATGCCCACCACAATGGGTATGGCGGAAGTCCCATCCAGCCTTGAACTCGCGCGGGCATGATGGGCCATTCGGTCTCGCCATCCGACCACAGGGACCGGCCGTTCCAAATGTTGCCACGGGTGACCTCGGCCGACGCGAAGAAGGCGTGAAGGTCTTCGGCAATCGCCAAGAAGAACCGCCGAACGGCCTCGCGCCAACGCGGGTCGGCTGCCAGCGGCTGGTAATGCAGATTGACGCTCATGTGCCAGATCGGACGTGGGTGTTGCTCAGCTGGCCCTGCCCACATCGAGCCCGAGATGCACGGTGGCGACGCGGTGAAGAACAAGGTCGAGGTGGCGTCGCGCCACGCGTTCGCGAACCCGTCGTCTCCTGCTTCTGCGAGCTTGCCTTGGAGCGGCTCATACTCCCCGAAGCGGCGTGGGAGTGCTTCCGGGAGTAGCCGTCGACAGATTGCCGGGTACCGCGCGCCGAAGTCAGCGCCGACGAACATTCTGCGGGTGTACCAGTCCAGATTGATGACCTTCACCCGCTCATTGCGTGCCGGCGTCGCTGACGTCCGCTCAACGCCGCGAGCCCAGATCTGGTCTGACTGCTGATCGGCGACCACACCACGGAGCGCCTGCGCCAAGCTTCTCGCGAAGCGAACCGCATACGGAACGTCCGCATCCGCCGAGCCTTCCACGGTCACATGGAACACGTGAGTGACGCCAAGCAGAGTCGCCGTCACATCTTCCGGTACGTCTTCGGCTTCGAGGTCGAATGGTCCGTCCACCGTGAAGCAACACCGACGCCTCGCGCCGCGCACTACGGAGTACCAGCGTCGCGCCGCGTCGAAATCCGCAACCTCCAGTCGCGGTATGCGAGCGACCAAATCGCGCAACTCTGCAGCGCTGAGCGCGGCCGCCGCGTACACGTGGAGGTCGTACGACACGCGCCTATCCTTGCAGATTCGCAAGCCAGCAGCGGCGTGTCCCGAGATCACTTTAGGCATCCGGACATCGGCATGAGCGGTCGAGTAAGGACGGATTTCCAGCTCGCGGAGACGACTACGGCACTGCGCCATAACGTTCCTTCTGGTGCGGCACTGACAGCTACGCTGATCGGCACGGTGCGACACATATCGAGCCATCGTTGCGCTCGGCGACGAGCAGGAGGCGCTTACTGGGACCGATGGACTGGTTCTGCTACATCGCGCTGCGGAACGTCCCGTGGCGCCGAATCGGATCCCGCGCCGGTCGCGCAGGTCGGGCACGTGCCTGGGCGCTTCCAGCAGGTCCTCCGGCGAGTGCCCGCAAGCGCGGGACCGCGGCGGCCGAGCAGGGCAAGCTGGCCAGCGGCCAGCACGATAGGCGAAGATGGCATGGCAGGCACGGCTCCCGGCGAAGATCACGAAGTTGGGCAAACCTCATGATCACTGCCGGGCCGTGCCTGCCCACGCAACCACGCGATCACGGCGTGTCGGGCAGATCCGCGCTGCTCAGGACACCATCAATCGACTATGCAAAGGCCGTGCCCGGGGCGGCCGGCAGGCCGGCCGCCTCGGGGGCGTGTCGGCTCGGCTTCCAAGGCCGCTCGCAGCGACGTCAGGGCCCGCCAGATGTGTCTGTTCACCGCCCCCACGCTGATGCCCATGACGGCCGCGGCCCGCGGACCCGGCCGCCCGGCGTAGTACCTGAGCACCAGCGCCTCGCGCTGCCGGGCCGGCAGCGCGCCCGGCGCCGAGACCACCACCGAACGCTGCCACGATTCCAGCGCGCTGTCCTCGGCGCTGGGGATGTCAGGCATCCACGCCGGGGACAGGTACCGGCCGGCGACGGCCCGGTGCCGGAGCACCGACCGGGAACGGTTGATCACCGACTGGCGCAGATAAGGCAGGGCCTGATCGGCGGCCCGGAGCCGCCGCCAGCCGCCAAGCATGGCGACAAGGCAGTCCTGGACCACATCCTCGGCCAGGGCGGTGTCGCCGGCCAGCGGCGCCGCCAGGCGAACCAGCGGCCGGTAGTGCATCTGGTACAGGGCGGCGACTGCGTCCTCATCCGGGCCGGGCTTTACCCGGACCGTGGCTGCCGCAGTACCGGCGGAAGCTGGGTCAGGACCTCGCGCTGGCCCCGTCGGCGTCGCATCCACTGGTGTTGCCTCCCCAGCCGGGCCGGTCAGGCGGCCCCTGCTACCCGCGGCCGGGGCAGCTAGTCAAGCTTCGCAATCACGGTCACTGAGCGCGAACGGACCGCAGGCAGGCCAGCTGCCGGATCCCCGGCTCGGCGCGCGTAGTGACCCTGCCAAGCGGATGGCTCGCCGCACCCTGATTACCCCGTTACGTGTCTGCCTCATGTGTCTGGCTGGGCCTCGGGCTGCGGGCTGGCGCCGCTGTCTGTGGCGGGCCGTGGCGGCCTGGCCGGCACGGGGAGGGCAGGGGAGGCTGGGTTGCGGCGGCTGGGATTGGACCCGGTGACATGGAGGCGCGTGCCAGCCTGTCGTCCAGGGGAGCGCCGCGCCCGGGGCGCTCAGCGGCCGGGGATCCCCGTCGCGGGCTCTCGCCGTAGGCGCCGTCGCCGGGTCAGGATGATGGCCGATCCTGGCGCTGCCGGCGCGGCGGTGCTGGCGGTATGACCTTTCCGGCGAGTGCGTGAGCGGCGGGGATCACCACTAGCGTGCCGTCGCGGGTGCGGACCGCGAATGATCCGGTGTCGACCTGTTCGAGAATGCCCACCACGTCGGTCCTCTGCGTGCTGCCGGCTGGGCCGGGCCGCCAGCGGATCACGACCCGCTGGCCGACGTCGGCGGGTGTGAGCCGGACCTCGAGCCGGTAGCGCATGCCGGCCATCTCCTTTATGCGCCGTCTGCGGCGCGGTCACCGCCCGGTGACGATGTAGCCGGCGACGTATTCGGTGTCATAAGGTAGCGGTCCGGTTTGGCGGCGCCGCCCGGGGGAGCCGAGCTGGTCGAAGAACGTGGCGTTCCCGGCGGTGAACCGCGCCCGCTGTCCGGGGACGTCGTCCTGCTAGCAGATCGCCTCGACCGGGCAGACGGGCTCGCAGGCACCGCAGTCGAGCATTCGCCGGGGTAGATGTGTCGAGCATCCGCTCGCCTTCGCAGATGCAGTCGACCGGGCACTCCTCGACGCAGGACTTGTCCTTGACGTCGATGCGCGGCTCGGCGATCACGTACGTCACGGTCAGTTCCGCCTCCGTCCGTGACCTGCCTGGTCTGCCGGGTGAGGGGTGGTGCTAGCCGCCGATGCGGGACATCTCGACTTTCGGTTCGTGCTGCTGCGCAGGCCTGGTCTGGGTGGCGCGCCGCTCGGAATAACGGTCGGCCCGCCGGGTCCAGATGGCGCTGATCAGCTCACGCAGCGCCAGGTCGCTGGTGCCGCCGCGCAACGGGCCGCGCAGGTCGTGCCCGGCGGCGGCGAACAGGCACGTGTAGAGCTTGCCGTCGGCTGACAGCCGGGCGCGGGTGCAGCTGCGGCAGAATGGCTGGGTGACCGAGGCGATCAGCCCGATCTCACCGGCGCCGTCACGGTACCGGTAGCGGCGGGCGACCTCCCCGGGGTAGGCCGGCTCCACCGGTTCGACGGGCCACTGGCCGCTGATCAGCGAGATGATCTCCGCGGCCGGGACGACGTCGTCCAGCCGCCAGCCGTTGGTGGTGCCGACGTCCATGTACTCGATGAACCGCAGCACGTGCCCGGTGCCGCGGAAATGCCCGGCCATCGGCAGGATCGACTGCTCGTTCACCCCGCGCCTGACCACCATGTTCACCTTCACCGGCGCCAGACCCGCGGCGGCCGCCGCTGTGATCGCGTCCAGCACCCGCGCGACCGGGAACCCGGCGTCGTTGAGCGCCATGAAGACCGCGTCGTCGAGCGAGTCCAGGCTGACGGTTACCCGCCGCAGGCCGGCCGCGGCCAGCGCCGGGGCTTTGCTCGCCAGCAGCGCCCCGTTCGTGGTCAGGGCGATGTCCGTGATGCCGCCGATCCCTGCCAGCATCGCGACCAGCTTCTCCAGGTCACGGCGCAGCAGCGGCTCGCCGCCCGTCAGCCGCAGCTTTCGGACCCCCAGGCCAGCGAAGATACGCGCGACCCGGGTCAGTTCCTCGAAGGTCAGCAGCTGATCCCTGGGCAAGAACGCGAAGTCCCGGCCGAACACCTCCCGGGGCATGCAGTAGGTGCAGCGGAACTGGCACCGGTCGGTGACCGAGACCCGCAGGTCGCGGATCGGCCGGGCCAGCGTGTCCGCCAGCGCCCCGTCAGCGACAGCCATCACCTCACCTCACCGCCCGGCGAACCCAACCGCCTGGTAGTGCCGCAAGCGCAGCCACCTTCGGCCTCCCAGGCGGCACACCGGAAGTCCAGTCGCCGTCACCGTTCAGGCTACGCGCTTCCGGGCGCGGGCCAAAGACCACGGCATCGCGGTCAGCGCTCGCGGCCGGATCCCGGCCAGCGTATTGGAGCAGTACCAGGCCGCCGCCAAAGACGTTGAACAAGGCAGAGTCAGCCGACTGCCCCGCGCCCGCATTAAGTACACGGTCACCGAGCGTGAGCGGACGCGATACCCGCCGTCGCGCGTACCGCCGACTCGGGGCGCTTGAGAGTCGTGCCGGCTGCCTCGCAGGCCGCAACGCATATATCCAGTTATGGGCTTGGCCGCGGTGGTCACCGGGGTCCCTGGCGTGGCCCGCCTCGGAGTCTTCGGCCGGCTTGGCGGAGGTGATCGGTGGCACTATCGCGCTGGTTCCAACCGGGCCGATACGGTCGTGACGCTTGGCTGAATAACCGCATGTCCGGGGCACCGTTGACCGGTGCCAGGACCATCCCGGCCAGTATAGGGACAAACGCCAGCGCGGGGCCCGTGGAGAACCTGGACCCGGCTCGCTGGCATACCTGGACCACGAGAACAAGATCCGCAACGTCGCTGCGATGTCGTTTCGGGGCTGCCGGATGGCTACGGTGAATGATCCGCCCGACGGGGCTGGGTCTGGGCTGGGTCAGATGACCGCATGGAATCCAGGCCGGGCGAACCCTCTGGCACTCAGGGGCTTCCCGCCTTCTGGCGACCGTTTTGCCCGTTACGGCCCCGGGACTGCGCTCGGGTTGCCGGACAGCAGTTTCCATGGCGTCATCGCGCTGGGCAGCCCGGCATTGCCTGATCACGGCGTGGCGGCTGGGATCAGCCATCCGCAGTAAAGGGAGGGGAGCCTTGCCGTCACGGCAAGGCTCCCCGGGAAGGGACCCGCGGGCGCACTCAGAAGAGCGACCACTGGCCGGGTCCGGACCCGTACTTGATGCTGTGCCGCGGGTAGGTCGCACCCGAGGGGCTGAACACCGTCAGGTGAAGCTCGTCCTCGGCCCGCAGCGGCGGTACCTCAGCCTCGGCCTTGCCGGGGTCGATGGAATCCCAGGTGGCGGTCACCATCGCTGGCTTGATAAGTCCCTGGTGGTCACGGAACTGGACGATCTGGCCGAGGTGCATCCTCGTTGCCGTCGTCATGACGTACGCCTCCTTTGAGGCTTGGGAATAGCACCATTCTGTGCTTTCTTTCCTTTGTTCTTTCCTATCGTCTGGGGCGAGGGGATGTCAAATCGGCCGCACGTCATCGCGAGGCGGTGCTTCCGCCTTTTCCCAGCACTATACGGCCTCTCACCGGCCACAGAATTTTCACCGCTAACATCCCGCGTAATATTTACCTTTAAGGGGCCGGTTTCCCCGTTTTCCGACACGAAGCCAAAAGCGTCGAGCGTTTTCAGATGCCGCCAGCGGACGACAAGACCAGGACTGGCAGGGGCTGGTCACAGCGGTTGCCGCTGTTCTGCCGCTGAAGCCTTGTGGCCCATGCGGTTAATGACCGCCTATTTCCGCCGCCCGAGGCTGCGAAGGTGCCCGGCAGGAGCCACCGTGCCGGATCCCGGCCTGAACGGTCCCGAGCCGGCCGCGGGTGAGCCGGGCGGCGCTGGCGGCGAGGAAGGCCAGGGGTGATTGGCACTGGCGCAGGCAGGCGTGCTTGAGCGGGGTGAGCTGCCAGAGGCCGGCCGCGGCGGGCATGACAGCGCCGGCCCGTACCGCGGCGGGACCCGGCGACGGGTAGCGGTGCTCGAGGCCGGCCACGACGGCATGGGCGCCGAGGCCGGCCACGGCCCAGTCGGCCAGGTACCCGGCGATGAACCCGACGGCCGCCAGCCGGGACCGGCCCGAGCGGCGGGCCCAGCGGCCGACGGCCAGCACGACAGGCGGCGCCGCCGGCAGCATCATGGCGGCCATCATCACCACCCAGGTGAGCAGGAACAGCCCGAGCGCCACCGGCGCGCCGCCCCGCATGCCGCCGGTGGCGTGGCCGGTGAGGACCCGGCGCGCATGCCGGGCACCGGCCATCGCCCGGTGGCGAGCCAGGCCGGCCGGCAGCCCGGCCAGGGCGGCCAGCAGGCCCCGCTCCCAGCGCCGCGGCTGGCTGCCGGCCCCGGCGGCGGCCGGGGTGTTGCCGGTCATGGGGTTTGCGGCCCGGCCCAGTCGAAGGCGAAGTGCTTGCTGGACCGGCCCGACCGCTGCCAGCGGAACCCGAAGCCGTCGGCCCGGCCAGCGCCTCGCCGCGCGCCTGTACTCTGCCCGGGATCCGTGCGGTCCACCAGCCAAGGTCGCCGGCGACCTCGAACTCGATGGGGGGGCGGACTCGACGCCCCCGCATGTCCCCGGCCAGTTCGGCGAACTGGGCTGGCCACCCGCCGGCCTGGCCGGTGAAGATCGCCTGCAGGGCTCCCCGCCGGGCTTCGTCGGCCCGCTGGCCGGAGAAGACCCCCCAGGGCCGTCTTCACCCTGCCCCGACCAGATGTTCCCGGTGAACGGCCCCCAGGCCGGGCGCGTTCAGCCCGTCGAGGACCACGTCGCCGTACCGGCCCTCCCGGATGTGCCAGACCAGGGTTCCCCCGCAGTCCCCGAAGGCCGGGGCCCGGGCGAAATAGCAGGGGCAGGGGATGGTGCGCTTGCACACATCGAACCAGTCCCCTCTCAGCCGCCACCGCGGCACATCAGCCACCGCCTTCTCCCTCCTTGCCCGATCCGCTCCCGCCAGCGGTGGCCGGGGCGGCGCGGGCTCCCGCCGGCCGCGCCTTGGTCAACCGGACGGGCTTCAACAACCACGGTGCCGCTGCTCGCCAGACTGCCCGGCGTGACGAAGTCGGCGTCCATTCCGGGCCCTCGTCGCGTGATCTGGCTGGGCCGGCGGTCGCGGAGCGTGAGCGGGCACGGCAGTTACCGGTTCCCGTGGCCGGGCGGCGGGCCGGCCGTCCTGCATCTCGGCGGCTGACTGCCGGCGGACCGGGTGCTCGTCCGCTGCGACTTGCCCGTGGGGACCGCCTCCCGCGTCCGGGCCGCAGCACAGTGAAGATCGCGGCGGGCGCGCGGGTGATGACAGTCTTGCCGGGACCCGGTCTTGTGGTCTGCGGCTTGCCGGGCCGGCCGCGGCGGGCTCGCGCATGCGACCGCCACGCGGATCGTGCCGGCCCGGCAAGCCGCGTACGCGATCGGGCGCCCGAGCGTGCCGACGCGAACGGCGAGCGCGGCTGCGTCGCCGAGGTCTCGGCCCCGCGGCTCGAGGTGCGCATCGCGCGGCCGCGTGCTTGGAGAGCATCCGATCCAGCCGGTGCTGCTGGCGACCGGCCTTGGCGCCGTCAGGGACTTCTACCACGACCTGCTGGGCTTGGAGATCCTGAGCGAGAGCGACCGGATCCTCGTGTTCGGCTGTGGCGGCGGGACCCAGCTGGCGGTGACCAGGAGCACCACGGGGACCGCGGACACGCAGACCCAGGCGACCTGGCTGGTGAAGGACGTGCGGGCGGAGGTGGCCTGGCTGCGGTCACGCGGTGTCAAGGTCGAGGAGTACGACCTGCCGGGGCTGGCGACTCGGGACGGCATCGCCGATATCGGGTTTGCCTGGGCGGCATGGATCGTCGACCCGGCGGGGAACACGATGGGCGTCGCGCAGATGAAGGCGTGAGGCAACCACCGCGGCGCTCCCGGGCCGAGGGGCACGCATACCGGCGGCGTTCATGCCGGGCCGGCGGGAACGCGGGCCATGTCCGGCGCGCACAGCGTGTGCCCTGCACCTGCGCGGCCTCATCGAAACGGGCGGACAGCGTGAGGAACTCCGTGGCCCAGCCGCTGCTGACGGGGATCTCGGCAACGGTCCTGCGAGCGAAAGAGGAATCGAAGGTGCGCCCGTTCCGCTTCACCAAGCGACCGGCCTGCCACGACCTTCTCCAGGAAATGTCAATCTCAGGCCATAGCTCACCGGCCTCGTCCGCGAGTCGCCGGCCGCCCGATGCCGAGTGCCATAACAACCGTTCTGGCGGGGCTGCGGATGTGACGCGGTTCCGGCGGCCGACAGCCAGGTCTCGCTGAGGAACGCCTCGGTCACCCTGGATGACCGCGCCTGCGACGGCTCGGCGCCCGCTCGGCGCCCGGAGCGATATATTTACTACTGAGAACTATTTCGATATGAGATTGGTTAATGCCGGGCTATCAATGATGGGCGTGCCCGGAGCCGTTGGTTGGGTCGCCGGTCGCGACCGCTAGATCGTAGTGCGCGATCTGCGTGGGAGCGCTGGCTGGTGTTGTTCGCCTGGCCGCTTACGACCTGATCTACGGAAGCTAATCTCACCGGGTGCGCACCAGCTGGCCTGCAGGACTCATTCCGGACGTCGGAATCGGGTCGGAGACTAAAGGGCGGTGACCCGGCGGCACAGGGGGTATCGGCAGCCCCACAGCCACCGATAACCTCTGGTGCACCTGAGAAAGAATATGGAATGTGTGGAAGATTGGTCTCGACACGAACCTCGCGGCAGGAGTAGCGTTTTACGCGAGTCTGGCCGGGAGGGAGCTGTACTGCGCGCCGGGCAAGCGGGTTTTATCCGGACTCACAACCTCTGGTCGGCGCGGATCATTCACGTCACATCGACGCTTCCATTTGGTTTGTCATGCCTACCTGAGGCGGTGATTCGAAGGCTGCCCCGGCCGGCGGCATTTGCGCGCCAACCGTAGCAGGCGCACCAGGTTATGGACCCGCCGGTGATGTGACATGTGGGAGACCAGGGTTCCCCGCCGGGGGACCCGTTCAAGGGGTGTTATGCGTCGACTTCTGATCCTTACCGGAGCATTCCTGAGCGCGTTGGTCGCCACGCTGGCTTTCGCGCTGCCGGCAGTGGCGGGCAGCCCGCATTTTGTGGGCACTCCAACCGTCACGGTCTCGGGGAGCACGCTGACGGTCCACGCGAAGGAAGCCGGCCTCGGGGATGAGGCACAAATCGTAGCGGTGCTCTCCGGCACTGCCGAGTGCATCAACGGAGGCGGCCACAACCCGAGCGCCAGCAACAAGACCTCATTCTCGACGTCGAGCACGGTGCCGGTGCAGAACGGCAAGGCGGATTACACGATCTCGGTGACGGCCACATTCAGCCCGTCGTGCAGCCCGCCGATGACCGTCCAGTTCACCTCGGCCTCACTTACCGACACAACGAACAACCTCTCGGTGACATTGATCCCGTAAGAGGAGCCGTGCACGCTCACCGAGATTAGGGCGCACGAGCAAGGGGCGGCTGCCGGCCGCCTCTTCCTCGCACGGTAATCCTCAGCTCCACCAGGCCGAACGGCCCGGGGATGGATCTTGGAAGAGGCCGGGCCTGATTAGAGGTAGCAGCGGCGCACGGCGTGCTGGCGCCCAAGATCACGTGCCATTAACGTGGCATTAACCGAAGAGATCACCGGTCAACTACAGCTACCCGCGGCCAGCGGCTGCGCTACGACACCGCCGTCGCCTTCGGCATCACCTGCAACCGGCTGCGGGACTGGGACGGCGACGGGAACCACCCCGGCTACGCGCTCGGCTGCTGGCTGCGCGAGCACGCGGACCAGGTGTGGCTGTTCGCCACCGCGTTCGAGGTGGAGTGGACGACCAACTCCGCCGTTATCTGAAGTCGCCGTTGGGGTGTCCTCGATGTAGCTAGAGGCGCCTTCGAGCTGCGTCGTTGACACGTTATCTGAAGTGGTCGATGCTGCTCTTTGGTTGCTCCTCGCACGGGGCCTTCGTCGGCGACATGTCCACGACGCAGAACCGCCGCCCCGCCTGGGCTTCTTCCAATCGGACTTCAGATAACCGCCGAGCGCGCGGTTAAGGCCCCAGGCGCCACCAGGCCGTCTCCGGGTACTGGCACACGCAATCCACCCTGGGCCGCTGGTGCCGCACCCGCAGCTACCTCGACTCCGCGGCAAACCACGGCCTGACCGCGCTGGATGCCATCGGCAACGCCCTGGCCGGCAAGCCCTGGCTGCCAGCCACCAAGCCCGCCGTGCCAGCTGCCGCCTGAGAACTCGGTCCCGGTCCAACCCCCGTGAATGGACACTGCCCGGGGGTACCGGTGTAGGAATCGGGGTTTCCGGGTGTGGTGGCCTCGGCTTCTTTCGCCCAGGCGATCAGGTTCGCGTGCGCCGCGCTCGCATCCCGGCGGCACGAGGCACGCCGGCCGATGCACACGGCCGAATGGGCGTGCGCATCGGCAAGACTAGCAGAGTGAAACAGCCCGGAACCGGGTCGCATCCGCTATCGGCTGGTCATAAACCGACCCGGTCGCGTCGATCCACCACGATCGCGTTTCACTTTTCGAAGGGCGCTCGACGCGGTGAACATCCCACGCCTTCATACTGTCACGGTAGCGACACCTCACCAGGGCGGACCCGGCGGCCGGGCGGTGAAACCAGCAGCGCACCTGGCGGTCGCGGGCATCCGCCCCCGCCACGGCCATCGCATCCTGTGGCCATGCGGCTCCAGAACCCCGAGGTGCATCCGCGGCGCGATCACCGCGCCCAGGCAAGCTTACGGGTGGTCTTCTTTCCTTCCGCGGGCGCATAATGGCCATCCTGGACAGGTGGCGTCAACTGGTCAGGGAGGATCAATGAGAAAACTGCTGAGCAGCACGTCGCTGGCGGCGTCAATCGTTGCCGTCGTGGGGGTGGTGGCGCTGCCTGCGTCTGCCAGCCGGACCCACGACCCGCTCGTGTCTGTCGGAAGCCCGCTGACCCCGTTCTCCGAGAACAAGCAGAATGAGCCTGCACTGGCCGTCGATCAGCATCACCCGAACATCCTGGTGGCGGGGGCGAACGATGAGATCGACGAGGAAGCCTGCAACGCGGGCGCCGACACGACGTGTCCTTTCACGCCCGGTATCGGCGTGTCGGGCGTGTATTTTTCGTTCAACTCGGGTGCGAGCTGGACGCAGCCTGCCTACACCGGCTTGACCGCCCGGAACTGCCAGGGGACGGTCGGGAACACCGATCCGCCATGCACTCCTGAATTCGGCCCGATCGGGACGCTTCCCTGGTACTACGAGAATGGGCTGGTTTCCGACGGAGACCCCGCAGTAGCGTTCGGGCCCGCTCCGGGCCCGGGCGGATTCTCGTGGGCAAACGGTGATCGCCTGTACTACGCCAACCTGACCTCCAACCTTGCGTCCCGGCCGTCAGAGACTTCCTTTAAGGGCGTTGAGGGCATCGGCGTCTCCCGCACCGACGACGTCAAGGCCGCGGCCAAGGGCGATAAAAGTGCCTGGATGCCGCCGGTGGTGATCCCGGCATCGTTCAGCGCCGCCGCGTTCACAGACAAGGAGCAGATCTGGGCAGACAACGCCTCCTCCAGCCGACATTTCGGCAACGTCTACCTGTGCTTCGAGAACTACAAGGGCGGCCCGAGCGTCGGCTCGAACACCAACACCATGGTGGTGGCCCGCTCAACCGACGGCGGGAGCAGCTGGGCCAAGCAGATTCTGGTGAAGAACACCTCTTCGCCGTCTGGGATCTTCGCTCTCATAAGCGGCCAGAGCGGCTGCACGATCCGCACCGACAGCACCGGCAACGTGTACGTGTTCTGGCAGGGATTCGACCAGAGGACCAAGACGCAAGGCATCTACATGGCCAAGTCCACCGATGCCGGCAAAACCTACAGCCAGCCCCGCCGCCTCTTCACCACCCAGCACACCGGCGTGTTCGACCCGGTGCTCGGCCGGTTCACGATGGACGGGATCGCCGGAGCCCGTGACGACCTGTCCAACGCCCCAAGCGCAGATATCGCCAACGGCGCCCCCGCCGGAACCGACGCGACCAACCAGATCGTGCTCACCTGGGTCGATGGGAAGTTCGGCCTGAACCACGAACCGGTCCTGCTGTCCACCTCGACCAACGGTGGCCGCACCTGGACCACACTGCGCAAGATCGACGGCACGGGCCAGCCCAGTAACCGGGGCTACTACTCCGCGCCGGCGATCTCGCCGAACGGCTCCGACGTCTACGTCACCTACAACGCCTGGCTCGAGCCATACAAGACCAGCACGATCGGTGCCGCCAACGACCGCCCGCTGGTAGGCATCGTCACCCACGCCGACGTCGCCGCGAACGGTAGCATCGGCGCCTTCACCCGGCTTGGCGAGAGCACCCCCGGCGACGCCAGGGGCTCCAGCCAGAACAACCTGGTAGGCGAATTCCTCGGCGACTATGTTTACTCCATAGCGACCCGGACCTACGGCTCAGGAGTCTGGAACGACGTCAGCAACGCCGCCGACTGCCCCGCCATAGACGCCTGGCGGATGTCGCTTCGCACCGGCACTTCCGTGCCAGTCCCCGCCCCCCAGCAGGACTGCCCCGTCACCTTCGGCAACAGCGACATCGCCGGGGCCACCTTCGCAGACCCAACACCATAGGAGACCAAGACCCACCCGCGGTATTCATCACGCACAGCGCCCCATACCGTGGAACGCTCACCAGGGGCCGATCGGAACGCGTCCATCCGGGCGCGCGTGTGCCACAGCCGGGCCCGGGCAGACGACGCTAGCCTGAGTTTCCTGGATAAGTTGATCTTCGGCTTGTTTCCGCTGGTCAGCGGGAATTACGGGCCTGGTCTGGTGTATTACCCACGTCAGCGCCTGGGCGCGTAGCGGCTGAGGGCGAAGATGTCGCTGAGCTTGTCCTGGAGGGGGCTGGTGTCGGTGAGCATCCGGTGGGCTCTGGGCCGTCCCCGGTCGCCGGGGTAGAGCAGTGCGGTCTCGCCGATCCCGGCGAGTTCCGCGAGCAGTTCGCGGACCGACAGGCGCAGGCCGGCCCGGGCGGCCTGGCGGCGCATGAGGTGGGCGATCTGCAGGGCGAGCACGCAGGTGAAGACGTGGACGCGGATGTTGTGCTCGGTCCAGTGGAACATCGGGGAGAACGACACGACGCGGGGGTCCTTGAGCTGGCGGAAGGAGAACTCGGCCTCGGACTGGGACCGGTAGCCGGCGATCACTTCAGCCACGGGCCAGTCGTCGTGGTCGGTGATCAGCACGTGCTTGCCGAATAGCTCTTCTTCCAGAGTGGCGCGGGCCGCGGAGTCGATATGCCAGGCAAGCCGCAGGTCCTTTGGCTGGTCGCCGTCCAGCTGCCAGGTGATGACCCGGCGTATCCAGGGCTTGCGGGTGATCGATGCGATCTCGGCTTCGACTTTCTCGCGCGGGCGGCGGGTCTTGCCGCGGGCCAGCGTGGCGGCCAGGTCGTCCAGTTTCTTGCCGGCTTTGGCCAGGGTGGTGCCGTCGAACCCGCGGGCCTGGCTGTCGTGCAGCTCCGGGGAGTGGGTGAGAATCGTCCGCCGATCGGCGCCGTAGACGACGCGGCGGGTCTCGAACGCGGTCAGGGTGCCGAACCGGTCCTGGTCCACGACGGCCCGCGCGCTGGCGGGCAGGCTGGTGAGGTCAGGGCAGTCCGAGGCGGGCACTGACCCGACGTAACGCAGGCCCGTCTCCGCCAGGCGGGCGAAGTTGGCCTCGGAATTCTGCCCGGCGTCGAACACCACGGTCATCTCCGCCGGCTGCTGGCCGCACGCTGCCGTGATGGCCTCATACCGTGCCCGCAGCTGGCTGATCATCTCCGGGAACTGGGTGACGTCAGGCCGGTCACCGGGGTAGGCGTGCCAGGTCAGCGGGATCCCGCCGTCTCGGGTGACGACCAGGCCCAGGCCGACCAGGCGCAGGTCGGTGCGCTTCTGTTTGGCCTTGCCGCGCTGCGCGATGGGAGCCGTGCCGTTGCCGGTGGCGATGAACGTGGCGAAGTTCGTCATGTCCAGCGCCACCGAGGACACATCCACGCCGGTGACCTCGATGACGCGCAGCGCAACCCGGCGGCTGATCTCCTCCAGATGCTCTGCGGTGACGGCGTGCATCGCGTCCCAGAACCGCCGGTGATCCAGGATCGATGCGGGGATCCTGGTGAACCGCGGCGCCGCCGTCCTGGCCCACCAGTCCGCGAAGCCCAGCTTGGAGCACGGCGCCACCACCCGGTTCAGCGCCGCCAGGGCCAGGTAGGTCCCGGTGCTGGCGGCCGCATCGGCCCGCCGCGCCCCGGTCACCTCGTCGATGATGCCGGCCACGCCGAGCTCCTCCAGCACGCCCCACGCGGCCGCGGCCGCGCCGAAGTCCCTGTGCTGGACCCGGCCCGGCAGGCCCAACCCGCCGCCGCGCATCGCCGCTGCCAGCTCTTCTGCAGTGCCCAGGTACTCCTGGGACGTGATCCGGGGCTTGCCGTTCACGCGGGCGGACTCCACCAGGTAGTAGTACGTCGCCTGGCCGCGCTTCTTCCCCACGATCGACGCCATATATGGGTAATACACTAAGACCGCACCGGAAGCCAGCAGCAAACACGCTATTCCCCAGCACAGGACGCAGATACCCGCAGCCTCAGGGCATCAAGATCAACTTATCCCGGAAACTCGGGCTAGGACCCTGGGTCGCTGGGAGATCGGCGGTTGTGCTGAGTTTGGTGGCAGGCGTTTTCGGGAGTGATTCGGGTGCGGTCAGGCCGCGCGCCGGAGGCTGGCGGCGGCTGTGAGGCTGCCGGTATGTCGGTCGGTGATGGTGAGGGCGCGGCGGACGCCGGCGGGCGCAGCGATGTGCTGGCCGGCCATCAGGGGGTAGAGGACGAGACCTCCCGCACCATCGTGCTCGATGACCCGCGCCGCGCCCGGACCGTCTTCGAGCAGCTGCTGGCCGGAAACCTGCACCCGGGCCGCCCCGGGCACACCGAGGTCATCTTCGGCCGCAAGGTCACCTCAGCGACTCCCGGCAGCTTCTCCGCCCGCGTGCTGAACCGGCCGGACCAGGTCACGGTGAACTTCTCGTTCAAGCACTCCCGGATCAAGATCTACCTGAAGACCGCGCCCTGCGGGCCGAGACGACCTGCAATGACCCGGCTGACCTCGGCTGCAAGCGCGACCGCACAGCCTGCCCTCACAACGGACGGCAGGAGGGCCCCGGCCCCGCGGCGTAGTAGCAGGTCACCCGCCGCTCGGCGCGGTAATAGCAGAACCAAGGGGCACCGCCCGGCATGTCCTTCCGCGTGGCGTCCCAGGCCCACCGGAACTCCTGCGCCACCCCGATGGCCACCACGCCGGGCCGGCCGGCCCGCTCGGCCGCGTCCAGGTACGGGCGGATCACGTCGATCTTCCGGTCGCCCTTGGCGAACCGGATCCACGGGATGGCGTTGGCGTCGGCGTACCGGGCCATCGCCTGCCGGAACGCGGCCCCGTTCTTGCCCAGCGCCGCCGGGGAGGGGATCGGGAACCCGCGGTGATGCAAGAACCCCGCCACCTGCCCGCTGGTCTGCAGGCCCGGCACGTACCCGTTGATCCGGTCCAGGCACTGGATATCCAGCACCGCGTGCCCGTCCAGGATGTCTGTCAGCGTCACCGGCCGCGTCGCCACCGCCACCACCTCCGGCAGCAGCCTGCCGCCGGCACCAGCCTCGCGGGACCGCATCAGCCAAAGACCAGCGGCGCATCGCGGCGAAGCCGCGAGTCCCTGAGGCCAGGCTCGGACCGCCCTATCCTGCCGTCACCTCCGACCGCGTGCACCGTTGCGCCACGCCCAGCCACGCGACTCGGCGGTCCGAGGCTGGCCTCATTAGGATGCTGTAGAGCGGTGCCAGGAACGACGGCGCGAGCCGGTATCGCGGGAGGATCTGCTGCGGGACTCAGCGCAGGCACGGCTGCTGGCCAGGCTGGAGACCATGCCAGGCGCCGCCACGACAGCCGTGAGAGACAGCATCTCGTCTCACATATTAATTGCATAGTAACCACGCCGCTGCAATTCTTTGCAGACCGAAGTTTTGCCGGTGCCGGAAACGCCTTCAATCAGATAATTTCCAATGCCTTTGACAGCGTTTTTGTCCTTGAGGTCGACCTTGACACATTGAACCGGCGGCTTGACAAGCGACCGGAAAATGAGTGGGGCGGAAAACAAACGGAACGGGAACTCATTGCGCGATTGCATCAAACGGAAGAAGACATTCCGAAATACGGTATTATAATCGACGGTACCGCACCGATCACGCGCGTCGTTGACGAGATCGTCCGTCAAAGCGAAGCAAATAGAACAGTTTGAATTTAGGCGAACAAAATCTCGTTCTGAACCCGGAAAAGCTCAAGCGCGAGTAGGAGATCGAGTCCGCCTCCCCGCCCTCACAATCAGGCAGTGAGCCCTCTATGCGTAGGTCCCAGCAGTCGCGTTAGGTGGGACCCGCCGATGTGTTGCCAATACTGCTGCCAACGCAGCGGACGGGAGCGGTCGACATGCAACAGCTACGGAACTGCAGCAGAGGTGACCGGCGTGAGCAGAGCAACCAGGACTTGCGCGAGCCGCTCGATACGCGGACGCCGACCGGGACGGCTGCCCCGACGTCGAGGTATTCGCCGGGGGCGCGCCGCGCATCCCGGCTACCCGACACGCTCTATGTCGACAGCCTCATCGGCCCCGACACCGTCACCACCCTGCCCGAGGCCGCCATCGCCGCCCGGCGCTCAGTTCTTCCGTAGTCCCGCACCACCATCCACGGCGGAGTTATGATGAACCAGTCTTCATGAAGCCTGGTTCACGAGGAGACGCGGATGACGGAGATCGAGGTCCACGGCCTGACGAAGACATTCGGCCGGGTGGCCGCGGTGAGGGACGTGTCCTTCACCGCCCGGGCGGGGCAGGTCACCAGCTTCCTCGGGCCGAACGGATCGGGGAAGACAACTACCTTGCGCATGGTGCTCGGCCTGGTCCGGCCGAGCGCTGGCGAGGCGCTGATCGGCGGCGTTCCTTACGCCGGCCTGGCCCGGCCACGCCGGTCGGTCGGTGCGGTGCTGGAGGCAACCGGCTTCCACCCCGGCCGCCGGGCCCGTGAGCACCTGCGCGTTATTGCGGCCGCGGGCGGCGTGCCCGATCGCCGCGTGGATGAGGTTCTCGGCCAGGTTGGCCTGGCGTCATCCGCAAGCCGACGGATGCGCGAGTTCTCCCTGGGAATGCGGCAACGGCTCGGCCTTGCCGCGGCCCTGCTGGCCGATCCCGACGTCCTCGTCCTCGATGAGCCGGCGAACGGCCTCGACCCGGCCGGCATCGCCTGGCTCCGCGGCCTGCTGCGCGGCCTGGCCGGCGAGGGCCGCACCATCGTCGTCGCGAGCCACCTCCTCAGCGAGATTGCCCAGAGTGCCGATCACGTGCTGATCATCAGCGCGGGACAGCTCCGGTTCGCCGGACCGCTGGAAGAGATCGGCGACACCAACGACGCGCTGGAGTCAGCGTTCCTGAAATTGACCGCCGCGCCGGGCTGACCGGCCAGGCGGCCCGCCCGCACTCGCATGGCCGCAGCGGGCCGGCGGCAATTACCGCTCTCGCGAAGGAGACCGCTCGTGCTGCCCTTGATTCGCAGCGAGTTCCGCAAGCTCACAAGCCTCCGCAGCCCGCGGCTGCTGCTCGCCGCCGGGCCGCTGATCGTAGCGGCCGGCATCACCGGCCTGGTCGAGTCTGGCGGCAACGTGCACGATCCGGCCACCCAGCGCACAGCGCTCGCGCACATCGGTCTGGCCGCGATCCTCACGCTCATCTTCGGCATCCTCGCCGTCGCTGGCGAGTACCGGCACGGCACCATCACCGACACCTTCCTCAGCTCCCCCGAGCGCGGCCGGGTGATCACCGCCAAGCTGGCCGTCTACGCCCTGGTCGGTGCCGTGGCCGGGCTCGTCTCAGCCGTGGTCGCGGTCGCCGTCACCGCCGCCTGGTGGGCGGCTAAGGGCAGCACGTTCGAGCTCTCGACCGGCGACACCTGGCGCATCGTGGCCGGTGGTGTTGCCGTCAACCTCGCATTCGCCGCCATCGGCGTCGGCCTTGGCGCACTCGTCCGCAACGTCGTCGCCGCCGTGGCCGCCGCTCTGGCCTGGATAGCGCTGATCGAGGGAATCGCCGGGCAGCTTCTGGGATCAGGCCTCGCGCGGTGGATGCCCTTCTCCGCCAGCGAGGCGCTCGGCGGCACGAGCATGCTCGGTTCGGCGCGGCTGCTGCCGCAATGGGGCGGCGCCCTCGTGCTGCTCGGGTACGCCGCCGCCTTCGCCGTTGCCGCCGCCGTCACCACACTCAACCGCGATGTCACCTAGGAAACCCGCCGTCCTGCGCAACAGCGACGGCCCGAACCTGCGCGACTACCTGATCGCCACCGCCGCGCGGCTCATCGATCAGCGGGGCAGCGCCGGGCTCGCCGTCCGCGACATCGCCCGCGAGGCCCAGGTCGCCGACGGCGTCCTCTACAACTACTTCGAGGATAAGGACGACCTGCTCGCCCATGCCCTGCTCGTGCACGTCGGCACAGTCATGGCCAGCGCGCCGCAGATGCCGTCGGCCGGGACCGGCACCGTGCAGGGGAACCTCCGGCTGTTTGTCGACAGCGGCCTCGCCGTGCTCGAGCGGGTGGTACCTGCCTTCGCCGGGTTGCTGTCACAACCCGGCGTCCTCAGCCGCTTCCACGCGATGGTCGGCGGCGACGCGGCCTTCGGCGCCGCAGCGGGCGACAGCGGAAATGTGGACCAGCAGGCCGGCCAGGGCACCGGCCCGCGCGACGCAGGCCCGCGCGACGCAGGCCCGCGCGGACTCCCGGAAACCCTGACCTCCTACCTGCGCGCCGAACAGCAACTCGGCCGCATCGACCCAGCCGCCGACATCGACGCCGCCTCCATGCTGATCATCGGTGCGATCCACGGCCAGGTCCTCCCGCGGGTCCTGTTCAACCCGCCCGGCAGCCCGCCCACTACTCCGCCCGGGCTCGCAAGACAGCTGGCGGAGACGATCCTCAACGGCATTGCACCGGGAGCACGGCACCCGTAGACGCTACCCAGCCCGCCCTCGGCGCGGCTTACGCACTCGCGTCCCCAGCTGCCGCAGCATGGTTCAGCAGCCGTCTAACTCGGCTCGTGCCCGTGGCTAGGCACGGGCTAGGCACGGGAGCACCTCGCCGGCGAGGTGCCGATCACACGCGCGAGCTCCCGGCAGTCATGTCTTCGTCGACGGCTCCTGTCATGTCAGACCGCGGCCGTCGACCGATCCCCGCTGGTCAGGGCTTCCCGGCGCCCGGCGCGGGCGCCGGGAACGCCACGACCCGCCCGCTGGGCTGCGCCGACTCGGGTCCGCCGAAGTTCTGGCCGACGACGAACAGGTGCGGGTCCTGGCCCCGGCTGAGCGCGCAGGCGAAGGCGCCCCGGTCCAGGTTGACCGTGGCGAGCACCTCGCCGCCCTCGCGCACCCGCACGCAGTGCTGGTTGCCCACGTCGGCGTACCAGACAGCGCCCTCGGCATCGATGCAGATCCCGTCTGGGTGATCGCCGGGGGTCTCCGCCCATACCCGGCGGTTGCCGAGGCCGCCGTCCGCGCCGATGTCGTATGCCGCGAGCCGGTTGGCGTACGACTCGGCGACGATCAGCGTTCCGCCGTCCGGGGTGATCGCCATCCCGTTCGGGAACGCGAGGTCGCCGGCGACCTGACGGACACTGCCGTCTGGCGTGGCGAGCACGACGAGGCCCGGCGCGAACTCGCCGCCGGGGAAGTCGAAGCCGATGGTATTGACGTAGGCGTTGCCCCGATCATCGACCACGATGTCATTCCACGGCTTGGTCGAGACTCCGGACAGGTCAGCATGGGTGACCAGCGACCCGTCCGGCTCCCGGCGCAGCAGCCGCCGCTGCGCTGAGTCAACCACCAGCAGCCGCCCGTCCGGGAGGAAGTCGATGCACATCGGGAATGATGCGACGGTCACCACCACCTCGTGGCTGCCGTCGATGCCGAGCGCGATCACCTGGTTCGCGCCCCAGTCAGAGAACCAAAGTCGTCCGTCGTGCCAGCGCGGTGACTCGCCGAAAACGACTCCTTCCATCAGGACTTCAGCTGCGCCCACCCTTGGGTCTCCTTCTCGCCGATGGCCTGGTCAGGCAGACCGCGCCGGGCTCCGGAACTCATCGCACACCGCCGGCTCTGCCGAGGCCGCCTCCTGAGTATGCTCCTCCGCCGCCACCCTGGCCGGCTCGGCCGAACACCCGGCTCGCTAGCGGCGCGGGCCAACTACACGGCCCGACTGGCCATCGAGGCGCTCGCGGCCAGAGAAGCACTCGAAGCCCGGCACGACGAGGATCGCCAAGCACGTACGGCGTACCGGGCATGCACAGGTCACGTGCCCGGCGGCACATCTCGTAGCAGTATCTAGGTCATGACACAGAGCCCGGACACGCCTAAGAACACGGAGATCATGAGAAGACTAAACGCAGACAGCCAATGGCTGGCAGACCAGGGCATCCGGATGTCCCAGTGGGGACCAGACCCGGCCTCGGGCAAGGTACGCGTCTATCTCGCCCATTACAGCGAGGAGGCGCGGCAGGTACTCACCGACCGGTACGGCGAGGACATCGTGGTCGAAGCTGAGTCACGCCAATGGCGCGCCGGCTAGGCGGCCAGCCGGTGGACCGCCGTAGCTCGTGCCTGCCGCGTGCACTCCACGTGCGACAGCACGCGGAGATTGGCGGGACATGCACGGTGAGCCACGGTGGACCGTCAGGGAGAAGTCGCTCATGGCACAGAGAACAGTTGTTCCTGGTCAGAGCGGTCGCGGAACAAGTTACGGGGGTGGTCAGGGGCGGGGTCGGCCCGCCGACCTTCCGCCCACCGCGTTCCGTTCCAGCCGAGGATTTGGGACGAACCCGACGCTACGCGATCATCCAGGCCCGGCCGCCAGGCGCCGCCGTGAGGCCGAGATTGCCGTAAAGGTTCCCTGGATACCGGGAGATCGGCTGTTCCGCAATCCGTGCCCGGTCCAGTGCAGCAAGTGCTCGGTCGTGCCCGATGGCTCTTGCCCTGGCGCCCAGGCGTTGCTCGCCGACGACGCTGCGACGAACGAGGCCGCCAGGCCAGGCAGATGGGAGCTGAGCGCGAGACCAGGCGTGCCCGTTCCAATGTTCGATCAGCGGGGCCCGGGCGCGATCTTCCATGACTGGCTGGCCGCAGGGAAGGCCGCACCGGCGCCCAAGCTGACGAGGCTCGAGGCAGCGAGCGCGCCCAGCGTCGCTAGCAAGCCGACCGAGACAGCGCGGTGCCGCCGGCGCCATTGCCTGGTGCGCGAGGCGGCCATGGAACCTCCGGATCAGGACTCAGAACTGACATAAGCCGATGTATCATTATGCCATTACATATCCTCTTACATATCCTCTGCGCCCGCGCCATCGCCAGTGACTGGGCCAGCGCAGGACCAGGAGGAGTACCACATCGGCGATGGCGGCCAGCCTCACCCCAGCCCGGGTGCTAGCACCATGTTCGGGGCAGCGCCGCACTCGTAGCGTTTCGTAACCTAACCCCGGACGAGGAGCAAGCAACAGATGATATGTAACGAGCCTGCCACCGCCGGTCACGAGAAAGTCTCGGCCATTCCATTCACCGGGTTGCGCGGCGTCGCCTTCCGCGGCTACCGGTGGCTGCTGCTGGGTTCCTGCTGCTCGGGGTTGTCCAGATCTTCCTGGCAGGCCTGGGTGTATTCAGCCTCCAGGACCAGACCCTGGCCGGAGCCGGGGGCGATACGGCCTTCGCGCCGCACCGGTCTGTCGGTTTCGCGCTGGCCGGCATCGCGCTGCTCATCCTGGTGCTGGCGCTGATCGCCCGGCCGGGCGCCCACGCGATTACCGGGTCGGCGGTGCTGGTGGTGCTGACGTCGCTGGTGCAGAGCCTGCTCGCGGGGCTCGGCGACGACCACGCGCTCTACGGCGGCCTGCACGCCTTCGACGGGCTGCTCATCCTGGGCATCGCGGGCTACCTCTCCGTCGGGGCACGGCGGCGCGAGTCATAGGCGCCGGTGTACCGGTGACAGGTTCAACAGGTCCAACAGGTTCAACAGGTCCAAGGGTGGCCACGGCGGTCGGCTGGGCATTTGTCGCCGTAATGTCGCTGGCCGGGCGGCGGTCCCGACCGTCGTGGCGTGGAGCGACCTCGCGACGAGCGACGCGGTTGCGAACCTGAGCTTTGCGCCCGCCCCTGTCTTGTACGCCACCCTCGGCACGCTGGTCGTCCGGCGCGCGGGTAACGCCATCGGCTGGATGATGCTCGGCCTAGGCTGCTGCCTGGCCATCATGGCGCTCGCCTCCGTCACAGGTACTCTCCGACTTCGCGCAGGACATGGCGGGGCAGCTCGACTTCGATATGGCACTCGACCGGATGGCGTCGATTCTGGCCGCCGCGACCGGCGCGGTCCGGGTCGAGGTCTGGATCCGGGTCGGGCAGAGCTGCGCCCGCATGCGACCTGGCCACGCGGGTCAACCCCGCCGGCGGCCATCCCGCTGATCCAAGGCATCGAGCCTGCGGCGTTCGAGCTGGCCACCCGTGCCGTCGCGGTCCGTCACGGGGATGAGCTGCTCGGCGCGCTCACCGTCCAGAAGCCGAAGAACGAGCCGGTGTCCGCGGCGGAAGACAAGCTGCTGACCCAACTGGCATCCCAGGCGGGCCTGGTCCTCCGCAACGTGCGGCTCAACGCCGAGCTGCAGGCCACGATCGGCGACCTGAGGGCGCCGCGCCGCCGGCTGGTGCGGGCACAGGATGAGGAGCGGCAGCGGATCGAGCGGAACCTGCACGACAGAGCCCAGCAGCACCTCGTCGCGCTCATCGTTCAGCTCAGCCTGCTGGAGGACTCCGCCGGGGACTCCGACGGGGTCAAGCAGATGACATGTCAGCTGCGGAACGGGCTCCGCGCGGCGCTCGATGACCTGCGGGCCCTGGCCAGTGGGATCCACCCGCCGCTGCTGGCCGGCCAGGGCCTGGGACCAGCGCTGTGAGCGCAGGCCGACCGGGCTCCGCTTCCAGTCCTGATCGAGGCCGACGACATCGGGCGCTACCCGCGGGACGTCGAGGCCGCCGTGTATTTCTGCACCCTCGAGGCCCTGCAAAACGTCGCCAGGTACGCGCAAGCCTCCCGGGCGACCGTAGCGTTGTCATGTCCGGGCAGCCAGCCTGAGTTCGCCGTCACTGATGACGGGGTCGGCTTCGACGCCGTGAACGCCAGGCATGGCACTGGCCTGCAGGGTATGGTCGACCGGCTAGCCGCGGCTGGAGGTATGCTCCGCATCAACTCCGCGCCCGGGCTCGGTACAACCGTCAGCGGCAGGCTGCCGGTATCGGAGCCAGCCGGGACCACGTGCTAGTCATATGCCACCCAGGTGCTCCTGCCGATGCCTGCCGGCACGTGCCGGCATGAACCACGGGCAGGTCGTCTGGCTGTCCCGTCTCACCTGACGCGGCGCAGTCTCATTGGGCCGACGGCTGCGGTCATCTCGATTGATCGGGCCCGGCCGGACCGGCATCCTTGCCTGCATGCCCGTTCCTCTCGTTCGTGCTGACCGGCTCTTTGACGGTGTTCCCTATGCTTACGCCTCGGTCGCTCCGCCTGGTGCCCTGGTCTTCACCGCTGGCGCGTGCCCGCTCGATGAGACCGGGCTGATCGTCGGCGCTGGTGACGTCCGGCATCAGGCCCGGCAGGCGGTAGCGAATCTGGCCGAGGCGCTGGCGGCCGCGGGCGCGGGCCTGGATGACGTGCTGAAGACGACGGTCTATGTTGCATCCGGCGATCGCGGCGACCTGGTGGCCGCCTGGGAGGTCGTCCGGGCGGCGTTCGCCGATCATGACGCGCCGAGCACGCTGCTTGGTGTTGCCGTCCTCGGGTATGCCGGCCAGCTCGTCGAGGTCGAGGCGGTCGCGGCGGCGCCCCGCTCTGGCTCTGTGCAGTGATCTTCCAGGTGGCCTGGCGCAAACAGCCCGGCCGGCTCGCTCTGCTGGGTGTTTTCTTCGAGGATGGTCAAGGCCTGCGTGAGCGTGCCCGGTGCCTGAACGCGGTCGCGAGGCCGGAGTGGTTCACAGTGACATCATGGACCGATGCGCGGACGTTCCAAGACTGACTGGTGGGGCGTGGTGCTCGAAGCGCCAGATGCACACGCCCTGGCCGACTTCTACTCCAGCCTCCTCGGGTGGCCGATATCGAAGCAAGATCCAGGTGGTACTGCGATACAAGTGCCTGGCCCATCGTCCTACCTGAGCTTCGACAACGCGCCGGACTACGCACCTCCGGTCTGGCCCGCCACCCCAGGCCACCAGCGGATGATGATGCACATCGACATCGACATCGACATCGCCGTCGACGACCTGGCAGCGGCTGTCGCCAACGCCGCCCGGCTCGGTGAGACTCTGGCCGATTTTCAGCCCCAGGAAGACGTGCGCGTGCTCCTCGATCCCGCAGGTCATCCGTTCTGCCGGCGTAGCGCACCCCTTACATCAGCAGCCGTCATACGGGGCCCACGGCGATGTGCCGTACTGCGCGCACAGGCGGTCGAACGCTGCCTTCTGCTTGGCCACCGATGCCTCGCCGGCCGTGCCGGGGTAGCCGAGGGACGCCCACGTCGCCGGCAGGATCCCGAACATGCCAGCCGATGAGGCGGTCGGGTTGTCGCCGCTCTCGCGCCACGCCACGCACTGCTCGAAGGCCGACATGCCGGAGAGCGGCGAGGAGGACGACGGAGCGGCCGGCTGGGCCGCCGGGGAGGACGCAGGCTCGGCATGTGCTCGGTGGCCGGCCTCGGCGCGTGCTCGGTGGCCGGCCTTGGCCTGCGCGCCATCGTGGGCCCCGTCCCGGCCCGAGGATGCCGTCTGCGCCTTGCCGACCTGCTTGTGAGTGCTGCCGTGCGCCGCGTGCCTGGCCTGGACGGCCGTCCAGCTCGACACCGTGACGCCGGCGACGGCGGCCGGCACAAGTGCTGCTACTGCGATCTTTTTGATCTTCATGGGAGGGTAACCCTGCCTTGTCCGCCCTCAGCGCTTCGCGGATGCCGCGACTAGCAGTTGTCGGGCGTGACGTCGCCGCCATGACCATGGGCTGGCTCACTGGTCGTCATGGCTCAGATCTGAGGGGGTGTGAGCGCCGCCTCATACAACTCCCGCGGCGCGAGCGGTGCTTCCGGTGAGCGGCCGACTATGACGCATATCACTGCCTCAGCTCGTGCTCGTTCCTGATTCTGAACGAATCACATGCACCTGGGCTCGGCTGAGGAGCTAGCTTCGGTACAGACCCAGCACCAGCGGGAGTGCACGATGCCGCTCACAAGATCGCGCTATGACGGGCACGCCGAATGTACGACAACTGGAACAAGCCGAACGCCGAGCGCAACGCCGCCGATGTGCTACATCTGCTCGGATCCGGCGACGGCCTGTGCCTCGACCTCGGCTGCGGCAGCGGGCATTACTTCGACCTTCTCGCTGCCACCGGTCGGACGTGGCCGGGCTAGACCAGTCAGCTGACCAGTTGCGCATCGCTCAAGGCCGGTCCCGCAAGATCGTGCAGGCAGACGCGGCAGCCTTGCCTTTCACCGGCTGCACCTTCCCGACCGTGGCCGTGATGTGGATCTCAACTGATGTCGATGACTTCGCAGCCGTGCTGGCGGAGGCTGCGCGGGTCCTTACACCGGGAGGGCTACTCGTATTCCACGGGGCCCATCCCTGCTTCAACGGGCCTCACACGCAATGGATGGAAGACGGCGGCATTCTCGCGCACCCCACCTACCGCCAAGCCGGATGGCATCAAGAGGCACCATGGTGGGGCGCCTACATCCGCCGGCGAGTCGGAATGCGCTATCACCCGCTAGCTGATCTGCTCAACGCGTTCATCAGCACGCGGCTGGTAATCGAGCATGTGGCCGAGCTGGGTGATCGGCCAGTCCCGGTCATCCTCGCCATCTGCGCCCGTAAGTCAGCGGTAACGGAAGCAGCGCCGAGCCAAGCCAAACCGTGAGGCTGTCCCCGGAGCACGCCCCTACGCCCGCGGCGGCAGACTGATGGCCTACGACCCGGCAACCCGGCCGTGGCGCTCACGACACCGAGGCGAGGTGCAGGTAGACGACGCCATTGTCATAGAGCTCCCCGTTCGTGCGCGTCCACTTGGTGGGCTGCAGGCCCTCCTCAAACAGACGTGGGCCCGCCGAGCGGGTAATCGGGTACACGAACAGGTGAAGCTCATCGACTAGCTCGTCGGCGAGAAGTGCGCTGACCAAGGTCCCGCTGCCGCTCACGTACAGTCCCTTGGATGCTTCGTCCTTGAGGCGCTGAATCCTCCCGGCGTCGTACGCCCCAACGATCTCCGAGTTCGTCCACGACGGCGTCTTGAGCGTCGACGACACGACGTACTTCATGGTGTCGTTCATGAAGGGCGCGCCGGGGTCATCTTCAACCGTGCGGGTAGACCAGGCTGGCTCGAACATCTCATAGGTCTTCCGGCCCAGCAAGATGCGATCGCAACTCCCCATGCACCTTGCGATCGCTTGTCCCATCTTTGGGTCGAATCCGTACTCAAAGGTCCAGCTCGGATTGTCGATCACGCCATCTAGGCTGATGAACTCATGTACTCGGATCGCTGCCATCTGTTTCTCCCTGCCTGACTGGGCTTCTCGGTCTGAAGACGGCGACCAGGCTGCTCGGCGAGGTGATCTGTTGACATGCTCGTTACCATCCGCTTGAACGGCTCGCTCTTGAGGCGGCGGCTGGCGCGCGGGGCGGGTGCCTTTATCGCGGTGCGGCCAGTTCCCTGTGCGGCCTGCTGGTTCCAGGTTCGCCAGTGCAGGCTCGTGACAGGCTCGCCGTACCGGCCGCCGAGGGTCACTGGCCGTACAGACCCGTAGTACGCGTTGCGCTCGTGGTTTCCGTGCCACCAGTTGAACGCGACAACCGACGTATGTTGCGCCGGCACTGCCGACGCGGACGCAACTGCGGTTGCAGCCAGGCCCCCGCAAAGCGCGAACACGGCGGTCGCCATGGCTGTAAGTGTCATCATCTGGTCCCCTGATTACTGCCTAGTCCGAGCGGGCGGCGGCCAGTAGGGCCAGAGGTCACTATCCGCTGCATAGAACACGGACAATAAGGACGTGACCTGCCGGCCGACCGGCGAGGAGCCGGTCCTGGATGCAGAGATGGGCAGGTTCGCCCAGGGCGGTGTCTGGGATGCTGATGATATGAGCGTGATTGACGACGTGCTCTCCACCCGGACGACTGCTCGCTACCCTTCGACCGCGGCGTTCCTTGACGAGCCGCGGATCTCTGCCGGGCTTGTCAGGAATGCGCTGCCAGGAACTCGTCGCTGATCGCGCCGCGGTTCGCGGCGAGCCATCGGACTTGAGCCAGCGTCCCCGTTTCGGCTCGTCCTGCCCGTACTCGCTTGGCAATCATCTGGAGGCCGCGGCCCCGGATGTAGAGGGAAATCACGCAGGCCTCGTCGGCTGAGGCCGGCACGGTGCTGGCGTAACCGCGCAGGAACCGCCCGACTCTCGGCAGGTCCAGATGATCGGCGTCCTGGCGGGGACGGCCGCTGCGCCACAGGCCGTAGCCGACATCGGCCAGCGGTGTTTCCGCGTGGGCGAGAGCGAAGTCGATCACTCCGACAGCCCTGGGCGGCATGCCGTCCGCGATGACGTTGTGATTGAAGGCGCCGTGGATGACCAGGCGAGGCCGCCGTCGGTGACCCGTGTCTTCGAGGTCACCGGCGAGCTGGTCGGCGAGCTGGCGGATGATGGCCGCCTGCCGTGGACGAACGGAGGCCGCTTCGAGCTGCCGGGAGAGCAAAATACCGGGCACCTCGGCGAGCGGCAGAGCGCTTGGGCGCTGGCCGGCCGCCCCGATCTGGGTGGCGGCGGCGTGGTAGCGGGCAAGCAGAGCGCCTATCTCCTCCATCGGCGGCTCGCGAGCCCAGCCCACCGCCCAGCCGGGCAGGAACGAGACGACCTCCCAGAACAAGCCG
>WNGG01001769.1_pt1 | contig 29627 bp, 32 predicted proteins | sample 5400661 | NCBI WGS metagenome assembly WNGG01 (sample SAMN13153372, study PRJNA577476) | soil metagenome | isolation source: 100 cm soil or saprolite under Garry oak tree replicate 1 | place: USA:California | collected 2016-06-15
GTTTCCTGCAACAGCTCTTCCAGGTCCACCGGCTCGTGGTGGAGGTGGAATTCTGCCCGTTCGATCCGGGCTAGATCGAGCAGATCATTGATCAGGGTGATCAACTGGTGCACCGCTTTACGGGCCCGGCCCAGGGTCTCAGCCGCTTCGTGGTCGACCTGGCCGATCACCCCCTCACAGATGAGGTCGATGTAGCCTAAGACGATGTTGAGGGGGGTCCGCAGCTCATGGGAGGCACTGGCGAAAAAAGCCGATTTTTGCCGGTTGGCCTCCTGCTCACGGTGCAAGGCGCCGCACAGTTGGGCATAGAGTTGCGCGTTGGTAATGGCGTGCACGGCCTGGTCTGCCAGGGCCTGCAGAATGCGCTCGTCTTCGAGCACAAAAGTCCGGGAGGCGGTGGTTGAGACCACCAGCGCGCCCAGGGGCTGCTCGTCTTGCCACAAGGGCACCGCCAGGAAGGACTGTGGCAGCGTCTCGCCGGCCTCCCTAAACTGCTCCAGCAGGGGCCACGCCTGCGCGCGGGCTTCCGTCGTGCGGATGGCGCGGCGTTCTCTGACCACCACGTCCGTTAAGGAGCCCGCCAGCGGCAGCCGTAAGCCCCGCCAGCGCGCCGCAAACCCGGAGACCCCGGCAATTTCCAGCTGATTATCTGGGGTACACAGGGTCAGGATGCCGGCCTCACAGCCGACCAAGCGCGCCCCTTCCTCCGCCACCAGCTTGAGCACCTCTTGCAAGTCCAGGGTTGCAGAAATGGACTGGCCGACCCGCCGCAGGGCTTCAGAGACACTCAGATGCCGCTCTTGCTCGGCGTATAAACGAATATTCTGCAGGGCCTGGGCGGTCTGGTCGGCCAGGAGCTGTAACAACTCTTCTTCATGCCGAGGGAGGCTCTCCTGCCGCGCCTGCCACCCGGCCAGCAGTACTCCTCGCACCCGGTGGGCGGCCCGTAGCGGTACTACCAGGAGCGAAGCGTATCCCAGGCCCCTCCAGGTCTGGAGCAGTTGTGCCGGCACTGGGGGGGTGGAAAGATCCGCGATGTAGACCGGCCAGCCGACCTGCAGGATGTCCCGGACAAAGGGGTCCTCGAGCAGAAACCGTTGCTCATGGTAGGAGGGATCCGTCTGGGTCCAGATTTCTATTTCCTGGCGCTCTGGGACCAGCAGGCCTAGTGCAATGCCCTGCAACTGGCAAAGGCGCTGGGCGGCCAGGGTCAGCGGCGGCAAGAGGTGGGAACAGTCGAGGGCAGAGGTTAGCGCCCGGCTAAACTCCTGCAACACCTCAGCTTCGAGCATTTTCCGCTGCAGCTCTGTGGTCTGACCAGACAATTGGGCGCGCTGGGACTGTTGCCAGGATACGCCGATGAGTGAAACCAGTATCCCCGCGCCCAGACCAAGATAGCCGTACATATACTCTGCTGCGGCGTGGGAGATGAGCTCTGGATAGACAGCGCCCGTATAGCTCAGCGTAGTTGCTGCGCAGAGGAGGCTCTGCTCTTTCAGGCCCCAAGGCATAAGGAGAGCTGCCCCCAGCATCAGACACACCGGTATCACAGTCAGAATCACAGGGTGGGGTGGACTCAGAAAAATCAGCGCGACTGCCACGGTGAGAAAGAAGAAGGTACTCCACCGTAGCCAGGGCGCAGTTGGCTGGGGCTGAGTAGCTGCTACGGGGGAGGAAGAAAGACTCGCACCCAACACCTCTACCAAAGCCTCCCGATTATTGATAGAGACAGCGCTCACGAGAAGTTGAGGCGACAGTGTTGCCGCATCTCCACTGTCAGTTCTTCTTCCTGTTGTTTACTGATGAGGAAATCCCACAGGCGTTTTCTCTCACTAGCAAGGCCCGCGTCGCTGCAACGATGGGCTAGCATGCGCAGGTGATGTTCAGCCAGGTAGGCGAACGACACCTCTGGGTCGTCCGCCGCACAGTAAGCCGGGATCAGCTCTTCTGGGGGGAGGGTCGCCACAGCGTGTTGGAGCGCTTTCACTAGGCTAGCGAGCTGTGCAGCAGAGCAGGGGAATGAATGTGCCAGTGTGTCTCGCAGGGGTTCCTCTGGAAGTGCGACGGTCGTAGTCATATCCAAAGACCCACGCAATAAGGTGTACTGCCGTGGCGCAGTAATGTCTGTACGCCAACTCTTGAGCAAAAACATCTCTCGCCCATCAGTGACTTCTTCGTAGGCCGTACGCAGTGGGTCCCACACCGGACGGTCCGCAAAGAACCGATCAGTCTTTCTTTTGAGAACCATGAGCGGATGACCTCGATGCCGCTGCAGAAAGGCGGCGCGTTCCTGATCGGGTTCCTCCTCGAAGTCATCGCCTTGTGACCTATAGTGAGGAGCCGCATCAGAGGAACTCATGAGCCGCACCTCCAGGCACGTTCTGCAGTACAGGAGGACCGACGGCTGACCTGGCTGCGAGGGCAGGGGGACAGAAGTTGTGTTCAACATCATCATCCTCGTGTGTATTCGCCGGAAGACCTCAAAGACTTGGTCGGCGCTGGCATCCAGAGTCGCGGAACACTTCCATCTCTGTGTTAGCGGCAGTGAGTGCGGCGGTCAGCTCGATGATACGCTGCTTAAGGGCCCCGTTGTGTGCGCGGAGTTCGTCCTCTTTGCTGCTCTGCTGTAGCCACCCCTGGCTGTGACGGTGTGTAGCTGCTCGTTTGACCATCTCGCGCAAGTGGGGGACATTGAACGGCTTGGGGACATAGTCGAAGGCGTGCAGGCGTAACGCTTCGAGCACCGTCTCATAAGAGGCATAGCCGGTGACGAGAATCACCTCGATAGACGGGTCGATGGCCTTAATTTTTTCCATCACCCGTATGCCCGAGAGCCCGGGCATGCGTAGGTCCAAGAGCACTACGTCCACCGGCTCTTGCTCAACAACACGAATCGCTTGCTCACCTTCTGCTGCCACAAGCACCTGATAGTCTGGTTTCAAAACAGCCCGCAGCGATTCCCGCGGGCCCACCTCGTCATCCACCACCAGCACGGTTGATTGTTCTGGCACACCCCGCTCCTTTCTTTCTTGGACGGGAACGTTCCGCTGCGTTGTGATATCGGTGCGTTTGCAGCAAACTATAGAGGCCCTAGAATCTCCCGGACCAGCTTGAGTGCTAAGCCGGGCTATCGACTTCCGTCCCCACAATGGGCTGCAAGGATAGAGGTGTGGCAAATCCGGTGCCAAAGAGACTTTACTTTATGTCTAATCACGCAACGGGGCAAAAATACGAAAAAATTTTGCTCCTGGCGCTTATACCAAAAGATTTGTAATATGTCAAAATGTTGACACCCCACTCCATAGCGTTAATACATTGCCGCAGAAGATGCTCATCGGCATGCTCCCTGCGTAGAGAGAGGTCGGCTGACAGACTGTGCCCTCTCTGCACAGTGTTTCTCTTGTCTCTCAAACAGAGGGAGGAAGGAAAGGGAAGAGAGTTTACTTCCCCTGCCTCAACAGATTCTCCACTGTAAACAACTTAGGGCCAAGAGGCTGGTTATAGACGATTTGTTTGGGGGTGAGGACGGCGGCTACCTGTGCCTCATGATCGATCCACGACTCACCGGCGAACAGAGGCACCCTGACATGGGTGTTGCGGGGGGAAAACGCCGGGTTGCCATAGCAGAGGAAGAACGTGCGAAAGTGATTGCCCTGGCGGTCGTAAACGAGCACATACAGGATAGCGTACGTCTGTGCATCGAGGTAGAAGACTCGCTTGCCATAAGGGTGGTTGGCGTCTCGGGGACGGCACTCTAAGACCAAAGCGGCACGCAGTTCCCAGGGGTCTATCGGATACCACCCCCCTTTCCCGCCAAAGTGGGCCTGTTCAGCTTTGATTGCCCAGGGAGCCAGGACCACCTGTCGGCCCCGGAATTGCCACTCATAGGGATGGAGGTATCCGAGAAAACCGATGCGGTCCTCGGTCAGGTAGTTGAGACCAGCAGAGGCGGCAAGGGGATTGTACGCGGTCTTACGCACTCGGCGGGTGCGGGGGTCGTATCCCCACTCCTCATCGGCCAAGGCGTCCCGGTCGTAGTGGAGACGGATCTGTTGGAAGCCCGCAAGGTCAAGGGGTGCAAGGGCGTGGACATATTCTTTGAAGAACACCCCCTCTTTCTCCCACTCGGCAAGGTTAGCGTCTGACTCTGCCCTGTGCAGGCCATAGAGGAAAATATGTTGGAATTCCAGAGACCGCTGGGTCGCACCGGTATGATCACGGAGCTCAACGGTGTACCTGGCCTCCACGCTCTCCCCAAGATTACGGTAACGCAAGTTCCAGGCCGCCTTGAGCCCAGCCTGGGGATCTGAGGGGTCCAATAGGGGAAAAGGCAAGCCAGCCACATAGTTCTTTAGCTCCCCGTTGTCTCCTAGCTTGACTTGCCCGGCCCCCTTAAGCGTGGCCTCAACGTAGGCCTCAGGCAGTGGGGAATCAGTCGTTTCTTGTACGGTGATTGCCAATTCTCCTGCCTGGAGAAGCCTGAGGATCTCCGGCGGCAGGACCCCTACCGCCGCTTGCCAGGTGCTCTGAGTGAGGGTTGTGCCGGGAGAGAGGCCGTCTACCCGGGGAGGTCCTTGGCGATAGGGGGAGAAGGCCAGCCGGACTTCTTCTGGCGCATCTTCTCCTGTCCCAGCACGGGAAAAAGTCGACAGACCGAGCGAAGCGGTCAGTGAGAGCGCCAACACCCATTTTCCAACCCATGCCATGGGGCCACCACCTTGCTTCCCTACCTGACGAGGGGGATCAGTTTTTGCAGCAAAGGAGCTCAGCACACTGCCAGACATTCATCGGAGCATTAGTAAAATTCTTTAAGTAGCAGTTTTGAGAACAAAGAAGCTCGGTGCGCTACCGCTATGGAGGGCAGCCTTAATTTTTTCCTTCAGTTTCCAAAAAAATTTCCTTGACTCAAGCCTGAGCGCCCTCATAGAATATACCTACGCGTTTCTGCTTCTCCTGACGTATACCAGTATATAGAGGGGTGCCGGTGGTTTCCTGCCACAGGGCCGTTCTCGTCCTCTGCTAAGAGAGACATGTGAGCCATGGAAAGACGGGTCGTAGTCACAGGCATAGGAATTCTCAGCCCTATAGGCATTGGCAAAGAAGCCTTCTGGCACGCGCTCATTGAGGGGAAGTCGGGGATTGGCCGCATCAGCCACTTTGATGCCTCCACGTACCCCTGCCAGATTGCTGGCGAGGTGAACGACGCTCCCCTTGGTGAGTTTTTGACGCTGCGTGATGTGCGCCGAACAAGTCGGTTTGTGCAGTTTGCCCTGGCCGCGGCTCAGATGGCAATGCAGGATGCCCGGCTGAGCCCGGAGCAACTTGCTCAACCCACAACCGGTGTGATCATGGGAACTTCCGTCGGGCCTTTGGCGACGGTAGAGCAGCAGATTCTCATCGCCCATGAGAGAGGGATCAGGCGGATTAATCCTTTTCTTGCTTTCACAGGTGCGACCCACTCCATCGCGAGCTCCATTAGCACGAAACTTGGTATCCCTGGCCCAGCTTTAACTATCTCTATGGGCTGTACAGGGGGGATCGATGCTGTTGGGCACGCCTTCAACGAGTTGCGCCGTAACGCCATTGACTTGGCTGTGGTTGGTGCAGCCGAAGCCCCGATCTGTCCAATTGTGCTGTCCAGCATGTGTATTGCTCAGATTCTTTCTGTCCAGAACGACAACCCGGCAAAAGCTTGCCGGCCCTTTGACCGCAGGCACAACGGGTTTGTCCTTGCTGAAGGCGCTGTCGTCATGATTTTGGAACCCTTGGATAAAGCCCTGGCCAGAGGTGCCCACATTTATGGGGAGATCTGCGGGTATGGGTCGTCCTCAGATGCTTATCATCCTTTTGCCATAGATCCTGAAGGCATTGGATTCTTACGGGCCATGCAAAGAGCCTTGGAGGATGCCAGGGTGGGAACAGGGGAGATCGAATATATTAATGCGCACGCACCCTCTATTGCTTCTACTGACATAGTAGAAACAAAAGCGATCAAGAAACTCTTTGGCGAAAGAGCCTATCGTATTCCTGTCAGCTCGATGAAAGCGAGTGTAGGACAGGCTTTTGCCGCGGCCAGTGCCCAACAAGTTGTCGCTAGCCTCTTAGCTCTTCAGACCCATACCATCCCACCGACTGCCAACTATGAAGAACCTGATCCCGAGTGCGACCTGGACTGCGTCCCTCTCGCACGGCAGACAAACATCCGCACCGTCCTCATCAACGCTCACGGTCTCGGAGGGAGTAACTCCTCTTTAGTGATCAGGCAGGCTGTTCTTCCCTGACCCTTTGGCTCCTCCCTGATCTCCTTTAGCACGGCAGACAAGCATCCACACCGTCCTCATCAACGCTCACGGTCTCAGAGGGAGTGACTCCTCTTTAGTGATCAGGCAGGCTGTTCTTCCATGACTCTTTGGCTCCTCCCTGATCTCCTTGCTGCCGTTCTCAATCTTTTCTTTGCCGCCTATGTCTCCCTCAAGAGCCAAGGAAAACTCTTACATCGCCTGTTTGTTATTCTCATCCTTAATCTAGTCGTGTGGGAGCTGAGCGAATGCCGGCTTTTGATGGCAAAAGACGCGCTGGATGCTCTTTTCTGGATCAAATTTGAATACGTAGCGATTTTTTCCTTTCCTGCCATCTTTGCCCATTTTTCCTTGGTCTTCTCTTCCGAAAAAGAGCAGTCTCTCTCCCAGCACGCCGTAGTCTACCTACCCACACTCCTCTTGACGATTGCCTTGCTGTTCACTGACCTCATCTTTGCTGGCGTTCAACCAAGGCCGTGGGGGTACGGCAGCATCAAGGGTCCGTTCCATATTGTCTTCCGCATCTACTTTGCTGCGTATGGTCTGCTCGCCGCTGGCCTCCTTGCCGGTTCTACCCGGAGGGCTTTTTCCCCGATTCGGAGAGTTCAAGGCAAATATTTTCTTGCCGGTCTTCTCGTTCCTATAATATTTGGCGTGGTGATCCTTAACATTCTCCAGCCGCTGGGCATTCACAGCCTGGACGTCGTGATCGCGCCTTTGGCCACCATCCCCATGGCCGGTATATTCGCCTATGCTATTGTCCGCTACCGCCTCATGGACACTGAGGTGATCCTTACCAGAGGGATCACTCACGCCCTCAGTTTTGTTCTGAGTATAGGGCCCCTGTTGGCACTTATGGTATGGATGCAGAAAGAAGTCTTTGGTACGATCAGTTACCCCTATACACTGTATACCCTGCTGGCCCTGACCGTCGCGGGCTTGATTTTCTCGCGCCTCGCTGCATGGATCCAAGAGAACGTGACACAGTCACTGTGGAAAAAGGGGCGGAGTCATCAGGACATCGTGAATGATTTTAGTAAATCTATCATTCACAGCTCCACTATTCCCCATCAGCAGGGAATTGCCCAGAACCTTGGGCAGGTGCTGACAGAGAGCTTTGCTCCCGCAACTGTCTATCTCTTGCAGGGGGAAAAAGGAGCCCGCCGTTACCAGACGACTTCCTCTCAGGAGGAGAAGGGAACCGTCACAGAGGATGCTCCCCTCATGCTCTGGCTCAGGGCACACGACGGCATTGTCGTCAAGGCAGAACTGGAGCTGGAGAGAGAAGAGGCGGGAAAAGCCAGCCTCATCCTTGCCCTGCAAGGGATGGCTTGCGAGGTCTGTGTGCCCTTGAAGGTTGCCGGAAGGCTCACGAGCTTCATCGCGATTGGGAACAAATACAACAAAACAGTCTATACCTTGGAGGATTTCCGCTTTCTTTCTCTCCTGGCCAACGAGGCAGCAATTGCCCTGGAGAATGCCCGGCTCTATGAAGAGCTCAAACGCTCGCAGGAGCTGCTCGCGCGCTCAGACCGGCTGGCTGCAGTCGGCACCCTGGCCGCAGGTATTGCCCATGAAATCCGCAATCCGCTCGTCTCTATCCACACCTTTACCCAGCTGCTCCCCGAGCGGCTGGACGACCCCGAGTTCCGCACCACTTTCCTCCAGATAGCTAACACTGAGGTCGCCCGGGTAAGCGACCTGGTTAACAATCTCATGACCTTTGCCCGCCCCTCACCGTCGGTGATCCGTGAGGTTGATCTGAATGCCGTACTCGAGCAGATCGTCCTGTTGCTTGGCGGCCAGGCGAAAAAAGCTGGAATCAGCCTTACCGTTTCTCCCTCTCCTCATCTTCCCTCTGTACGGGCCGATGAGGGACAGGTAAAACAGGTCTTTATGAATCTCCTCCTCAATGCGCTGCAGGCTACTCCGGCAGGAGGCACGGTGAGCCTGGCCACTCAGGCGCTCCGCGGTCAGGGAGGGAAGGAGTATTGTCGGGTGGAAGTACGGGACACGGGAGCAGGGATACCGCCCGAGCACAAAGAGCAGATCTTTGACCCTTTTTTTACCACCAAAGATTCCGGCACCGGGTTGGGGTTGTTCATCGCCCATCAGATCGTCGCCGAGCACGGTGGGTACATCGACATAGAGAGCGCGGTAGGGGCAGGAACGAGCTTTTACGTTTACCTCCCTTGTGCGCAGGCCCAAGAGGGCGAGACGACCTGGGTTGCCCCAGACGGGGGGCAGCTGACACAGGCGCATTTGTTAAAGGCGGGGGCAGGAAAACGGTGAGGAGAGGCACCTGAAAGCCAGACCGCCCTCCCTGTAAGGGAGAGCCCTGGAACCCTATAGCCGGTGGTCTGTAGGCTAGAGGCGACTATCTTCCTTTGTTTTGCTGACCGCTGATCGCTGGTGGCTAGAGGCATGCCCACCCGCCATGGGGAAAGCAAGCCCTGGGTACGCATGGTAAGGGTGACTGCCGTGAGACTGACTTGTGGCCGACCCTTCTCCTGCGCTTTAGTGCAAATTGCGCGGGCGCCCTCGTGACAGGAGTCGTTCGAGTTTCTCTTTGACGACACTGGCATCGACGATAGGTTTCGAGATGTAGTCATCACAGCCCGCAGCCAGCGCTTTTTCTTCATCCCCCACCATAGCCTGAGCAGTGAGTGCGATGATGGGGAGGTTCTTGACGGCGCCCTCCATGGTCCGAATCCTGCGTGCCGTTTCCCAGCCATCCAGGACCGGCAGCTTGAGATCGAGGAACATCAAGTCGGGCGGGTTCTGCGCAATGAGGTCCAGCGCTTCCTGTCCATGGGTCGCTTCTATGATGTCGAAGTCGCCAATCTTGCGCAGCCGGTAGACGAGGATATGGCGGTTATCCTCATTGTCTTCTACGACTAGGATTCTTTTGCGACTCATGTGCTCCTCGTGAGGGACGTCAGACTAGAGACTTCTAGTATAATAAAACACTGACCCTGGCGTCAAATACTTTTATCGGGTAGGAAACGCTAACAGAGAAGCCGTGCGCAAGGCACAATCGGGGGGGGATGGAGTAGGGGCGGGTTTCAACCCCACCCTGCTTCAGGCTTTTGCCACCCCCCTGAAAGGTCCATGCCCTCGCCGGGAATCGAACCCAGACCCCAGGTTCCGGAGACCTGTATGATATCCATTTCACCACGAGGGCATCAGGGGTAGTTTTCCATAGCACTTCAGAACACTACGAGCAACGTGCTCTGTGCTCACACAACGCCCCTCAGCCCGGGGCTACCAGACGGTGCCTTCCTGTGGCAAGATGAACACCAACAGGATCTCACAGGACATGGGCATACGAGGGATCGGACGTATCTTGAGTAGAGGCGTGCGGCTTAGGTGTCCGCGGTGCGGGGAAGGGCCCTTGTTCGCCGGCCTCTTCTGCATGCACCCCAGTTGTTCGCGCTGCGCTCTGACGTTTGAGCGCGAGCAGGGGTACTTTGTCGGCGCTATCTACATCAACTACGCGGCGACCACGCTTATCTCTATCGCTGGGTTCTTGCTGCTCGATGCTTTCACCCCTCTGTCCTTATCTCAGCAGCTGCTCGTGTGGGGGGTCTTCGCCGTCCTGTTTCCGCTATTTTTCTTCCGTTACTCCAGGAGCTTGTGGCTGAGTGTTGACTATCTGTTCAACCCTGCGGATATCTCCCCACGAAACAATCTCTCGATCTTGAGGAGGAAACCTGGCCAGTGAACCCGGTCCCTGCTGTGGCGGTCAATAACCTGTGCTACTTGTATGGCACCCGTACAGCTCTTGCCGGCGTTACCTTTACCGTCTCTTGTGGAGAGATCTTTGCTCTCCTGGGTCCCAACGGGGGGGGCAAGACTACCCTGTTCAAGATTCTCTCTACCCTGATGCCAGCGACCAGCGGGGACGTGCAGGTATTCGGCCAGAGTCTGTTCCAGAACCCCCACGCGGTGCGGACTCGTCTAGGCGTGGTCTTTCAACATCCTAGCCTCGACGCCAAGCTGACGGTGGCTGAGAACCTCCAGCATCACGGACATCTCTATGGCCTGCGGGGCAAACCCCTGCGTGAGCGGGTGGACGCGATGCTGGAGCGCATGGGACTGACCGAGCGGTCGCGCGACCTGGTAGAGACGCTTTCCGGGGGTCTGCAAAGAAGAGTTGAACTGGCCAAAGGGTTGCTACACCAGCCGGACCTGCTCCTGCTGGATGAGCCCAGTACCGGTCTGGACCCCGGCGTCCGCCGGGACTTCAACAATTATCTCCATCACCTGCGCGAGCAAGCAGGGGTGACCATCATCCTCACGACCCACATTATGGAAGAAGCCGAGCGCTGTGATCGTGTGGGCATCCTCCACCAAGGCCAGCTGGTCGCCTTAGATACGCCGGAGGCGCTCAAAGCGCGTGTCGGCGGTGATGTGATTGCCATCCGTGTGCAGAATCTGCTGGAGTTCCGTGACAAGCTGGTCAAGCGGTTTGCGTGCGAGCCGACCCTGGTGGATGGCTCGTTGCGCATCGAGCGTCCACAAGGACACGACTTCGTGCGTGAGGTCGTCGAGGCCTTTCCCGGAGAAGTGCAGTCGGTGACCTTTGGCCGGCCGACTCTGGAGGATGTGTTTATCCACCAGACCGGGCATCGGTTCTGGGATGACGGAACGAACGGAGAGCAGGTTGCATGACACACTTTTTCCTGCCGGTGATGACACTCTGGTGGCGGGAGGTGATCCGCTTTGTCCGCCAGCGCAGCCGGTTGGTTGGCGCGTTTGCCCAGCCGCTGGTATTCTGGCTGCTTTTGGGTGGGGGGTTCAGCGCCTCGTTTCGGCCGCCCGGCGCCCCCCAGGGAACCGGGTATCTCGAGTACCTCTACCCGGGGACCATCATCTTAGTCCTCTTGTTTACCGCGATCTTTGCCACCATTGCCGTCATAGAGGATCGCAAAGCAGGGTTTCTGCAGGGGGTGCTGGTAGCGCCGGTCCCACGCATGAGCATCGTGCTGGGACAGGCGCTCGGTGGCACGACCCTGGCCATGCTGCAGGGCCTACTCTTTCTTATGCTCGCGCCCGTTGCCGGCATTGCTTTGACCGTGACTTCCGTGTTGTCTGTTGCGGTCGTCATGTTTTTGGTGTCCTTCGCTCTCACCAGCCTGGGCTTGATCATCGCCTGGCGTATGGAATCGATCCAGGGGTTCCATGCAATCATGAACCTGATCCTCCTGCCGATCTGGTTCCTCTCCGGAGCGTTCTTTCCGGCTACTGGTCTGCCTGCCTGGCTCACCTGGCTCATGCGGCTTAATCCGCTGACCTACGGCATGGCGGCCCTGCGTAGCAGTCTGTATCTCGGCAATCCTGCGGCCGTCGGGCAGCTCCCTCGCCTAGCGCCCTCGCTCGTGGTCACCACTTTGTTCGCAGCGGGTATGTTCCTCGCCGCCACCGGTATGGCGCAACGGAGCCTGCAGTAAGGGGTTTCACAGGGGCATGTGGCCGCCTGGAAATGGAGGAGCTGGGGCGGTGTTCTACGCCGCCGGGTAGAGGTGATAGAGCATCACGTACACGATGACGCCTGTCACTGAGACGTAGAGCCAGATCGGCAGAGTCCAACGCGCAAGCCGCCGGTGCCTGGGAAACTGCTCGCGCAAAGCGCGAAAGAGCGTCAGCAGCGCCAGGAAGGGTACCAGCGCGGCCAGGATGGTGTGCGAAACCAGGATGGTGAAATACACTGGTCGTACCCAACCCTGCCCGCTGAAACGGGTCGTTCCAGCATAGTAGTGGTAGGTCAGATATGAGAGCAGAAAGACGACCGAGACCACGAAGGCCGAGACCATACAGACGCGGTGGGCATACACGTGCCGCTGGCGAATAAAGCAATAGCCAGCAACCAATAGCCCTGCGCTGGTGGCATTCAGGAAGGCATTAAGGCTCGGGAGATAAAAGAGGGAACCCAACCAGGCACCAGAGGCATTGAATGGACCACTAGGGCGAAGGTGCGGTCTCGCTCGCAGCCGATTTGGCAGAGGGAGTGTGTAGCTTGTTGTGAGCGGTCAGGTCAGGTAACAGCATGAAGATTAAGAATACACAAATGATCATTGGCGTTAAAGCGATGATGCCCAGAGTCGGCCGCTCGAACTTCAGGTGCATAAAATACAGAGCAACGAGGGCGGCCTTGATGCAAGCTAAAGAAACCAGCAAGAAGCCAACCACGAGCTTCGTTGTTGGCAGGTAAACGACGCCGATTTCGAGCACCGTCAGGACCGTCAGGGCCCAGAAGATGTTCATGTAATTGGGTTCTTCGTGCAGTGTGTGCGCGGTTGCCATAGCGCTCTCCATCCTACGACCCTGCCCCGACGAGGTAAACGAAGGTGAACACCAAAATCCAGACCAGGTCAACAAAGTGCCAGTAAAGGCCAACGATCTCCACCGGGCTGTAGTTATCCGCCGAATACCTCCCCCGCAGGCCGCTGAGAAGAATGCAGGACAGGTAGACAACCCCGCCAAACACGTGGCAGCCGTGGAAGCCGGTCAGGACGAAGAAGGTAGTGCCAAAGAGCGCCGCCCCCCACGGATTGCTGCTCATGGTCATCCCTTCGTGCGTGAGGTGGCCCCACTCGTGGGCTTGCAGCGTCAAAAAGGTCGTCCCGCCAATAACGGTGAGGAGGAGGAAAATCCTGAACCTGACCTGATCCCCGTGCTTGACCGCCGACAGCGCTTTCACCATTGTGACGCTGCTGCAGATCAGCAGAAACGTCATGAACGCAGTGAGCCCGATACCCAGTGTCTGCAGGGGGTTCGGCCAGTCTGGGCTGCTGGCACGGAGCGCGCCATAGCCCGCGAGCAGCCCGCCAAACGACATGGCGTCGCCAGCGAGGAATACCCACATGCCGAGCTTGCCCCAGCTCTCGGGCGTGAGAGGTGATTCTGCCGTTTGCACTTCCTGATGTAAGACTGCTGCCGCTTCGCTCAAGGCTGGCCCTCCTTCTGCACGTAGGCCAATTTCAAGGGTAACACCGGCGCGGTGGTTCGCTGCACGCGGTGTGCGCGCCAGTGTCTGTAGAACAACCATCCGCCAATCGAAGCCACGACAGCGAAGGGCGCGGTCATGAGAAAGAGCACGCTCCAAAACATGCCACGGGCCATTGGATCGCCGAGATGCGGCATGACGGTCTGGCACATGGCGCACCCTTGCGCCAGGAGATCCGGGGGAACGAACGAGGCTAGCCCCCACACCGCTAACAAGAGTATGGCCACTCTGCAGGAAAGACGCACGGCGGAATTGTGTCGCGTGGTGTGCATGTTGTCAACCTTCTCGCTTCAGTTGAGGTACACGAGGACAAACAGGACCACCCACAACGCGCCGACATAATACCAGTACATACTGCAGATCTCGACCCCGACATGGCGACGCTGGGAAAATCGACCTTTTCTGGCCTGCCACACCACGATCAACAGCCAGGTCACCGCGGCGAGGACGTGCAAGGCGTGGCAGCCGATCAACGTGTAAAAGGTTGCTCCATAGATGCCTGTAGAGATCGTGAGTCCATCACGAATAAGCTGAGTCCATTCGTACCCCTGTATACTGAGAAACGTCGTGCCGAGCAGCCCCGTGACGCTCAGTCTCTGGACTAACCCCCGCCGATCGTTAGCCTGCACGGCGGTGAGCGCCTGGCGCATGGTGTAGCAACTAAGCAGTAGCACGAACGTGTTGACCCAGGTGATCCCCACAGGCAGGTAGAGGTGCGCGGAAGGCCACGCCACGCTGCCAAAGCGGAACATGACGTAGGCGCCGATCAATCCGGTGAAGAGCATCGTCTCCGCGCCGATGAGCATGACCATGCCCACCCGCGCGTTGCTCACCGGCGGTTCGGGTGACGGAGGGGGAGGGGGACCACCGCCGAAGCTTGGGACTCGTACCACCTCCTCGCCCGGGTAGTTGAGGGCTTGATTGGCTGCGGTTCCGCGGGGCATCGTGTCTGCGCCTTTGGGTTGCGGCTTACTTATTCCAGAATAATGAAGCAGATCGTCGCAGCAATATACAAGGCAATGAATAGCGCCAGGCCGATCCCCAGGGTACGGTTCAGTGCTTGTCTCTGTAACTGGCCGACCATATGCACGTCGATGCACTCCCTGTCTCGCTACAACGGAACTTTGTCAAATGCCATCACTGCCAGCAGGACCGGCAAATACACCAACGAGGCAAAGAGCAAGCGGCGCGCGGCGGCCTGCGAGCAAGAAAGCGCCAGGCTGACCCCGTACCAGAGAAAGACGCTGCCGAGCACCAGGGCGACAAAGAAATACGTCGACCCGGCGAACCCAATAAGGGTGGGGATCAGGCCCACGGCCAGCAGCGCTAGGCAGTTGCTGACGATTTGGCGGCCTGTACTCTTCCCGTCTGGATCAACTACCGGTAGGAGGCGAAATCCCGCCCGGGCATAGTCGTCCCGGTACAACCAGCCGATGGCGAGTGAGTGCGGCATTTGCCAGAGAAACATGATAGTAAACAAGATCCAGGCTTCGATACTCAGTGTCGCTCTGGCCGCGGCCCAGCCAATGACCGGCGGCAGAGCGCCGGGAATCGCCCCCACCAGACTACACAGCGAGGTCTTTTGTTTCAGCGGGGTATAGGCGAATAAGTAGCTGACGACGATGGTCGCGGTGACCAGCGCGCTCAGGGCATTAACTATCACAGTCAGATACACGACTCCGCCCACAGTGATCAGCGCGCCGAACACGAGGGCGTCGATCGGTTGCAGTCTGCCATCCGGCAAAGGCCGCAGTCTGGTGCGGTACATCTTGGCGTCGGCCTCGCGTTCGATGAGTTGATTGAGGGCGAGGGTCCCGCCACCCGCCAGCGCGGTGCCTATGAGCGTGTGCAACAGGCAGAGGTAGTCCGGCACCCCCTGGGCCCCGAGGTAAAACCCGACCAGGGTCGTAACCAGAACCATAGCGACTACCCGTGGCTTGGTCAGCTCGAGAAAGTCAGTGGTCCGACGCCGGACCCGATCGGCCGCAATGTCTAGAGTGTCTGTCCTCATTGACTATTGAGTTCACTTCCCTCTTCATCGGGATGTGGTCTGAACCACAGGGACCTGTTCCGAGACGAGCTGCGGCCGCGCCGCAGGCTGCAATGTTCCTAATAACCGGTAGGTGCGCAGAGTGAGTAACAAGCTGGTGACCAACATCAGCGCGCCAATGACTACGTGGCTCGTCGCCAGAACCACCACGAACGGGTTCAGGAACGCTCCAGAAACGGTAAACTTGCCAAGGTATGCGCCCAACCCCAGCCCGAGTTGCAGCACGAGCAAGCTGCGCAGGTGGGTGGCAGAGCGGACGAGCACTGGAAGGTCTGTCTGGTTCCGGCAAACCCGGGCGGCGAGCAGAAGCACATGGATGACAACCAGGGCTGCACCCAGGAGGTGCATATCGAGCCACTCGCCTGTGTGTCGGAGCACCGCTCCACAGACGAGTTGCAGATAGATGAAACCAACGGTCAGCAGGCCAAGGCGCTGAACCCGGCCGGCATCCACGGTCAGTTTTTTGACCGGGCGTTCTTTCCACTCAGCCGAGGTGAAAAGCGTGAGACTTGCAGTCAGGGCAAAGAACGCCTGCGCGAAACAGGCGTGGATGATCGCCAAAGTCTGCTGCAAGAGGACGACGCGCAACCCGCCCAGCACACCCTGGGCGATCACCGCGCCGAGCGCGACCACTCCGAGCCAGCGCAGCCACGGGCGCGATTCTTTGCGCCACAGGACAAGGGCCAGAGCGATGGTGAGGAGACCCACGGCCGACCCGATCAGTCGATGGCTGTGCTCGTACAAGATCCCGCCCACCATCCGCGACCAGGGATACAGGAACATGTTGTACCCAAAGGTGGTAGGCCAGTCGGGCACGGCCAAGCCGGAGCCCGTGCTGGTCACCAACCCGCCGACGAACAGCAGGGGGAAAGTGGCGACCGTGGTCAGCAGGGCGAGACGGTGAGGCCAGGGCGAGTCTTGCTCGGCCGCTCGGTGTACGGTTTCTGCCATGTATGCTAGTGCGCCGCAGCCGCGGCTTCAGGGCCGAGCCGACGGTCCTGCGGCAGCCAATCTTCCTTTACTAGCGGCGAACTGTACTCGTACGGACCACGGTAGACGGTCGGGATCACCTCGAAATTGCCGTGTGGCGGAGGAGAAAGCGTGGTCCATTCCAGGGTGTTGGCCTGCCAGGGGTTGCGCTCGGCCTTTTTCCCGGCGACTAGGCTCCAGAAGAAGTTGAAGACGAAGATGAACTGCGAGGTAAAGAGGCAGTAGGCGCTGATGGTGATGAACACGTTCCACGGCTGCATATGCTGCAGGAATTCATACTGCATCGGGTTATAGATCCGGCGCATGTGTCCAGCTACGCCGAGGAAGTGCATGGGGAAAAAGGTGCCGTTAAAGAAGATATACGTCAGCGCGAAGTGGATCTTGCCCAAGGTCTCATTCATCATGCGGCCGAAGAGCTTAGGGAACCAGTAGTAAAGGGCAGCGAACATGCCGAAAATGATCCCAGCCACGACATAATGGAAGTGCGCCACGATGAAGTAGGTGTCGTGGATGAAAATGTCCACCGGCGTCGAGGCCATGTAAATGCCACTCAGACCGCCGATCACGAAGTTGGAGACAAAACCCAAAGCAAACAGCATTGGGCTGGTGAAGCGGATATTGCCTCCCCACAGAGTGCCGAGCCAATTGAAGGTCTTGATCGCCGAGGGCACGGCGATAACCATGGTAGAGAGCATGAAGGCCGTGCCCAGCACGGGGTTCATGCCGCTGATGAACATATGATGGCCCCAGACGACCCAGGATAGGAAAGCAATCGAGATCATGGAGAACGCCATCGCCCGATAGCCGAAGATCGGCTTGCGGGAGAAGGTCGAGAGGATATCTGAGGTCACTCCCATGGCCGGCAAGACCAGAATGTAAACTTCTGGGTGGCCGAAGAACCAGAACATGTGCTGCCACAGGAGCGGCTCCCCGCCACCCTCGGGGAGAAAGAAACTCGTCCCCATGGTGCGGTCGAACAGTAGCATCGCCAAAGCAGCGGTCAGCACGGGTAGCGCCAGCAGCAGCAGGACAGCTGTGACAAACAGGGCCCAGATGACCAGCGGCAGGCGAAACCATGTCATCCCCGGCGCCCGCATGTTAATGACCGTGGTAATGTAGTTGATCGCTCCCATCAGCGAGGAGATACCAAGGATGAGGAGGCTGATGATCCACAGGTTCACGCCCCAGTCTACGCCCGTGTAGATAGCCTTGGCCGAGAGCGTAGCGTACATAGTCCAGCCACCGGCTGCTGCTCCACCGGGCACGAAGAAGCTGTAGAGGATCAAGATATTGGCGGGCACCGCGGTCCAGAAGGAGAGCATATTCAAAGTCGGAAAGGCCATGTCTCCAGCGCCGATCATCAGCGGGATCAGGAAGTTGCCAAAGCAACCGATCATAAATGGCATGACCACGAAGAAGATCATCAGGGTCGCGTGCATGGTGAAGAGCGAGTTGTAGAAGGCCGGGTCCATGTGCCCCTCATACATGTAGGGCTCAGGAATCCACTTGGTGAAGGGCACCTGGGTCTCAGGCCAGGCCAACTCCCAACGCATCATCATCGCCATAAGCCCGCCGAAGACCAGCATGAGCAGGCTTACGAAGAGGAACTGCCTGCCAATCATCTTATGGTCGGTAGAAAAGATATATGTACGGATAAACCCCAGCTCTTCGTGGACTTCGTGCGCGGCGTGGGGCGCCACCGCTCCTGCTTCACTCATGGGATACCTCTCTCCTGTGCGTATCCAACCTGACGTTACGAATGCGCCTCAGCGCTCGGGCTCTGCGCTGTAGCAGCTTGGGGCCACTGCTCGCTGACCCACTTCTGGTAGTCGTCGAGGCTCAGCACGTACAGCCAGCCTTTCATCCCGGAGTGCCCGAACCCGCACAGCTCAGCGCAGGGGATCTCGTATTTGCCTGGCTTGTTCGCTTGGAACCAGGTGTTGATTTCCCGGCCGGGCACCGCGTCTTGTTTGAAGCGCAAGTTGGGCAGGAAAAAACTGTGGATGACATCCTTGGACTTCAGAATGACCCGTATCGGCTTGCCGACCGGCACGCGGACGTCATTGTCGAATTGCTTGTCGTCCGCTGTGTTGAACTGCCCGTCCGGACCGGGATAGAGAACTTCCCAGTTGAACTGCTTGGCGGTCACCTGGATGACCGTATCGGTGGGCGGCATCCTGACTTTGATCTCCTCCCATTTCGCCTTGCTGGCGAACCCCAGTCCGATAAAGATCAGGGCTGGGATCACAGTCCAGACGAGTTCCAGAGCGGTGTTGCCGTGGGTATAGGTAGCCCGGCGGCCTTCCCGATGGCGATACATAAAGAGGAAAATCACCATCAAGGCCGTCACCAAGATGAAGGCCGCCGCGGTGATGTAGTAGATGAAGTAAAAGAGCGAGTCGATGCCTGGTCCGTAGGGTGAGACGTCTTCCGGAAGCCACCTGAGCATGGGAATTCCTCGTCCTTCTCCCGTAAGAATCGTCCCTTTTATATCGAAAAACTGGACCACCGCAAGGGGGAGGGCGAGGATACCGTCCCTACTCGTTGACAACCCCATAGGCGCTCGCTACTCTACAAAAAGTATGGGAAAAAGTGGCCTTGCCCAGTTTCTTGACATCATGCTCAAGCCCGACAACATCCCGATTGTCGGCTTGCTGTTGCTGGTGTTTTTCTTCACCTGGGTCGCGTTTCGCGAGGCCCGCAAGAACGATCAGTTGATTGAGGAGGGGCGCAGAGATGAAATCCTAAAGGAGATGCAAGAGTAGGGAGGAACCTGGATGCCTTTTACCATTATCGCGGAAAACTGCACCGGCTGTAGCGCCTGCGAAAAACGCTGCCCGACCAAGGCGATCAGCGGTGAGCCGAAAAAAGCGTACTTTATTGAGCCCTCCCTGTGCATCGACTGTGGCGCCTGCGGGGTCATCTGCCCGGACGAGGCGATTCTCGACACCTTCGGCAATATGACCCATGTGCTCAAGCGGGCCGAGCGGCCCATTGCCATCGTCCATCCGGACAACTGTAACGGCTGCGGGGTGTGCATCGACGTGTGCCCGTTCGACTGCATCTCTCCCTCGCCCAACAATGGGCCGCAGTATCTGGGCAAGGTCGAGGTCAATGAAAAGACCTGCGTGGGCTGCAAGCTGTGCGAAGAGGTGTGTGGCTGGGAGGGCATCTACATCATGCCTGGCGAGGAAAAGGACGCGTTTCTGACCTCTTTGGGATACGCACCCGAAGCCGCGGCTTGAAAACTAGAATCGGAGAATCGGTGAAACGGTGAAACGGAGAGGGGCAGGTCTCCGGTTCCCCGGTGCCTGCTGCGTTTCCCTCTGCGCAGGCTAGACGATCTTGTTGAGCGGGTACTCAATGATACCGACCGCGCCGTTCTTGATCAGGCGCGGGATTAACTCGCGCACGACCTCCTCGCTAATCACGCTCTCGACCGCAAACCAGTCGGTTTTATAGAGGGAAGAGACGGTTGGCGCGGTGAGGCTGGGGAGCATGCTCACGATGCGGTCAAGATGTTCCTTAGGTACGTTCATCTTGATCCCCACCTTAGCTTCAGCCGCGAGCGCGCCTTGCAGCAGGAGCGCGATCTGCTCGATCTTGTCTCGCTTGGCGGACTGCCGCCACGCGGTGCGGTTGGCGATGAGCTGGGGGTTGGAGGTGAACAGCTCCCACACAATTTTGAGGCCGTGGGCGCGAATGGTCGAGCCGGACTCGGTCACCTCGACGATGGCGTCGACTAAGCCCTCGGCAGCCTTGGCTTCGGTTGCCCCCCAGGAGAACTCTACGTCAACCTTGATCTGGCGCTCGGCAAAGTAGCGGCGGGTGTACTCGACCAGTTCGGTGGCGATCCGCTTGCCCTGGAGATCGGCGAGTGTACGGATCGGCGAGTCGTGCGGGACCGCCAGCACCCAGCGGGTGGGCTGGAAGCTGGCCTTGGAGTAGACCAGGTCGGCGATCACCTCGACGTCCGTGTTGTTTTCCAGGATCCAGTCTTTGCCGGTGATGCCAGCGTCCAGCGTGCCGGACTCGATGTAGCGCGCCATCTCCTGGGCCCGCACGAGCATACAGCGCAGGGACGGGTCATCGATGCTCGGAAAGTAGCTGCGTGCACTGGTGGTGATCTTCCACCCCGCCTTCTTGAACAGGTCGATGGTGGCGGATTCGAGGCTGCCTTTGGGAATACCGAGTTTGAGGATTTCCATCACTGACTCTTGCCGTATACGGCTTCCGGATCGAAGACCCGCTCGCCTTTTACCTGCCACTCGCCCTTGCCCGAGCGCTGTCTGAAGAAACAACTGCGATAGCCCTTATGACATGCGCCCCCATGTTGATGCACTTTGACCAGAATGGTGTCGGCGTCGCAGTCCACGTAGATCGCTTTAACGTCCTGCGTGTGGCCAGAAGTCTCACCTTTGAGCCAGAGGCGATTGCGCGAGCGGCTGTAATAGTGCACCTTACCGGTGCTCAGAGTTTTCTCCCAGGCGTCCCGGTTCATATAGGCGAGCATTAATACCTCGCCGCTGGCGTAGTCCTGCACGATGACCGGAACGACACCATCACCCTTGGCAAAATCGATCGTAACCATGCCGGTTTCCTAACATGGGGAGAGAGAGGCTGCAAGCTGAGCACTGTGAAGAATAGAAATTGTCGTTCCCACGTCTATGTTTACCGCGCCTCACATAGTCGTTCCTGCGGGACTCTGCTACATATAGCGCCCTAGCATTTGACAAAACGCGGTGGAAAGAGGACTGGTTATGAAACTGTCTGACATTGCGCAGCGGCTTGGCTATGAGCTGCGGGGAAACGGGGAGACGGAAATCTCCGGGGTCAACGGCATCGACGAGGCCGGGGCCGGCGAGCTGACCTTTGTTGCCAACAAAAAGTACCTGGCCAAACTGCCCCTGACCAAGGCGGCGGCCGTCATTCTCGCGCCAGACGCGCCCGAGGTCAGTCTGCCCTCTTTACGCGCAGCCAACCCGTACCTGGCCTTCGCCCAGGTGCTAGAGTTGTTTTATCCTCCTGGTACACCCCCCGAGGGTGTGCACCCCACTGCGGTGATCGCGCCCACGGCACGGATCGGCTCCCATGCGTCGATCGGTCCCTATGTCGTGATCGGCGATGACGTCGTGATCGGCGATCATACCCGCATCTTCGCTCATGTTGTCATCTATCCCCAGGTCCGTATCGGGCACCATTTCACCGCTCACGCCGGGGTTGTCGTGCGTGAGGGGACGCGGATCGGCGATCGGGTGGTGCTACAGAATGGGGTGGTGATCGGCGGGGACGGGTTCGGCTACGTCCCTCTCTCTGACGGTTCGATCTACAAAATTCCCCAGACTGGCACCGTGATTCTGGAGGATGAAGTAGAGGTCGGCGCGAACGCCACCATTGACCGGGCCACGGTTGGCGCCACGGTGATCCGCCGCGGGGCCAAGCTCGATAACCTGGTGATGATTGCGCACGGCTGCGAGGTCGGAGTAGGTGCGCTGCTGGCCGCGCAAGTCGGGTTGGCTGGCAGCACGAAGCTCGAAGCCGGGGTGCGCCTGGGCGGGCAGGTGGGCGCGGCTGGGCACCTCACGGTGGGTAAGAACACTATGGTTGCGGCCCAGAGCGGTATCCCGCACGACGTACCCGCCAACTCGGTGATCGGCGGCTATCCGGCCGTGGACATCCACGCCTGGCGGCGCTACTCCGCGGCCTTGCCCAAGTTGCCTGACTTACTGCGCCGGGTGCGGCAATTGGAACGAGCGTTAAACGCGAAGAAAGAGAGTTAAAAGTTGACAGGGCAAGGGGAAAAGTTCACAGTAGTGCGTCCTTTCCTGACTTTGCCCTTTGTCCTCAGTGGCCCTGTGGTGCAGGCAAGAAATCTATCTTCTCCGATCCACCGTATGCCAGGGTGGGAGGACCGCACGCTCGTCGCTGGCATTGCGCGCCGGCAGCAGGAGGCCCTCGATCAGCTGTACGAGAAATATCAGGCTGTGGTGTATCACCTCGCCTTCAGAATCCTGAACAGCCGCGAGAGTGCTGAGGAGGTAGTCCATGACGTGTTCTGGCAGGTGTGGCGCGAGGCTGGGCGCTATGATGCCCAGCGGGGCAGCGTGGGCGCGTGGCTTGCCACCCTGGCCCGCAGCCGGACGATCGATACCCTGCGCGCCCGGCGGGACAAGCCGGCAGCCGCAGTTGATATCGACGACCGCCCCATTACGACGGACCCTGCTGACGACCCACAAGAGGTAGCGAGCCTCGATCAACGCGCGCTGCTTGTGCGCGACGCGCTGGACAGTTTACCTGCTGACCAGCGTGCTGCCCTGGAGTTGTCGTTCTTTGGCGGCCTCACCCACGTCGAGATCGCCAAGCAACTGGCTGAGCCGCTTGGCACAGTCAAGACTCGCATTCGCGCAGCCATGCTCAGGTTACGCGAACAGCTACGCCCGCTCCTGGGCGGGGATATATGAACCACCAGGAGATCAAAGACCTGCTGCCGCTCTATGCGTTGGGTGGGCTCGACAACGAGTCCGCCGCTGCAGTCGAGCGCCACCTGCCTGAACCCTGCGATGAGTGCGCGGCTGAGCTGCGCAAGTGGTACGAGGTAGTAGGACTGCTGCCCCTGGGCGTGACCCCGGCCGGATCTGGTGCCGTGGTGAAAAGACGGCTCATGGCGCGCGTGCGGCAGGAGCTGGGGGCCACGGTTATTCCGCTGCAACCCCCACCGCGCTGGCGGCCAACGTGGATGGCGTGGCCTCTCGCCGCGGCCGCGGTTGTTCTCCTGGTCATCGGCGGGCTGCGGTATCAAAAGGCGGTCAAAAGCACGGCTGAGCAGTCGGCCCGCGTACAGACGGTCGAGGCGCTGCTTGCGCAAGAGCAGGAAACGCGCGCCACTCGGGAAGCGGAGATGCAGCGCCTCACTGCGCGTCTCGAGGAACAACAGGCCGCGGCTGCGCAAAAAGCGCAGACAATCGCGCAGCTCGAGGCCTCCCTGGCCGAGCAGCGCCGGCTTGTAGCCCTGCGCGAGCAAGAACTGGCCCGCGTGCAAAGCGCCAGCGCCCAAAGCAAGGCCGCCTCTGAGCGCGAGATCGCTGGTCTCAAGGCTGAGCTCGCCCGCCAGCGCGACGCTGTGGCCAGCGGTGAGCAGGAGCTGCGCGCGCTCCGTGCGACCCTGGAGCAGCAGCGCGCGCTGGTCGAAGCGAACACCCGCGAAGTCGAGCAGTTGCGCGCCGCCCTCGCCCGTCAGCGCGGCGTGATCGAGGTGCTGACCACCCCTGGCCTACGGGTCGGCTACCTCCAGCAGGCAAAACCGGGAGTTACTAGCCAAGGGCATGTGTTGTGGAACGAGCGCAAGGCAACCTGGCTGGTCTACGCCTTCGGCCTGCCCCAACCGCCGGCTGGCAAAGAGTACCAGGTCTGGCTCATCACCGAGAAGGTAGGGCCAGTCAGCGCCGGGCTCTTTACCCCGGACCAGACCGGCACCGGCCTGGTGGTCGCCACGCCTTCTGCTGAACTCCTCGGCGCGGTGACGGCCGCCGCGGTCACCCTGGAGCCGGCCGGCGGTCTCGCGAAACCTTCGGGTGAAATGTACCTGCGCGGGTCGCTGTGAGAAGCCGCGCACCGGCCCGCAATCCAACTCCTCCCTTCCCTCCGTATATGGAGATACAAACCGGGGCCTTTTGCCGGCACCTTCATTACATAAGGGAGGGAATGAACAATGACCGCGCGGAAGTTTGTCATTGTCATACTCGTCGCGGTGATGCTGGGGACTCTTGTCAGCCTGGCCGGGGCTTCCAGCCACCGCGAAGCGCCGCTCATCAGTCAGGACCCGACCGCCGACAATACCGACCTGTACGCTTTCGTCAGTCCCGACAGGACTGACACTGTCACAATCATCGCCAACTACATTCCGCTCGAAGAGCCGGCCGGTGGGCCGAACTTCGCCAGCTTCGGCGATGATGTGCTCTACGCGATTAATATCGACAACACTGGCGATGGCCATGAGGATATAAGCTACCAGTTCCACTTTAAGACGAAGATCCGCGACAAGGACACCTTCCTCTACAACACCGGCCCGATCGATTCACTGGGCGATCCGAACTGGAACATGCCCCAGACCTACAGCGTCAGGCGCGCCTGCCTGGCGGCATCAAGGTCTTCGCTGGCCAGCGCGACGACCCATTCTTCGTCGACCTTGGCTCGATCTTCGACCTGGCTGGTCTGCGCCCGTTCAATAACTTGCACCTCATTCCGCTGGCCCCGGCGTCGGGTGTGGACGGTGTAGGCGGCTTCAATACCCACACGATCGCGATCCAGGTCCCAATCAAGCAGTTGACTCGCGACGGCCAGACGCCGACCGGGCCGAGCGACCCCAGGGCGGTAATTGGCATCTACGCCAGCGCCAGCCGCCAGAAGATACGCATCCTGCGTGACAATGGTACGGGCAAGAACAGGGGCTCGTGGATACAGGTCTCGCGCCTGGGGGAGCCGCTGATCAACGAGGTCGTCATTCCGCTGGGCAAGAAAGACCTGTGGAACCGCTCGGACCCGGCGGATGACGCACAGTTCGTCAACTTCTATCGCAATCCCGAGGTCACTCGGCTGGAGAACTTCCTGTACCCGGCGCTGGACAACGCCAACGAAACGAACCGTAGTGATCTGGTCGCGATCCTGCTGACGGGCGTACCGGGTCTCAACTTCACCGGCAACACCAAGGCCGACCTGCTGCGGCTCAACATGGCCATCGCCCCCACGGCTCTTGTGGGCAAGGGGAACCGCCTCGGCGTGCTGGCAGGCGACCTCGCCGGCTTCCCGAATGGACGGCGCCTCGAGGACGACGTGACCGACATCGACCTGCGCGCGTTTGCCGAAGGCTACGGCTCCTTCCTCAACGGTTTGCTCGGCCTGCCCAACCGGAGCCCGAACAACCTGCTCGGCGATGGTGTGGACACGAACGACGTGCCATTCCTCGGCTCATTCCCATACGTCGGGACGCCGCACCAGGGCTACGAGCACGTCCACCACAAGTCATAAGGCACGCTCATGCCAAGGCGTTCCCTCAGTGTCACGATTCTCGCCGGGCTGGGGATCGTTGGGCTGCTGATCGCAGGTCTCAGGCTCGGCGCCCGTTCTCTCCACCCTCCTACTGTTGCCCCCTCCCTTATGACCAGCACTACTGCTGACCGCGCCATCGGCGCCGCCGAAGCCCAGCTCTCCCGTGACTCGCACGGCATCGACGGGTATGTCGCGCTCGCAACTGCTTATATGAGCAAAGCGCGCGAGTCCGGGGATACGGGGTACTACCTGCGCGCTGAGGCCGCAGTCCAACGCGCCCTCGAACGAGAACCCAGTTCCTATGAAGGGCTGCGCACCCTCGCCTGGATCCAGACTGGCAAGCATGAGTTTCGCCAGGCGCTGGCGACGGCCGAGCGCCTGCGCGCCCAACGCCCTGATGATCCGCGGGTGTACGGACTCTTGGGCGACGCCCACGTCGAACTGGGTGAGTACGACCAGGCGGTCGAGGCCTTCCAGCAGATGGTCGATCTGCGCCCAAACCTCGCCTCCTACAGCCGCGCCGCCTACATGCGCGAGCTGTTCGGTGATCCGCAGGGTGCGACTGAGCTGATGGCCATGGCAGTGCAGGCCGGTAACGGGCATGACCCGGAGCCGCTCGCCTGGTGTCTCGTCCAATCCGGCAATTTGCATTTCACCCAAGGTGACTTCAGCATGGCTGAAGCCGCGTACCAAAGAGCGCTGGCGGTGTTCCCGCAGTATTACCAGGCACTGGCCGCCCTGGGCCGCGTGCGCGGGGCACAGCAGCGTTATCCTGAGGCGATCGAGCTGTACCGGCAGGCAGTGACCATTGTCCCCGCACCAGACACAGTCGCCGCCTTGGGCGACCTGCTCGCGCTGACCGGCAAGGCCGATGAGGCCGAGAAGCAGTACGCCCTCGTTGAGTACATCGAACACGTCAACGAGGTCAACCAGATCACCTACAACCGTCAGCTTGCGCTCTTCTACGCCGATCACAACCGCAAGCTGGACGAAGCAGTCAAACTCGCAGAAGCAGAGTTGGAGAGACGCCACGACATCTATACCTACGATACCCTCGCCTGGGGGTATTATAAGAAGGAGCGTTTCGCCGACGCCGGGAAAGCCATGGAACAGGCCTTACGCTTGGGCACGCGGGATGCCTCGTTGTTTTTTCACGCAGGTATGATCGCTCACGGTTTGGGAGAAAGCCAAACAGCGAGAGACTATCTCCACCGCGCCCTCGACACGAACCCTTATTTTTCTCTCTTCGGGGTGGAACTGATACGCTCCACGCTGGCTGAGATCGAACAGCGCATAGTCGTGCAACGAGAAGCCCATGTGCCTTAAAAACTCATTGCACAGGCTCTTCTCCCTCTCCCGCAAGGGGAGAGGGAACCTGTGCCTATTCTTTGCTGCGACAGTGGGACTGCTGCTTTGCTTGCCCCTGACTGTATGCGCTCACCCGATGGGCAACTTCAGCATCAACCATTTCTCTGCCCTCGAGATCTATCCGGCGTTCATCCGCATCTCCTATGTCATCGACCTAGCCGAGATCCCCACCTTCCAGGAGATGCAGGACCACGGCCTGACCGCGCAACCCAACGATCCCGGCGTTGGCGCCTACCGGGAGCGCAAAGTCCAGGAGCTGCAACAGGGGCTCGTGCTCCGAATTGGCGAGCAAGCCCTGTCTCTCTCCCTCCGATCAAGCGGATTAACCTTTCCGCCTGGCGCCGGCGGCCTGCCGACGCTGCGGATCTCCGCGGTGTATGAAGCCCCCTTAGAGACAGCGAGCGGTCAGCTTGTGTATGAAGACCGCAACTATCCACAGCGCGTAGGGTGGAAAGAAATCGTTGCGACGGCGCCCGAGGGGGTCACCCTGTCCGAATCCTCCGTGCCTACGACAAGCAAAAGCAACCAGCTCACGACTTATGCCGTTGACCTGATCCAAGCTCCCCCACAAGACGTGAGGGCACGTCTCTCTTTTGCCGTGTCTGCATCTGCACGTGCGCTCTCACCCACGTCTTGGGCTGTGGTTGGCGCGGGAGTGCCCTCCAGCGTGGTAGCCCAGACCCCCCGTAGCCTGTTGACCGAGCTGATCACAGCGCGCCAGTTGAGCGCCGGGGTGATTGTGTTCTCCCTGCTCGTCGCCATCGGGCTAGGTGCCTTGCACGCGCTCGAACCCGGGCATGGCAAGACGTTGGTTGCAGCATACCTGGTGGGCTCCCAGGGCACGGCCTGGCATGCGCTCCTATTAGGCCTGACCGTCACAGCAAGTCATACGATCGGCGTGTACGCTCTGGGCGGAGTTGCGCTGTTTGCTTCTCACTACGTCTTGCCTGAGCAACTCTATCCCTGGTTAGGTTTCTCGTCAGGGCTGCTCATCATGGGCATGGGAGTGGTCCTACTGACGCGGGCTTGGGCCGGGCATCACGCCCATCCTGATCATGACCAGCATGTCCACCCTCACCACCCTCACGATCAACCGCACGAGCACGACCACGATCATTCTCGCCATTATCATCCCCACGTCCATTCTCCGCACGACGAGCCTCTGCAACCGGTGTCGGTCGGTTACGGCGCGTTACTGACCCTGGGCATCACCGGCGGTATGATCCCTTGCCCTGCGGCCCTGGTCGTGCTGCTAAGCGCAGTGGCGCTGCAGCGCATCGCCTTTGGATTGCTCTTGATCGTCGCCTTCAGCGTCGGGCTGGCGGCGGTCCTGGTGAGCACGGGGCTGCTGCTGGTGTCTGCCCGAGGGGCTGTGCAGCGCTGGAGCAGTGGCAGCCCCTGGCTGGCGTACCTCCCCTTCTTGTCTCCCGTAGTGATCACTCCGCTGGGGTTGATCATTGCCGTGCGCTCGCTCCTCGGTAGCTGACCACCTTTTTCCCAGGAAAATCGCGCGTAAGGGGTTGCAGGGGCGGCCTTTTGTGACCGCCCTCTACGTGGGTGGAGGACCCCACCTTTCCCAACTCGACTGTTATTATGGGAGTGGCGCGTTCGGGAGGAAATTCCGCGAGGACATCGCCGCGGCTCCGGCCTCCCCATCCCCCTCAAAGGGAGTTATCGGACCCGTGTCCGGCGGTGTAAAGCAGAAGTCATCAGCCGCCGGATCAGCGAACCAGAAGACCATGTGGTCCAGTTCCTTACGCACCCGTCCCAGAGTGGTATCAACGGCACTGGAGAACGCTTCTTCGATGATAGCTTTCACCTGTACCGCTCCTTTGCCATGCTCATTAGTCGTGAAGTCCGCGATATATTGAACCGCGCCGAAGGGCGGCACCGGCAGTTCGGTGAGGAAGACGGCAAAGGTCGTATTGGGTGGCAGACCCCTCGTCTGGCAGGCAGGTTTGGATAGTGTCGGAAGCTGGTACCAGGTGAAACTTCAAATTCTCTTCTTGCGCATCTACGGGCTTGAAACCGAGAGTCAAAGCGAAAGTGGCGAGTGCTGCCGCAAGCCAAAATCTTTTCATGCAATTGTCTCCTCAAAAGGGGTGCACAGTTTGTTCATCTTCCTCCCCATTGCTTGCCTCCAAACCTATCTCTCAGCATCTCATAGGATCTCACCTCCTCCCTCACCCGCCGTGCGCATACAAAAGGGCCGACTGCTCGCTCGCGTGACGGGGTAGAGTAGAAGAGCGAGCCTAGAGGGATCACGAAGAAACCTCAAGGCACAAAAGTCTCATTTTTTGCCCCTTTTTGGGACTAAAGGGTCTCATTTTTTGCTCCCTTTTGGGACTAAAGGGCAGGAAAGAGGCGGGGCCGGGGCCTCTTGGCCGAGGCTCACATTTTGGTTTGCAAGATGCTCATGCGGGCGCTTCCCTATCAGGAGATAGCGACAGGGTGACGGCACTGCTACGCTTTTGACAAGTCCCTGGCTACGGTCACCGCGCCGAGCAACGCCAGGCGGGGATTGAGGACAACGCTCACCTCGATCGAGTGCAGCAGGGCGGCAAAGCGGCCTTTGTCAGCGAAGGCACGCACGAACGCGCCGTCCCGCAGCTTGGGGAGAATCTTCGGGGCAATCCCTCCGGCCACGAACACGCCGCCCAGCGCCAGCGATTTGAGCGCCAGGTTGCCTGCTTCCGCCCCGTAGACAGAGACAAAGAGATCCAGGGCAGCGGTGCAGAGGGGGTGGCCAGCGGAGAGCGCGACCTCCGAGATCACCGCGCTTGGGTCCGCGGCAGCGGCCAGGCGCTCTTGCAACCAGGCCGGCTCGCTAGCAGAACCGGAATCCCGCAGGAAGCGGTAAATGTTG
>WNGG01003100.1_pt1 | contig 29626 bp, 29 predicted proteins | sample 5400661 | NCBI WGS metagenome assembly WNGG01 (sample SAMN13153372, study PRJNA577476) | soil metagenome | isolation source: 100 cm soil or saprolite under Garry oak tree replicate 1 | place: USA:California | collected 2016-06-15
GGAAAGGAGCGTCGCCGGCGCGGCCTCGACCGGTCCAGCGGCGGCGGTGTGACGGAACAGCGTCGCCGCCGGCCTGAGCTCTTCGGCGGGCTGCGGCGCCAGGGGCTCCTCGGGCTCGAGAACGGCCGCCTTCTTCCTCGCGGGCTTCGCGGCGGGCTCCGCACCCTCGATCTTCTTCCGGGATGCTCCGGGACTCTTGGGCTCGGTGGCGGCGGGATTGGCCTTGGGCACCCGTTTGGGCTTGGCCTCTTCGGGGAGATCGCGGCCGCGGCCGAGCTTCACCCGCAGCTCATTGGCCGTGGTCGTCTGCAGCGGGCTCATGGCCCGCATGCCCTTCTGGCCCATGGACTCGAGGGCGACGATCAGATCTTTGCTGGTGACTCCAAGCTCTTTCGCAAGGTCGATGACCTTCACTCGTGCTGCCACAGCCCCGTTACCTCCTCAGCTTGAAGTTGAGAGCCTCGACGTCCTCGAGAGGCTCGCGCCCGATGGCGGGCTTTCCACCCAGGATCCCCGTCGCGGGCGGCTCGCTGGGCCGCTTGAACGCGTGCGCCAGTTGGCCCGCCCGCAGGGCCTTGTCCACGCACTCAGCATCGCGACACACGTATGCGCCGCGGCCGGGCGCCCGTCCCCTCTCATCCACGATCACTCGCCCGTCCCTACCCCTCACCAGCCGCGCGAGCTCTCGCTGGGGCCGCACGCGCCGGCATCCGATACAGGTGCGGGTGGGTCCGGCCGTCACTCGGTCGATGTCCGCGCCACGCTCTCGGGCGGAGCCTCACCCTCTGGGTGAGACTCTGCCTCGACTGGTTGAGACTCTGCCTCGACCGCCCGGGCATCGTCCGTGCTCTCCGGCGGGGCCTCGGGCTCTGGCTCGACGGGAGGATGCCGCGTGATCCAATCTTCGGCAGCCGCGAGGACAGCGGCCGCCTTCTTTTCTCCGAGCCCAGGTATCGCCTCGAGGGCCTCGAAGCCGGCGCGCACGATGCGTACCGGCGAGAACAGACCGTGCTCGGAAAGGCGCTCGACCATCTGAGGGCCCAGGCCCGGGAACTCGGCGAGGGCAGCCTGCCCCCAGGCGCGCTCCTCTTCGAGAAGCCGCCGCTCTTCCTCCACCTCGCCCTCGCTCTTGATGTCGACGTGAAGCCCGGTCAGCTTCGCCGCGAGCCGGGCATTCTGGCCCTTCTTGCCGATGGCGAGCGAGAGCTGGTTGTCCGGCACGATCACGAGCACCGCGCGCGCCTCCCCGCTCTCGTCCGGCGGGCCGAGGGTGACCGAGGACACCTTGGCCGGGGAGAGAGCCCGCGCCACGAAGGTGGCGGGGTCGGCCGCCCACTCCACGATGTCGATCTTCTCGCTGCGCAGCTCCCGGCTGATGACCTGGATGCGCGTGCCACGAAGCCCCACGCAGGCGCCGATGGGATCGACGTCGCGCTTGGTGGAGACGACGGCGACCTTGGCGCGCTCCCCCGGCTCTCGCGCCGCCGCCTTGACCTGCACGATCCCCTCGGCGATCTCGGGAATCTCGGCCTCGAAGAGGCGCACGAGAAAACCCGCGTCCGCGCGAGAGAGGAGGATCTGCGGCCCCTTGGCCGTCTTCTTCACCTCCTGGACGTAGGCACGCACCCGATCATTGGGGTTGTAGCGCTCGCCGGGAATTTGCTCGCGCTCGGTGATCACCGCCTCCGCCTTGCCCAGGTCCACGATCACGTTGCGCTTCTCGATCCGATGGACGGTGCCGCGGATGATCTTGCCCTGCTTGTCGATGAAGTCGGAGTAGACGGCGTCACGCTCGGCATCCCGCACCCGCTGCAGGATCACCTGCTTGGCCGTCTGGGCGGCGATGCGGCCGAACTCCTGCGGGGGCAGCTCGACCTCGATCTCGTCCTCGAGATCGGCCTCCGCGTTGAGCTTGCGCGCCTCGCTGAGCGCGATCTCGAGCTTGGCGTCGCCGACGCTCTCCACGACCTTCTTGCGCGCGAAGACCCTGAGGGCCCCCGTGTGCCGATCGAGCTCCATGCGGGCGTTGTCGGCCACGCCCATGGTCTTCTTGGAGGCCGACAGCAGGGCAGACTCCAGCGCCTCGAAGAGGACCTCTTTGTCTATCCCCTTCTCCGTCGCCATCTGGCCGATCACGTAGATGAGCTCTTTGTTCATCATGGCTGCGTCCGCTCACTTCCGTCTGAACGGCGGGTCGAGCCGTGCCTTGGTCAGGAGCGCCCGGGGCACCTCCTCCCGCCCGCCGTCTGGAGCCTGGATGACCAGCCGCTCCGTCGACGCCGACTCGAGACGCCCCGCGAACTCGAGCCGGCCTGCTACCGGCTCGCGCACCCAGCACCGCACGTCCTTTCCGACCGCCCAGACAAACTCCCTATCCTTCCGGAGCTCGCGGTCGAGCCCGGGAGAGGATACCTCGAGGTCGTACGACTCCGTCAGAAGACCCGACACGTCCAGCACATCGCCCGCTTCGTGACTGAAGCGCTGACAATCGGCGATGCCCGCCCCGCCCGGCTTGTCCACGAAGAAGCGCAGAGCCCAGCGCCGTCCCTCGCGGCGCCACTGCGCGTCCACGAGCTCGAGCCCGTGCGCTTCCAGGACCTGAGACAGAACCGCTTCGACCTTGGCCAAGAGCGCCTCACCGTCACCGGCCATCAGGCCCATAGCCGTCTACCCCTCGTCCACTTATAGAGAACAAAAAAGTGGGCGGCGCCCACTTTTATCAAAACTTTAGCACAGGTAGCGGTCACCCGCAAGGACGGGCCTCAGCCCATGGCTTGCACGGCCTCGATGACCCGGGCGGCTTCGACCACGCGGGACTTGGGAACCCTCTGGTCGACCCGGGTGGCACGGTCTCTGACCTCCACGACCCCTTCCTTGATGAAGGCATTGCCCACCGTCACGCGGATCGGGACGCCCAGGAGGTCAGCATCCTTGAACTTGACGCCCGCACGCTCGTCCCGATCGTCCATGAGGACGTCGAATCCCGCGCTGACGAGAGATCGCTCGATATCCTCGGCCGCCGCCATCTGCGAGGCGTCCTTCACGGCCACGGGGATGAGATGGACGTGAAACGGGGCGATCGCCCATGGCCAGATGATGCCGTCGGCATCGTGGCGCTGCTCCACCGCGGCCGCGGCGATGCGTGCGGGGCCGATGCCGTACGAGCCCATGACGATGGGCTTCTGCTGGCCCGCCTCGTCCAGGTACATGGCGTTGAGCCCCACGGAGTACTTGGTTCCGAGCTTGAAGATGTTGCCCACCTCGATCACCCGCTCGACCTGGAGGGGCTGGCCGCACCGGGGACAGCCCTCGCCGGGCAGGGCCACCTGGAGATCGGCCCAGTCGCAGCCGAAGTCCTTGCCCGGCCTCACCCCGACGAGATGAAAGCCGTCGCGGTTGGCGCCGACCACGTATGGCCCGCTCTTGAGCGACTCATCGGCGATCACGCGTACGCCACCCTTGAGACTCACGGGACCGACGGAGCCCACGGAGACACCGAGGCGCTCGCGCACCTCCTCCGGGCGCGCCGGGCGGGGCTCGGCGCCGAGCGCGCGCGCGAGCTTGCGCTCGTGGAGATTGTGGTCGCCGCGTACGAGGGCGAGAACGGGTGTGTCACCCGTCACGTAGAGCAGGCTCTTGATCATGCCGGCGGGGTCGATCTGGAGCTGCGCCGCCACCTCGGCGATGGTCCGGGACCCGGGCGTGGCGACTTCGCGCGGCCCGGCGTCCTCTGGCATTGAGGCGGGCGACGGGGAGGCGGGCTGCGGCACCCCGCGAGCCAGCTCGACATTGGCTGCGTAGTCGCAGCCCGCGCAGAGGGCGACCTCGTCCTCCCCGGCGGCGCTCGGAGCCATGAACTCGTGCGATCCCGACCCGCCCATCATGCCCGGATCGGAATCCACCACGACGTAGCGGAGGCCGCAGCGGTCGAAGATCTTGCCATAGGCCTGCTTGTGCGCGTTGTACGAGACGTCGAGGGCAGCCTGGTCGGGATCGAGGGTGTAGGAGTCCTTCATGAGGAACTCCCGGGTGCGCAGCACCCCCGAGCGGGGCCGTGCCTCGTCGCGCTCCTTGGTCTGGATCTGGTACCAGATCTGCGGAAGATCGCGATAGGAGCGGATCTCCCGCGCGGCCAGCCACGCCACGACTTCTTCATGCGTCATGCCCAGGCACATGTCGCGCTGGTTCCGGTCCTTGAGGCGGAACATCTCCCCGCCGATGGCGTCCCAGCGCCCCGACTGCTGCCAGATCTCCGCGGGATGCAGCACCGGCAAGGTCAGTTCCTGGCCGCCGATGCGATTCATCTCCTCGCGGATGATGGCGTTGACCTTCTCGATGACCCGCAGCCCCACGGGCAGGTAGACGTAGATGCCCGCGGCGAGCTGGCGAACGAGCCCCGCGCGGACCATGAGCTTGTGGCTGATGGCTTCGGCGTCGGCAGGGTCCTCGCGAAGCGTGGGAATGAGAGAGCGGGTCCAGCGCATGGGTTCTAGGAAGCTCGGAGGGGGGCTCCGCCCCCCTTCCGAAACCTCCCCCCGACGCAGTGCGAGCCGGAGGACGTCGCGGGGCTGGGGCCCCGCCGTCCGAGGCGAGCAATCTGAGAATCGCGCCGGCGAAGCCGGCGCTCGAAGCGGAACATTCGTGCTCGCGAGGCCATGGGAATGACTTCGGCAACCTCCTAGGAGACGCCCGGGACCTTGTTGGCTCCGGGCACGCCCGGATCGTAGAGCAAGCGCTTGACGGGTCGGCCGCCCAGGATGTGCGACTCGAGGATCTCTTCCAGATCGGATTCCTGCACGCCCGCGTACCACACGTTCTCGGGATACACGACGATCATGGGGCCGTGGCCGCACTGCGAGAAGCACCCCGCCTTGTTGACGCGGACCTCCGCCTGCTTCCCGGCCGCGATCGCGCCCGCGCGAATGGTTTTGACGAACTTCTCCACGTCACCCTGCTGAGGACAGGTCTCCCCCGAGGTGCAGACGAACACGTGGCAGCGATATTGGCCCATGGCCGTCCCCGTCAGCGGAAGAACCGGTGGAAGACGTCGAGTCGCGACAGATCGTTGTAGACCGCGTACACCATCAGCATCATGAGGAGCACGAAGCCGACCTGCTGGGCGATCTCGCGCTTGCGCACGGAGATGGGTCTGCCCAGGACCGCCTCGCACACGAAGAAGAGGAGATGTCCGCCGTCCAGCATGGGCACGGGCAACAGATTGAGCACGGCGAGGTTCACGCTGATGAGAGCCGTGAAGAGCGTGAGATACGGCAGGCCCTGACGCGCCTGCTCACCGGCCGCCGCCGCGATCTGGATGGGCCCGCCGATGTTGGAGGGGGCGAGCTGTACGGTGATCAGCTTGTACATCCCCTTGATGGTGAGCTGCGTCCACTCCCAGGTCTTGAGCACGCACTCGCGGATGGCGGTGAGTGGATCGGAGCGGACGAACACGGCGCCGACGGCGGGCGCCATCGAGTGGCTGATGCCGATGCGTCCCTTGCCATCGGGGCCAGTGGGGGCGGGCGTGACCGTCAACGTCAGGACCTGATCTCCCCGCTTGACGCCGAGCACGGTCGCCTGGCCCGCCCGTTTGCTGATGCCGTCCGCGAGCTCGTCCCACGACGTGATGGGCTGCCCCTCCAGCGAGACGATGATGTCGGCCGGCTTGAGCCCGCCCTTGGCCGCGGCCCCTCCCGGCACGACGTCGCCGATCGTCGCCTGATCCGAGACCGACTGCCGGGCCCCGAGCTCCCAGTAATCCTGCTCATCGCCGAAGATGTCGCGACCGGCGATGCGCTGCGGAGTGACGGCGATCTCGCGCGTGGCCCCTCCGTCGGTGACGGTCAGGCGGAGGCTCCGGCCCTTGCTCGCCTGCACCTGGGTCAGCACCTCATCCCAGTACTGGACGGGACGACCGTCCACGGCGACGATCCGGTCGCCCGGCTTGATCCCCGCCTGCGCTGCCACGCTGCCGTCGGCCACGCGGCCGACTACCGCCGGCACCACGGGACGGCCCCACACCATGAAGGCGAGGGCGGTCAGGAGCACGGCAAGCACGAAGTTCATGCCGGGGCCGGCGAACACGATGAGGAAGCGGACCCAGACGGGCTTGAGGTTGAACGACTTCTTCGGGTCCACCGCGTCGGTCTTGCCACCCTCGAGCGGGTTCTCGTCGTCGCCCATCATCTTGACGTAGCCGCCCATGGGAATCGCCGAGAGGCAGTACTCGGTCTCCTTACCCTTGATGCGCCAGAGAACGGGGCCGAAGCCGATGGAGAAACGCTCGACCCCCACGCCCGACAGGCGCGCCACCACGAAATGGCCCCATTCGTGGATGAGGATGAGGATGCCGATGACGACGACGAACGCGATGACGGTGGTCAACGGACGACCCTCCCGGGCGACCCGCCTGCCGCGGCAGCGGGCAGCCAGCTTTCCACGAGCCGGCGCGTCTCGGTGTCCACGTCCACGCACGTCTCGATGCTGTCGAGGGGGCGCGAAGACACGCGGTCGAGGGCGCGGGCGATGAGATCGGCGATCTGGATGAAGCGGACGTGGCCTTTGAGGAAGGCGGCCACGGCGACTTCGTTGGCGGCGTTCAGGATCGCGGGCGCGCAGCCCCCGGCCGAGAGGGCCTCGCGAGCCAGCCGGAGGCACGGGAAGCGCACCGGATCGGGCGCTTCGAAGGTGAGCGCTCCCACCTTGGTCAGGTCGAGCCGCTCGTCGGGCCAGGGCAGCCGGTCCGGATGGTTGAGGGCGTAGAGGATGGGAATACCCATGTCGGCCACCCCGAGCTGAGCGATGACCGAGCCGTCGACGTACTCGACCATGGAGTGGATGATGGATTGCGGATGCACGACCACCTGCACCTGCGAGGACTGCACGTCGAAGAGCCAGCGGGCCTCGATGATTTCGAGGCCCTTGTTCATCAAGGTGGCGGAGTCGATGGTGATCTTGGCGCCCATCTTCCACGTGGGGTGATTGAGCGCGTCCTCGACGGTGACGGAGGCAAGGCCCTCCTGGGGCGTCTGGCGGAAGGGGCCGCCGGAAGCCGTGAGGAGGATCCGGTGCACCTGAGCACGCTTGTGGCCCTCGAGGCATTGAAAGATGGCGCTGTGCTCGGAGTCAACGGGGAGGAGCGGCACCTTGCTCCGGCGCGCCGCGGCCGTCATGAGACTGCCCGCCATGACGAGCGGCTCCTTGTTGGCGATGGCCACGGCCTTGCCGGACTCGAGGGCGGCCATGGTCGGCAGGAGCCCCGCCCCGCCCACGATGGCGGAGAGCACCACGTCGGCGTCGACCTCGCGCGCGAGGGTCTCGAGCCCGCGCGGGCCGGCCAGGATCTCGGGTCGCGGGTGCGGCAGCGCGCGCGATACGCGGTCGATCGCGCGCTCGTCGATCAGCGCGAGGGCCTTGGGCCGGTGGATGCGGCAGAGCTCGACCACCAGATCCGGGCTCGAGCCCCGCGCGGCCAGCCCTTCGATGCGGAAGACGTCGGTGAACTGCGCACACAGCTCGAGGGCGCGCCGCCCCACCGAGCCCGTCGCTCCCAGCACGGTCACCCGCTTCATGCGCTCCACATCCTCCCGTGCGTCACATAGTAGAACAGGGCGGGGGCATTGAAGAGGAGGCCGTCCACGCGGTCGAGCATGCCCCCATGGCCGGGAATGAGCTGCCCGGCGTCCTTGGTGCCGACGCTCCGCTTGAGGGCGGATTCCGCGAGATCGCCGAGCTGTTGTGCCGGCCCACGAGAGAGCCCACCGTATAGGCTGCCGTCTCTCCGATCCACGTCACCCACACGAGGAGCAGCACCCAGTGAAGCCCTTCCGGCAAGGCGCGGAGCAGGATGGTGTGGCCGAGAAGCGCATTGATCCAGGCCAGCCCAAGAAGGGTGACCGCCACCGCCTGCCAGCGCGCGGGACCGGGCTCGGGCCGAGCGAGGCTGAGGGCGAGGACGGCCATGACGGATGCTGTCGCCACGAGGGCTATCCGCTCCGGGGCGAGGAAGCTCGCCGTGAGGAGGGCGCCCAGCACGACGCCGGCGTCACGGAAGACGGGCACGCCCGCCCGCTGGAACATCCGGGAGAACTCCCAGCTCGCGAGGATACCGACGGCCACGATCATGAGATCGAAGGCGAGAGGGACACCTCCCAGCACGATCCAGATGAACAGGGGCAGGAGAACGACGGTGGACAGCGTGCGCTTGGCGAGCCCGCTCCACCGGGAGGTCGTGGGCCGCTCGAGCGGCGTGGGCAGCGGCATGCCGTGCGCCCCGGGCATCAAACCCGCCCGAAGCGGCGGTCGCGCTGCTGGAAATCGGCCACGGCCAGGTACAGGTCGCGCGGCTCGAAGTCCGGCCAGCGAGTGGGCGTCACCCAGAGCTCCGTGTAGGCGATCTGCCAGAGCAGGAAGTTCGACAGCCGCATCTCGCCGCTCGTGCGGATGAGGAGATCCGGGTCGGGAACGCCGTCCGTGTAGAGGGCCCGGCCCAGGCGCACCTCGTCGATCTGCTCCGGGCCGAGTCGGCCTTCGGCGACATCACGCGCCAGACGTCGGCAGGCATCGACAATCTCGTCCCGCGCTCCATAGTTGAAGGCCATGAGCAGGTTGAGGCCCGTGTTGGCCGCGGTCGCTTCCACGACGTGGTCGATGCGACGCTGCACTTCGGCGGGCACCCCATTCGGACGTCCGATGACGCGGAAGCGGACGCTGCGCGCCATCAGCTCCGGCAGCTCGCGATCGATCGACCGCTCGAGCAGGCTCATGAGCGTAGAGACCTCGTGGCGGGGCCGGTTCCAGTTCTCCGACGAGAATGCGTAGAGGGTGAGATATTCGACGCCGATCTCTCCCGCGGCCCGCACCGTGTTGCGCACGGCAGCGTGGAAAGCTCCGGCGCCGTCACGCCTGACTTGAGAGGCATGCTCCTCACAGTTTACGTGACGGCGCAGACGAATTCCACGTAAAACCGCCCCGCGAAACGCAAAAGCAAGAATCAGATCGCCAGGATCTCCTGCTCCTTCTTCTTGGCGAGCTCCTCGACCTTGCCGATGAACTTGTCGGTGGCCTTCTGGATGGCGTCGTGGCCGCGCCGCTCGTCGTCCTGCGACACCTTCTTGTCCTTGGCCATGCCCTTGAGCTTGTCGTTGGCCTCCCGGCGGACGTTGCGAATAGCCACGCGGGCGTCCTCCGCGTACTTGCCGATGGTCTTGGCGAGCTGCTTCCGCCGCTCCTCGGTCAGGGTCGGCATGGTCAGGCGCAAGACCTTGCCGTCGCTCGAGGGCGTGATGCCGATGTCGGACTTCAGGATGGCCTTTTCGATGTGGCCGAGCTGAGAGGCGTCCCACGCCTGGATCATCAGGGTCTTGGAATCGGGCACGGACAGCGAGGCGAGCTGGTTGATGGGCGTCAGGTTGCCGTAGGCCTCGACGCGGATGTTGTCGAGGAGCGCCGTGCTCGCGCGGCCCGTGCGCACCCCCGCGAACTCGCGGCTCAAGAGATCGAGCGCGGCCTGCATTCGAGTCTCCAGATCTTTCACGACCTGTTGCATGGCTCTATCCCTTGGGCGGCACCGCGTCGTTGGTCACGACCGAGCCTACCGCCTCCCCGGCCACGATGCGCCGGATATTGCCGCGTGTCGTGAGGTCGAACACCACGATGGGCAGCTTGTTGTCCATGCAGAGCGAGATGGCCGTGGTGTCCATCACCTCGAGACCTCGGTTGAGGGCCTCGATGTATCCGACCCGCTCCAGCTTGACGGCCTTGGGATCTTTGAGGGGGTCAGCGGTGTAGATACCGTCCACTCGCGACGCCTTGAGGAGGGCTTCCGCGCCGATCTCCACGGCGCGAAGGGCGCCCGCGGTGTCCGTGGTGAAGAACGGGTTGCCCGTGCCCGCCGCGAAGACGACCACACGCCCCTTCTCGAGATGCCGCATGGCGCGGCGCCGGATATACGGCTCGGCGACCGCGCGCATCTCGATGGCCGAGAGCACCCGCACGGGCACCCCCGCCTTCTCGATGGCGTCCTGCAGGGCCAGGGCGTTGATGACGGTGGCGAGCATACCCATGTAGTCCCCGGTGGCGCGGTCCATGCCGCCCGCGCTCGCCGCGATCCCGCGAAACATATTGCCGCCGCCGATGACGATGGCCAGCTGCACACCCATCTCGACCACCTCGCGGATCTCCTCCGCGATGCGGTTGATCGTCTCCGGCTCGATGCCGTAGCCTTGCCGACCCGCCAGCGCCTCGCCCGAGATCTTGAGGAGGACTCGTCGGTAGGGGACGGCGCCGGCCTCGGCCATGGAGCCTAGTCCGCTCCGACCTGGAAGCGCGCGAAGCGCTTGACCACGATGCGCTCGCCCATCTTGCCCGTGGCGCCGTCGACCATGTCCTTGATCCGGGTCTTGCCCGTCTCATCCCTCACGAAGGGCTGCTCGAGGAGGCAGGTCTCCGCGTAGAACTTCTCGAGCTTGCCCTCGATGATCTTGTCGATGACCTGGGGCGGCTTCTTCTGGTCGGCCATCTGCTCCAGGTAGATCTCCCGTTCCTTCTCCACGACCGCCCCCGGCACCTGCTCCCGCGAGATGTACGTGGTGGTGGGCAGGGCGGCGACCTGCACGGCGAGGTCCTTGACGAGCTGCTGGAAGTCGGGGGTGCGGGCCACGAAGTCCGTCTCGCAGTCGACCTCGATCAAGACGCCCATCTTGCCCGTCTGATGGATATAGGCGTGAATGAGTCCGTCTCTGGCCTCGCGGTGCTGCTTCTTGGCCGCGTCGGCCAGTCCTTTCTTGCGCAGGTGCTCCACCGCCCCCTCGACCTCGCCCTTGGCGGCCTCGAGGGCAGCCTTGCAGTCCATCATGCCCGCCCCGGTCAGGTCCCGGAGCTTCTTGACGTCTTCGGCGGAGTAGGCCATGCGCGAGACCGTTCCTCAGGCCTGGGCCGGCGCTTCGGCCGCGGCCGCCATCTCGGCTTCCGTCACCACGGGCAGATCGGGAGCGATTCCCGTGGGATCGCAGTTGGTGTCCACGATGGCGATGATGGGAATGGCGAGGCGCTGCGCCTCCTCCACCGCGATCGTCTCCTTCTTCGGGTCGATCACGAACACGGCGGAGGGCAGCCGGTCCATGTTCTTGATCCCCACCAGGGTGTGCTGGAGCTTCTCGCGCTCGCGCTCGAGCACGATGACTTCTTTCTTGGGCAGCCGATCGTACTCGCCCGTCTCCTTCATCTCGTCGAGCTTCTTGAGCCTGGCGATGGACTTGCGGATGGTGGCGAAGTTCGTCAGCGTCCCGCCCAGCCAGCGATGATTGACGTAGTACATGCCGCAGCGGCCGGCCTCCTCGAGCACGGTCTCCTGGGCCTGCTTCTTGGTGCCCACGAAGAGCACGGTCCCCCCGCCCGCCGCGAGGTCGCGCACGTACGCGTACGCTTCACGGAACTTCTTGAGGGTCTTCTGCAGGTCGATGATGTAGATGCCGTTGCGCTCCCCGAAGATGTACTTCTGCATCTTGGGGTTCCAGCGCTTGGTCTGGTGGCCGAAGTGCACGCCGGCCTCCAGCAGCTCCTTCATGGTCAGTGCCGCCATCTCACCCTCCTCGTTCGGTTGGCCTCCGATCGCGAGCGGCAGGGCTCGATTCGCCCCCGCGCTCTCCCGACAGCTCATTCAGCCCTCGCCTCGCCGCGCCCGGCCCCTCACGGGGCTCGGTCACGTCTCAGCTCGAAGCTCATTCAGCACTGCAGCCGGGCACCGAAGCTCGCGATCGTGCGAGTTAACTGCGTGTTGCTCAGGTCGTGTATTTCCCGTTCAGGCGCACGTACTCCTCGCTCAGGTCCGATGTCCACACGCGGTCCTGACCGCGGCCGAGGCCGAGGTCGATGCCGATCATGTATTCCGGCTCCGCCATCAGCGCCCGAATCTTCTCGAGGCGGGCCCCGCTCCTGAGCGTTCCCTTCTCGACCAGCACCTCGTCGCCGAATCGGATGGACACCCTGTCCTGGGCCACCCGGGCCACCGACTTGCCGAGCGCCATCATGATACGCCCCCAGTTGGGATCGGCGCCATAGATGGCCGTCTTGACGAGTGGCGAGTTCGCCACCGCGCGAGCGGCCAGGAGAGCCTCGCGCCTCGTCCGCGCCCCGCTCACCGCCACCTCGACCAGCTTGGTGGCGCCTTCACCGTCGGCCACCAGCATGCGGGCCAGGCGGGCCGCCACGGCCTCGAGTCCACGCGCGAACTCGCGCAGGCCGCGGCTGCCCCGCTCGAGGGGGGCGTTCTCGGCGAGCCCATTCGCGAGCACGGCCACCGTGTCGCTCGTGGATTGGTCGCCGTCCACCGTGATCCGATTGAAGGAGACGTCAGCGGTCCGCTTCAGCACGCGCGGCAGGGCATCAGCCGACACCATGGCATCGGTGGCGAGGAAGCAGAACATCGTCGCCAGGTGTGGCTCGAGCATGGCCACGCCCTTGGCGATGCCTCCGATAGTGATGGGACGCCCGCCGAGATCGAGCCGGAGGGCCGCCTCCTTCGGCCGCGTGTCGGTGGTCATGATCGCCTCGGCCGCGCTGCGGCCACCCTGCGGAGTAAGTCCCTTCACGAGCTTCGGCAGGGCGCCGCGGATCTTGTCCATGGGGAGAGGCTGGCCGATCACGCCGGTGGCGGCAATCAGCACCTGGCCCGGCTTGATCCGCAGAAGCTCGCCCACCGTCTTCGTCATCTCGCGGGCGTCCTTGATTCCCTGTTCGCCCGTACACACGTTGGCGCATCCGCTCGACGCCACGATCGCCTGAGCCCGACCGTCCCGAATGTGCTCCTGGGAGACGAGGACGGGAGCGCCCTTGACCTGGTTGGTGGTGAAGACGGCGGCGGCGCGGGCGGGAGCCGAGGAATAGATCAGCGCGAGATCCTTCTTGCCGCTCGGCTTGATCCCCGCGGCCATCCCCGAGGCCAGGATGCCAGGGACGGCCGTGATGCCTCCGTCGAGCCATTGCATGTCGGTCATGCGCACCCTACGGGTACACGGGCGGCGCTTCGAGGCCCGTCCGCTCGTCCCACCCCATCATGATATTGAGGTTCTGGATGCCATTAGCGGAGCCGCCCTTGCCCAGGTTGTCGAGGGCAGAGACACACACCGCGCGGCCGGTGCGCGGATCGGATACCACGGTGACGTCGCAGAAATTGGAGCCGACCACCGCGCGCGTGGTCGGGCGCTCGCCCTCGGGGACCACGCGCACGAAGGGCTCGCCGGCGTAAAACTCGCGGTACAGGGCGAGGAGGTCACCCGACCCCGCGCTCTTGGTCAGCGGCACCGAGGCCGTGGTGAAAAGCCCGCGGTTCATGGGCAGAAGATGGGGCGTGAAACCCACCACCACGGGCTGGCCTGCCAGCGCCGAGAGCTCCTGCTCGATCTCCGGCGTGTGGCGGTGCGTTCCGATGCCATACGCCTGCACGTTCTCGTTCGCCTCGGTGTAGAGGTACATGGGCTCGACCTTCCGTCCCTGCGCCCCTGCCCCCGTCACCCCCGACTTGCCGTCGACGACGATGCCCTCGCCGCGACCGAGCCCGCTCTTGATGAGGGGCGCCGTGGCGAGCACCGCGCCCATCGGATAACAGCCCGGATTGGCCACGAGCGACGCCGTGGCGATGGCCTTGCGGTGAAGTTCGGGCAACCCGTACACGGCTTCCGCAAGCCCTACCGCATCGATGTGATCGGCCTTGTACCAAGTGCCGTAGAGTGCGGCATCGCGCAGTCGGTAGTCCGCGGAGAGGTCGATGACCTTGCGCCCCTGTCCGCGCAGGATGGGCACGGCGCGCTGGGATTCCATGTGGGGGAGGGCGAGGAACACGACGTCAGCCTGGTCCGCCAGACGAGAAGGGTCGAGCTCACTCATAGTCAGACCGGAGAGGCCCCGCAGATGCGGGAACACGCGATCGAGGCGCTCGCCCGCGAGCCGCTCCGAGGTGACCGCCGTGAGCTGGACCTTGGGATGAACGGAGAGGAGGCGAAGGAGCTCCGCCCCCATGTAGCCGCTCGCCCCCGCAACCGCCACGCGCAGCACGGCGCCTACCGCTTGGAGTACTGGAACTTGGAGCGGGCGCCCGGCTGGCCGTACTTCTTGCGCTCTCTCATGCGCGGGTCGCGCGTGAGGAGCCCGGCCCGCTTGAGGGTCGGGCGCAGGTTGACGTCGAATTCGAGAAGGGCCCGCGCGATGCCATGACGGACGGCCCCCGCCTGTCCCGTCGGCCCGCCGCCGCCCACGTTGATGGTGGCGTCGAACTGCCCGACGGTATTGGTCAGCTGGAGCGGCTGCGCGATGATCATGCGCAGCGTCTCCCGCGGGAAGTAGTCCTCGAAGGGACGCCGGTTGACGAGGATGCGCCCCGGGCCGGGCCGCAGCCACACGCGCGCCACCGAGGTCTTCCGCCGTCCCGTTCCGTAAAACTGCGTTGCTGCAGCCATGCGCTCTCCTCTCGAATCCCGGCGGGAAACCTTGAACTAGGCCTTGTTCCGGCTGCCCACGGTCAGCGGCTCCGGCTTCTGCGCGGCATGCGGGTGATCGGTGCCTTTGTAGACCTTGAGCTTGCGAGCCATGGCGCGGCCGAGGCGGCCCTTGGGCAGCATGCCCTGGATGGCCCACTCCACGACTCGCTCAGGATGGCTCTTGAGCATGCGCTCGGCGCTGACTTCGCGGAGGCCTCCGATGTACCCCGAGTGCCACCGATAGATCTTGTCCGTCAGCTTGCGCCCGGTGAGATGGATCTTCTCGGCGTTGATCACCACGACGTGATCTCCCATGTCGAGATGCGGCGCGAAGGTCGGCTTGTGCTTCCCCCTCAGGACGTGAGCCACCTGACTGGCCAGTCGGCCCAGCACCTTGCCCTGGGCGTCGACCAGGAACCATTTCCGCTCTATCGCGTCTTCCTTTGCCATCACGGTCGCCATGGTCCGAGCCCTCTTCTCGCTTAGAAGTCAGCTACTTGGAGATCACTGATACGTAAATTGGCAACGGGTAATCCTATAGGAGATTGCTTTGAGAGTCAACCGCGCTCAGGGTCCGGGTACTTGTCCGCTACCCGGGCCGCGTCTTGTCCGGCCAGGGGCAAAGCGCGAGGACCGGACAACGCGGGCACTCGGGTCTGCGGGCATGGCACGTGCGCCGCCCGTGAATGATCAAGAGATGAGTGGCCTGGATCCACTTGGGCCGGGGCAGGAGAGCGCAGAGCTCATCGTGGATCTTCTCCGCGTCATCCGCCCGAGTGAATCCGAGACGCTGTGAGACACGCGTCACGTGCGTATCGACGGCGACGGCGGGAATGCCGAAGGCATTGCCGAGGACGACATTGGCTGTCTTCCGTCCCACGCCGGGCAGCTCCACGAGCTCGGCGAGGGTGCGCGGGACCTCTCCCCCGTGACGCTCGACGAGGGCCTGGCCCATGCCCATGAGCGAGCGCGCCTTGGCCTTGAAGAAGCCCGTCGAATGGATCTCTTTCTCGAGCGTCGCCGGCTTCGCGCGTGCCCAGTCCTCGGCGTTGCGGTAGCGTCGAAAGAGCGTGCTCGTCACGGCATTCACGCGCTCGTCGGTGCACTGCGCCGAGAGAATGGTGGCGGCGAGCAGCTCGAGGGCATTGGCGAAGCGGAGCTCGATCCCCGCGGTGGGATAGGCCCGCGCCAGCCGGGTCAGTATCTTTGCCGCGCGCGTCTTCTTCGCCTGCGCTGATTCGGGCATGGGGTGAAGGTCTCAGCCGAGGGCCGCGCGGATCTCGGCAATGCGCCGGCGGGCCTCGTCGAGGGGCAGCGCGCGGGGCTCGTGCTCGACGCGCCACACCGGCCCCTGCGGCTCGGGATCACCCTCGAGGCGCGGCACGAGGTGCCAGTGGATGTGCGGCACGAGGTTGCCCAGGAGCTCGTAGTTCATCTTGACCGGGCGATAGACACGCGCCAGCGCCCGCGCGACCCGGGTGACGTCCTCGATCAGGGCCGCGCGCTCGCCGGGATCGAGATCGTAGAGCTCGACGGCATGACGCTTGAGGACCACGAAGACCCAGCCGGGGAAGAACTGGTCCTCGTTGAAGTAGACGCGGCTCGAGGGCAGGTCGGCGACGAAGAGCGGCCCGTTGTCGGAGAGCCGGGTGCACATGAAGCACTCCTCCGTCATCCCTCCCTCTCCGCGAAGTAGCGTCCGATCCGCTCGATGGCCTCCTCGATTCGCTCGAGGGAATTGGCGTAGGAGAAGCGCAGAAATCCTTCGGCGCGACGGCCGAAATCGACCCCCGGGGTCACCCCAACGTGCGCGTGCTCGAGGATGTCGAATGCCAATGCTTTCGAATCGGCTCCGAAGCGCTGGGCGTTGGCGAGGACGTAGAAAGCGCCCGTGGGCGGTACCACGACGCCGAGACCGATACGGCGGAGGCCGGCGACCATGGCGTGCCGGCGCTCGTCGAAGATGCGCCGGAAGCGCTCGGCGTCCTCCGAGGCCTCGCGAAGCGCGGCGAGGGCGGCCCACTGGACGAACTCGTTGGTGGAGATGAAGAAGTTGCCATGAGCCGTCTGGAGGGGCCGCATGAACTCCCGCGGGGCGATGAGATATCCAAGCCGCCAGCCCGTCATGGCGTAGGCCTTGGAAAATCCGTTCAGCACGAAGGCACGGTCGGTGTACTCGAGGATGGTGTGCTCTTCACCCTCGTACGTCAGCCCATGGTAGATCTCGTCGGAAATCGCCCAGGGCCCGAGCCCGCCCACGGCCCTCAAGCGCTCCGCCGGCATGACGGCCCCCGTCGGATTCGCGGGCGAGTTGACGAGCGCGGCCTTGGTCCGCGGTGTCACGAGCGCGGCGAGCTCGTCGGTCCGGCACTGGAAGCCTTCGGCCTCGAAGGTCGCCGCGAAGATCGGCTCTCCGCCGGGATAGCGGATGAGGTTCGGGTAGACGGCGTAGTGCGGGTCCGTGAGCAGGACGCGATCGCCGGGATCCAGGAGCGTGGAGAACAGGAGGAGCATGGCAGGAGAGGTCCCGGCGGTGACGAGGACCTGGTCGGGCGAGACCGTCACGCCGTAGCGCGCAAGGTAATGCTCCGCGATGGCCTCGCGCAGGGGCACGAGCCCGAGGCTGTGCGCGTACCGGGTCCGGCCGTCCTTGAGGGCCTTCTCGGCCGCTTCCCGGATTACGGGCGGCGTGTCGAAATCGGGCTCGCCGAACTCGAGGTGGATGATGTCGGCACCCTGCCGCTCCAGCTCCTGGGCGCGCTGGAAAACCTCGACGGCCAGGAAGGGGGCGATGGAGCCCGCGCGCCTGGCGATCACGACGAGGCGCTCGGCCGACGGGCGAGCCGCCGGCGCGCGGCCAGGATCTGCCGGACCATGTGGGGCCCATCGCGGAAGACAGTGACCTTGGAGCCCGGCTGGTCGGCCCAGTTGACGGCGACCTCGGTCACCCGGTAGCCGCGCCTCTGCGCGAGGAGCAGGAGCTCGACATCGAAACCGAAGCCGATCGTCTCGAGCTCACCAAAGAGCACCGTAGCCACCTCGGCCCGGAAGAGCTTGAAGCCGCACTGCGTGTCCGCCACGTCGGGCAGTCCGAGGCGCCGGACGAGGAAGTTGAACACCTCACCGGAGAGCTTCCGGTGCAGGCGAACCTGGCGAGTGACGGAAGGATCCCGGAGCGCCCGCGAGCCCACGGCGATGTCGGCGCCCGCCAGGATGGCGGCCTCGAGGCGCTTGAGCTCCCCGATGGGCGTGGCGCCGTCGGCATCGGCCATGAGGCGGAGCTCACCGCGGGCGGCAAGCATCCCGGCGCGGACGGCGAAGCCCTTGCCGTGGTTCACGGCCAGGCGATGCAGGGTGACCGCGGGGTGCCCCGCCTGCGCCTCGAGCACGTGCGTCGCGGTGCCATCGCTGCTGCCGTCGTCGACCACGAGCACCTCGTACGATCGGTCCAGCCCTTCGAAGTACGCCACCACCTCGTCGAGATACGCGGGCAGACGCCGCGCTTCGTTGTACGCAGGAATGATCACGGACCAGCCAGGGATGCCCGCGGACGGCACGCGCGCTACGCCCAGATGGACGCGTCGGCGCGGGGACGGCGGCGAGCCACCCCCGTCTTGTGGGCGGCGCGCGCGACCTCGCGGGCGACGGCGGGAGCGACCTGCTTGTTGAACACGCTCGGGATGATGTACTCGGGCCCCAGCTCGCTCTTCCCCACGCACGAAGCGATGGCGTGCGCCGCCGCCAGCTTCATCTCGTCGTTCACGAGCCGCGCGCGGATGTCCAGGAGCCCGCGGAAGAATCCGGGGAAGCAGAGCACGTTGTTGATCTGGTTGGGATAGTCGGAGCGCCCGGTGGCCATCACGCGCACGTGACGCTCGGCCTGTTCTGGCTGGATCTCCGGCACGGGATTCGCCATGGCAAACACGATGCGGTCGCGCGCCATCCGCTTGACGTCGCGGAGGGCGAGGACCCCGGGGACGGAGAGCCCGATGAAGACGTCGGCGTCCTTGAGTGCCTCCGGCATCTTGCCCTTGACGTTCTGTGGATTGGTCGCCTCGCTGACCCACGTCTTCATGAAGTCCATGCCCACCGTTCGCCCACGATGAATGGTGCCATGCTCATCCACGCCGATGATCTGCCGGACACCCAGGGTCATGAGCATCTTGATGACGGCCGTGCCGGCCGCGCCCACCCCGCACACGGTCACCTTGAGCCGTCGCGGGTCCTTCCGGACGATCTTCAGCGCGTTGAGGAGCGCCGCCACCACCACCACCGCGGTGCCGTGCTGATCGTCGTGAAAGACCGGGACGTCCAGTTCCTTGCGGAGGCGCGCCTCGATCTCGAAGCAGCGAGGGGCGGAGATGTCCTCGAGGTTGACGCCCCCGAAGGCGGGAGCGATCAGCTTCACGGTCTCGACGATCTTGTCGGGATCCTTGGTGTCCAGGCAAATGGGGAAGGCGTCCACGCCGGCCAGCTCCTTGAAGAGCATGGCCTTGCCCTCCATGACGGGCATGGCGGCCAGGGGTCCGATGTCACCCAGCCCGAGCACCGCCGTGCCATCGGTCACGACGGCGACGCTGTTCTGCTTGATCGTCAGCGAGAATGCCCGCTGTGGATCCTCCTTGATGGCCAAGCTGACTCGCGCCACCCCCGGGGTGTAGGCCATGGAGAGATCGTCGCGCGTGCGGATCGGCACCTTGCTCCTGACCTCGATCTTGCCGCCAAGATGCATCAGGAAGGTCCGGTCGGAGATGTTCGAGATCTTGACCACGGGAAGCTTGCGGAGCTTGTCGATGATACGCTGGCCGTGCTCGCTGTCGCGGGCCTTGATGGTCATGTCCCGGAAGACCCGGTCGCCCGTCATCTCGACCAGGTCCACGGCACCGATGTCCCCACCGGCCTTGCCTATGACCGAGGTGACACGCCCGAGCATACCGGGGCGGTTCAGGATGCCCATCCTGACCGTAAAGCTATAGGAAGCGCTGGGGGCAACAGCCATGGGTCGAGGTGTAGTCAAACTCCAGTAAGATTGGACTTTTTACGATACGGCCCGGGCTCGGTCCCTGTCAACCAAATTCCCGAGGTTTGAGGTGGGGCGCCGATTGACCCTGGGCTCGCCACCGTGTTATCCCACGCGCATGGCGTGGACCCTGGCGCTCCGGTGCCTCGCGATCGCCTGTCTCTCCGCCTCCCCCGCCCTTGCCGAGACTCCACGATGGGTGACGGTATCAAGCCGATGCTTCGTCTCCGTCGACGTCGACTTCGCGCCCGGCGCATTCAGCGGCCTCGGTCGAGAGGTCTCCGGCGAGTTCCAGGCCAATCCGCGGAATCTGAGTGACGGAGTCAGCGGCCAACTGACGGTGAGGGTCGCGAGCCTCAGCACGGGGCTGGATGGGAGGGACAAGGAGATGATGAAGGCCCTGGCCGCCGAGAGATATCCGACCATGGCCTTCGTCATCCAGGCCGTGAGCGTCTCGTTCCCCTCAGTCAGCGAGCACACCGACGTGCTATTGACCATCCAGGGGCGGCTCACCATCGCCGGCGTCGATCGCGTCAAGCGCTTCTCGGGCCGCGTTCGGTGGAAGGATCACCGGCTCTGGGTGCGGGGTGAGACGCGCTTCAAGATGACTGACTTCGGTATCAAGCCGCCCACGTATCTCCTCTTGAGCGTGAAGGACGAGGTGGGCGTGGGCTTTGATCTCCTGCTCGATCCGAAGGACGGATCGCTCCAGGCGCCCCCGCCAAGGCCGGCGCCGGTATCGCCGACGCGGCCCCCCGAACCAGGGCCCGACCTCCCCTAGCGCGCGCGGCCATCGAGGTCAAAGGCAAGCGCGTCTCGTTCCGTTATCGGGGCCGAGAAGCGCAGCCCTCAGCCCTCGTAATCTTCATAAGGCCGCGGCTGGTGTGAATAAAGGTTTCACTCCGTGCGTCCCTTGAAAAACGCGGGATTACGGAACAATTGGCATCCTGCCGACGTTTCGTTCTCGGAAGCCAGGCCCTGAAGCTTCCGCCTGAAACTTTCGGATGTCCGGTCGCGTCTAAACAATTGATAAGGGGCCTCTCCAGGCGCGAGACCCGGGGAGGCAGCGAGGAGCGTGATAAACCATGACGTTCAGGGAAGCCGACGAAGCGGTAACCGCCGCGATGATCTCGAGCGGTGCGGGCGCGCAGTCAAAGGTCAAGATCCGGTCAAAGCTCCGCCACGACGGACTCCCCAAGCTCAAGGCCGTGGCCGAGCCCATCGCGCCTGAGATCGAGGAGGAAGAAGCGGGGCGGCCAGTGATCCTGGAAGAGACCCCAGCCCTCTCGGAGGAAGCTCTCCGTCCCGGCGCCACGTCGGGCGAGGATCCGGTCCGCCTGTATCTCAAGGAGATCGGCAAGGTGCGCCTGCTCACGGCGGAGCACGAGGTCGCGATCGGTCGACGGATCGAGGCGGGTCAGATCCAGCTCCGCCGTGCGCTCGCTGGCATTCCGATGGCGACGGCCCGGCTGCTCGGATTGGCCGACCTGATTCGCCGGCAGGAGATGGCTCTCGACGAGGTCATCCTGCTGCCCGACGGTGTCGAGCCCAAGCCGGAGGAGGTCAAGCCGCTCCTCGCCGCTTTCGCGAGGATCCGGCGTCTCGAGCGCGAGATCGAGCGGCTCGAGCTGGCCCTCGCCGATCGGCGCCGCGGCAAGACCACGCGCGCCAACTACCACAAGTGGATCGCGCAGAACCGTGCGTCGATCCAGGGTGTCGTCGAGAAGCTGCCCCTCAAGCCCGCTCTCGTGGACCGGGTGGTGGCAGATATTCGACGGCAGGCCAAGCGCCTCGCCGAGCTCAAGACCCCGAGGGAAGTGCGCGAGCTCGAGGCCCAGATCGGCCTGGGGAAGAAGGCCGTGCAGTCCGCGCTCCACGAGATCGAGGGGCATGACCGAGTGGTGCGTCAGGCCAAGCGCGAGCTCATGGAGGCCAACCTGCGCCTCGTCGTCTCGGTGGCCAAGCGCTACCTGGGAAGCGAGCTCACCCTGCTCGACCTCGTCCAGGAAGGCAACATCGGGCTCATGAAGGCGGTGGACCGCTTTCAGTACCGGCGCGGTTTCAAGTTCTCGACCTATGCCACCTGGTGGATCCGCCAGGCCATCACGCGGGCGATCGCCGACCATTCCCGGACCATCCGCATCCCTGTCCACATGGTCGAGACGCTCAATCGCATCGCCCGGGTCAACCGGAGCATGGTCAATGACCTGGGCCGCGAGCCCACGCCCGAGGAGCTGGCCCAGAAGACGGGCGTGCCCGCGCGCAAGGTCCGGCTCATCCTGGAGTCCTCGCGTAAGCCGCTGTCGCTGGAGACGCCGATCGGAGAAGACTCCGAGCTGGGGGATTTCCTCGAGGACAAGAGCGCCGAGTCCCCGAACGAGACGCTGATCACGCAGGACCTCACGACCCAGGTCGAGCGGGCGCTCAGCACGCTCAGCCCCAAGGAGAAGGAGATCCTCCGGCTGCGCTTCGGCATCGGCGAGGAAGGCGAGCACACGCTCGAAGAGGTGGGCCGGCGCTTCTCGGTGACGAGAGAGCGTATCCGTCAGATCGAGACCAAGGCCCTCCGCAAGCTGCGCCACCCCCTGCGGGGCCGGGCCCTCAAGGCCTTCGTCGAGAACTGATTCCCCGCCCGCCGTCCGCGGACACCCCGCGGGCGGCGGGCTGTCCCATCTCCGGCCGGGCCATGCGGGCGAGCCGCGCCATCGGTCCTGGCACCCACCAGTTCCACGTCCCCATGAGTCGCATGGTCGCGGGGACCAAGAGGGCCCGCACGACCGTGGCGTCGAGGACGACCGCGATGCCTATCCCCACCCCCACGGCCTTGATGATCACGGAATCAGCCAAGGCGAAGGCAAAGAAGACCGCGGCCATGATCGCGCCCGCCCATGTGATGAGCCGTCCCGTCCGTTCGAGCCCCGCGCCCACCGCCAGGATGTTGTCGCCCGTCCGCTCGTATTCCTCTCGCACGCGGCTCAAGAGCAGCACCTCGTAGTCCATGGAGAGCCCGAAGATCAGGCAGAACATGATGATGGGCGTGGCGGTCTGGATCGACCCGGGCGTGAAGTCGAGCCAGCGGGAGAGATGCCCGTCCTGGAAGATCCACACGAGGGCACCGTAGGAGGCGCTGATGGACAGCAGGTTGATGATGACGGCCTTGAGGGGCAGGAGCACCGAGCCCAGGAGGACGAGGAGCGCCGCGTAGGTGGCCACGACCACGAGGGCGATGGCGAACGGCGCATTGCGCTGCACGACACCCATGAAATCGAGATCGAAGGCGGTGGCGCCGGTGATCAGGACCTCGCCGTCCACGGGCGGGTGCGAAGCGCGAATGGCGCGGACGAGGGCGCGCGCCTCGTCGCTGCCTGGGGAGTGCGATGTGGAGACCGCAAGGACCATGATGCGCTCCCCGACCATCCGGGATACGGCCTCTTGCATCTCCGACGGCCACATGGCCTGCGGGATCTTCACGAACCGCTGATAGTCCTCGCGGCTCATGTCCGGGGACAAGTCGAGCAGGCTTCGCACCGCGGTCACTCCGGGGAGCTTCACGAGCCAGTGGCTCAGGTCATAGACCTCGCCCACGCGCGGAGGCGAGAGGGGCGACCCCTCCCGGTAGCTCAGCACCACGACGATGGGCGTCTCGTCGTCACCCGGGAACTCCCGCGCGAGAAGCTCGGCCCCGCGGCGCGCCTCCGCCCACCGGGGCAATGCCGTGACATCGCCCGCGCCCAGCCGGATATGCAGAAAGGGTTGCCCCAGGAGGAGAAGCAGGGCCGCCGCGGGCAGGAAGAATCGCCACGGGTGTGTCATGACGAGCCCGGCCAGGCGATGCCAGAATCCCGAGCCGTCGCCCCGCTCCAGGAAGCCGAGGCGGGGTAGCGACAGGGCATTCACGTGCGGACCAAGGATGGCGAGGGCGGCGGGCAGGAAGGTCAGCCCGTAGAGCACGGACAGCGCGACCACGATGGTCCCCGCCAGCCCCAGCGACCCGATGTTGCCGAGGCCGAGCGCGAGCATGCCGAGAAGCCCGATGGCCACCGTGACCCCGGAGAAGAGAATGGCGCGCCCCGTCGTCGACATGGTGCGGGCGAGGGCCTCGGGAACCGGCCGCCGCCCGATCTCCTCGCGAAAGCGGTTCACGATGAACAGCGAGTAGTCGATGGCGACGCCGAGCCCGATCATGGTCACGATGTTCGGGGCATAGGCCGAGACGGACATGTGGCGCGCAAGCAGCTCGGTCCCCGCGATGCCACCGATCATGGCCAGCACGCCCACGCCGAGAGGGAGAAGGGCGGCCACCACCGAGCCGAAGGCCAGCAACAGGAAGACCACGACCACGGGAAGGATCACGAGCTCGGCTCGCTTGAGGTCGCGCTTGGCGACCTCGACGAAGTCGTGGTTGATGGCCAGCATGCCTGCCCCGACCACCTCGAGAGTCCGTGACTGCACCTTGGCGCGGAGAGAGGCGTACACCTCGGGCGACACGGAGGAGAATCCGAGGGTGACCAGGCCCGACGCGCGGACGGCAAGCTCGACCAGGACCCGCGCGCGATGGCCATCGCGCGAGAGCATGGCCGGGTCCGGCGGACTCACATCGTACGGGGTGCGGACGCGCGCCACGCGCGGGTCGGCCTTGAGCGGGGCCAGGGCCCGCTGCACCTCGTCGCGGAACGCGCGGTCGGTGGCACGCAGGGTGGCGCTGCTCAGGATGAGCTCGAACGAGACGGGCTGTCCCGGGAGCTGCCGGGCCATCAGGGAGGCCGCCCGACCGGATTCCGTCGTCGTGAGCATGGTGCCGGCTTCGAGCTGGGCGCCCTGGATCAGAATGACGGAGGCCGGCGCGAGCGAGAGGGCGGAGGCGGCAAGGAGCCACCAGCGGAAGCGGTACACCCACCGGCCCCACGCGCCCAGCATGTCGCTCATCGTGGTGCAGCCTCCCGCGGCGTGTCGCCGGAGAGGCACCGACCGCCGGCGTGCTCATACTGTAACAGAGAGAACCAGCCTCCCGCTGGCCGAGAAGCCTGATCGGCGTTAGACTGCCCCCGTCGCAAAACCGCCCCGACCTCAAGGAGGCTGCCCATGAATATCGGCGTGTGCATGTTCTTCACCGATTACGCGATTCGCATCGACGAGCTTGCCCGCGAGGCAGAGGCGCGCGGCTTCGAATCGCTCTGGGTGCCCGAGCACACTCACATCCCGACGAGTCGCCGGACCCCGTTCCCCGGCGGCAGCCAGCTCCCCAAGGAATACGCGCACACCTTCGACCCTTTCGTCTCGCTCATGGCCGCCGCCGCCGCGACCAAGCGACTCCGGATCGGCACCGGCATCTGCCTGGTCATCGAGCGCGACACCATCATCACGGCCAAGGAGGTGGCGAGCCTCGACGCGCTGTCGGGCGGGCGCTTCGAGTTCGGCATCGGGGGAGGATGGAACGCCGAGGAGATGGAGAACCACGGCGCCGTATTCGCCACACGCTTCAAGAAGCTGCGCGAGCAGGTCTTGGCCATGAAGGAGATCTGGACAAAGGACGAGGCCGAGTTCCACGGAAAGTTCGTCAACTTCGACAAGATCTGGTCCTGGCCGAAGCCCGCTCAGAAGCCCCACCCGCCCGTGCTCCTGGGCGGCGAGAGCGCGTACACGCTCCAGCGGGTCGTGGATTTCTGCGACGGGTGGTTTCCGCGCGGGCGGGCGGCCGAGATCATCCTGCCCGCCCTCAAGGACTTGGGTGAGCGCGCCGCCAAGGCGGGGCGCGACATGAAGACCATCTCGGTGTCGGTCTTCGGAGCAAAGCCCGACGAGGCCACGCTCGAGACCTACGCGCAGGCGGGGATCACGCGGGCCATCTTGCGGCTGCCCCCCGAGGGCCGGGACGCGGTGCTGCCGCTCCTCGACCAGTGGAGCAAGTTCGTCAAGAAGTAGGTTCTAGATTGGGATGTCGCGGCCGACCCCTCGTGCGCGCGCCTCGCGCAGCACGAGAGCGGCGGCCGCCACATCCTGCACGGCCACGCCTCCGGACTTGTAGAGCGTGATCTGATCCCTCGAGGTGCGTCCAGGTCGTCGGCCGCTCACCAGCTCTCCGAGCTCGGCGTGGACGTGCCCGGCATCGATGAGCCCGTCCCGGACGGCCCAGAGCAAGTCATTGGCTCCGCTCGGATACGGGGCAAGAGCGGCCGCTCGCGTTTCCACCACCACGAGCGCGTCCCGCACCGTGTCCCCATCGACTTCCCGGCCCTCCCGATTGAAGCCGACCGAGGTGATGTGCATGCCGGGGGCGACCCATTCTCGACGCACCACGGGCTCGGCGGTATGCGTGGTTGCCGCCACGATGTCCGCCCCCTGCATCGCTTCTCGGTAGGAGCCTGCGGGGCGGACCGGAATCCTCAGCTCATCCGCGAGCTCCTGCGCGAGCCGCTCGACGGCGGCCCGATTGCGGCTCGCGATACGGACCTCGCGAACCGGCCGCACGCGCGGGATGGCCCGGGCATGGCTCCGGGCCTGGACGCCGCTGCCCAGCACAGCGAGCACCGCGGCGTCCGGACGGGCGAGGAGGCGCGTGGCGAGCGCCGAGCCCGCCGCCGTCCGCGCCGCCGTGATGTAAATGGCGTCCATGAGGGCGACGGGGGTTCCGGTATCGGGATCGAAAGCAACGATGACACCCTGATGGGTGGGAAGCGTGGACCCGGCATTCCGCGGGAAGAGGGACACGAGCTTGACGGCCAGCGCCTTCGCGGAAGGAAGAAAGGCGGGCATGGCCGCCACCATCCCCTCCTGGCCCGGCACGAGCGCCGCGATCCGCTGGGGCATGGAGGCCGCGCCCGTGCTGGCGTCGACCATGGCGGCCGCCATGGCGTCCACGAGCGCGTCGAGGTCGAGCAGCTCGCGGACCTGAGCTTCCGTGAGGATCAGCATCGCCGGCAGGCTCGCGAGGTAGACCGACTCAAACGGGCATGACTCCGTGCTTCTTCCAGGGGCGCTCCACCTTCTTGGTCGCGGCCATCTCGAGGGCGCGGATGATCACCGGCCGGGTCTCACGGGGATCGATGACGTCATCGATGAAGGCGCCGCCCGCCGCAATGTACGGGTTGATGAGCTTGCGGAACTCCTCCACCCGCCGCGCGCGCTCCTCCTCGGGATGGGCGGCCGCGGCGATCTCCTTGCGGAAGATGATGTTGGTGCCGCCCTCGGGCCCCATGACGGAGATCTCTGCGGTGGGCCAGGCCACGATGAGGTCCGGCTCATACGCCTTGCCGCACATGACGAAATAGCCCGCGCCATACGCCTTCCGAATCACCACCGTCACCTTGGGCACCGTTGCCTCGCTGACCGCATAGAGCATCTTGGCGCCGTGGCGGATGATGCCCTGCCGCTCGACCTTGGAGCCGACCATGAAGCCCGGCACGTCCTGCAGGAAGACGAGCGGGATATGGAAGGCGTCGCACAGCATGATGAAGCGCGCGGCCTTGTCGGCCGCGTCGACATCGAGGGCGCCCCCCAGGACCATGGGCTGATTGGCGAGGATGCCCACGGATCGGCCGCCCAGGCGGGCCAGGCACGTGATCAGATTCCTCGCCCATCCGGGCTTGATCTCGAAGAAGCGCCCTCCGTCGACCACGGCGGAGATCACCTTCTTCATGTCATAGGCGCGGCGCGCGCTGTCGGGCACGATGGAGAGGAGGGCCTCGTCCATTCGATCGGCGGGGTCCTCGCAGGCGACCACGGGCGCCCGCTCGAGATTCGAGGTCGGGAAAAACGAGAGGTATTCCTTGATCGCATCGATGCAGGCCGCGTCGTCGGCTACCTCGAGGTCGGCCACGCCGGAGATCTCCGTGTGCACCTTGGAGCCCCCGAGCTCTTCGGGGGTGATGTCCTCGCCCACCACCGCCTTGACGAGGGGCGGGCCGCCCAGGGCCATGTGGCTCGTCCCCTTGACCATGGGCACGAAGTCAGAGAGGGCCGGGATATAGGCGGTGCCGGCGGCGCCCGGCCCCATCATGGCCGCGACCATGGGAACGACCCCGGACATGATCGACTCTTCGCGGAAGAGAAATCCGGACTGGGCGAAGGTCGAGCCGATCGCCTCCTGGATCCGCGCGCCCGCCGAGTCGATCAGCCAGATCATGGGCATGCGCTTGGTGAGGGCGATCTCGCGGGCGCGGTTGCATTTGACCTCGGCCGTGCGCCCCATGGAACCTGCCATCACCGTGAAGTCGTAGGCGATCAGGGAGGCGGGCCGGTCGTTGATCTTTCCGAAGCCCGTGACCACGCCGTCGGCGGGCGTCTCTCTCCCTTGCATCGCTGGTGAGACGTTCGCGTGGGTGGCCAGGAGGCCGATCTCGTGGAAGGAGCCGGGATCGAAGAGCCGGGCGATCCGCTCTCGAACCGTGAGCTTGCCCTCGTCATGCTGCTTGGCGATGGCCGCCGCCCCGCCCATGGCGAGCGCGCGCTCACGACGGGCGCGAAGCTCGTCGACCAGCTCCTTCATTCCCATGGCCGCTCTGCCCCCGCGCCGTCCGATCGCCTCAGGGCCGGAGCTGGCCCGAGGCGATGCGGTAGTAGACGACCATGTCGGTGGGCGGCGGCGAGTCCTTGACCATGGTGATCATGGTCGCGAGCTCGCTCCGGTGGTGCGTGGCGTGGTTGACCACGTGCTGGAGCAGCTCCCAGAGCGGCTGGCGGAATGTCACCTTGCCGTCGAGGCCGGTGTGGACGACCACGCGCTGGAGCTCGGACGGAGTCAGCGCGTCTACGAAGCGGCGCTGCTCGTCCTCGAGGCCATCCCAGCGCTTGCGGAGATCGGCCAGGCTCGTGAAGTCCGCGTCACCGAGCAACTTCGCCGGTTTCTTCCCCGTCCAGCGCTCGAGCCAGATCCTGTCGGCCCCGTGGATGTGCGCGAGCATGCCCTTGAGCGAGGGAAAGCTGAACTGCGACCCCAGCGCCCGAGCCGCGGTGTCCTCGCCGAGGCCCGAGACGATGTCGAAGAGCTTGCGATTGCCCCACCAGTGATAGTTCCAGCTGCCCCGGATGAGATCGAGCTCCATGCCGCCCCCTTAGTCGAGGACCGCGACGGTCTCGCCTTCCTGCACGGTCTGCCCCTCGGCCACCTTGATCTCCTTGACCTTACCGGCCCTCGGCGCCTCCACGGGGATCTCCATCTTCATGGACTCCAGTACGATGACGGGGTCGCCGGCCGCCACGGCGTCGCCGACCTTGCTCGTGATCTGGAAGACCACGCCCGTGATATGCGCCTTCACGTCCTCAGGCATTGAACGCTCCTTGCTCGACGAGTTGGGTATGCACGCGCCCCTCTCGAAAGGCGGCGCTCCGCATGACGCGCAGATGGAACGGGATCGCGGTCTTGACGCCCTCGATCACGAAGGCCTCGAGGGCCGCCTCCATGCGGGCCCTTGCCTCCTCCCGCGTGGCGCCCGTGGCGACCAGCTTGGCCAGGAGCGGGTCGTAGTGTACCGAAACCTGGCAGCCTTCGGTGACTCCGCTTTCGAGCCGGAGGCCGGGTCCTTCGGGAGGGACCCAGCGCACGAGGGTTCCGGGTGACGGCATGAAGTTCCGGGCCGCATCCTCGGCGTAGATGCGGCACTCGATGCTCGCGCCGCGCTGGACGATGTCCTCCTGACGCCAGGTCAGGGGCTCTCCGGAAGCGACCTTCAGCTGCTCCTGGACGAGATCTCGCCCCGTCACTTCCTCGGTCACCGGATGCTCCACCTGGAGCCGGGTATTCATCTCGAGGAAGTAGTACTCCCTGCCCTGGACGATGAATTCCACGGTGCCCGCGTTGACGTAGCCGACGGACGTCGCCCCGGTGACGGCGGCCGCCGTGAGCTGCTCCTTGAGGTCGGAGGTCAGGCTGGGAGCCGGGCTCTCCTCGATGAGCTTCTGATGTCGGCGCTGGATTGAGCACTCGCGCTCGTGGAGGTGCACGACCCGTCCCCGCGCGTCACCGAAGATCTGGACCTCGACGTGGCGGGGCTGGGTCAGATAGCGCTCGACGAAGAGGGCGGGTGCGCCGAAGGCCGCCTGAGCCCGGCGCTCGGCCGCGGCATACGATTGCTCCAGGGCGGCCGCATCCGCCACTTTCACCATGCCGATGCCGCCGCCGCCCGCCGCGGCCTTC
>WNGG01002117.1_pt1 | contig 29622 bp, 26 predicted proteins | sample 5400661 | NCBI WGS metagenome assembly WNGG01 (sample SAMN13153372, study PRJNA577476) | soil metagenome | isolation source: 100 cm soil or saprolite under Garry oak tree replicate 1 | place: USA:California | collected 2016-06-15
CCGACAGCGCCAGCTCGCTCGCGCGCGCCACGTCGCCCGAGGCCTTGATCGCGTCGTGCGGGCAGGCCGGCAGGCACAGGCCGCAGCGCGTGCACGTCTCGTCGACGATTCGGATCTGGGTGCCTTCTACGGCGACGGCGTCGGCGGGGCACACTCGCACGCACGCCATGCAAGCCACGCAAAGGCCCGGATCGATCCTAAAGTCCACGTCTCATCCGGCCGGGGCGCGGCGGCGAGTTAAAGAGTGCGTATAAGGGCGCCGTAACATGTGACCTGCGTCACACCCTGTCAATGGGTACACGAATGCAACACCTTGTCGGAGTGTCACTTACAACTATGCGAGCGCGTATTCCTTGAGCTTGCGGTACAGGGTGCGCTCCCCGATCCCCAGCACCTCGGCCGCCTTGCGGCGATTCCCCTTGGTCTCGCGCAACGTGGCCTCGATGGCCGCCCGTTCCACGTCCGCCATTGTCATGCCGGGCCGATACAGGACTTCCGGCTCCGGCACGGGCTCGGCTTCGACCGGCGCAGTGGGGCTAAGTGCAGACCCGGGGCCGACCTCGATGACCTCCACCCGCTGGGGCCGCTCCTCCAGCCGTCGCCGCAGCTCCTCGACCTGTAACTTGAGCTCCACAAGACTGCGGAAAATGAACTCCAGCTCCTGACCCGCGACGTCGCGCGTCGCCCCCACCAGGCGCATCGGCAGCCCCCGCCCGCGCTCGCGGATGTCGCGCGGGATGTCGTCGGCGCGGATCTCGCCCTCGGGCGCGAGCACCACCATCGACTCGATGAGATTGCGCAGCTGGCGGATGTTGCCCGGCCAGTCGGCGTCCACCAGGATCTGCAGCGCCTCCGGGGTGATGCCCCGGAAATTGCGATCGTGCTCCTTCGCGAACTCGGGTGTGAAGCGGCGCACCAGCAGCGCGATATCCGCTTTGCGCTCACGCAAGGGCGGGAGATAGATGTAGAGCACGTTGAGACGGTAGAACAGATCGTCGCGGAACCGCCCCAGGGCGACCTCTTCTTTAAGCGCCTTGTTGGTCGCGGCGACCACCCGCACGTCCACCTTGATGGGTTGCGTGCCCCCGACCCGGAAAAAGCTCTGGTCCTCGAGCACGCGCAGTAGCTTGACCTGGGTGGCGGGGGGCATTTCCCCCACCTCGTCGAGGAAGATGGTGCCGCCGTCGGCCAGCTCGAAGCGCCCCAGCCGCCGCTCGGCGGCTCCGGTGAACGCCCCCTTCTCGTGCCCGAACAGCTCGCTCTCGAGCAGCGTCTCGGGGATCGCGGCGCAGTTCACCGCGATGAACGGTTTGGCGCGCCGGGGCGACAGGTCGTGGATCGCGCGCGCCACCAGCTCCTTGCCCGTGCCCGATTCCCCCTCCACCAGGACCGTGGCGCTCACGGGTGCCATCTGTTCGATTTTGACGAGCATTTCCTGGATGGCGGGAGACTCGCCGATGATGCCGGTGCGTTGCTGCAGTTTGCGGCGCTCGATCAGGCGCCGCACCGTCGCGGTCACTTCCGACGGGTCGGCCGGCTTGGAGAGATAGCCGGTCAGGCCGAGCCGGCGGGCGAGCCCCTTGGCGTCGGGCTCGGTGTGCTCCACCAGGCCGAGCGTGGAGATCGAGCGGTCGCGCGCCAGCCCGAGCAGCTGGGCGGCGCCCGCCTCGTGCAGACCCCCCGTGACCACGATGCAGTCGGGAGGCGGCTCGCGGCGGATGGCCTGGCGCGACTCGTCGAGCATGTGCGCCAGCGTGGTGTTGAACCCGGCCGCCTCGAGCGCGGCGTTGACGCGCACCGCCTGCTCCAGATCGTCGGTGGTGACGAGGATGCGGTCAGGCATGGGCAGTCTGCTCCCCGCTCAGGAGCTGCACGGCGTGCTCGAGCAGGTCTTCCAACACGGCGAGCCCGTCCGTGACGCCCCCGGTGGACCCGGGGAGATTCACGATCAGTGTTTTCCCACGCGTGCCCGCCACGCCGCGCGACAGCCAGGCGCGGGGAAACGACGGCGCCGCAGCGCACCGCAGCGCCTCGGCGATGCCGGGCGCGAGCCGATCGAGCACGGCCTCGGTGGCCTCCGGCGTCACGTCACGTGCGGTCAAGCCCGTCCCTCCGGTGGTGAGCACGACGTCGACCTCACCCGAGTCGGCCCAGCGTGCCAGCTTGCCGGCGATGCGATCGGTCTCGTCGGGCACCACGCTCCGTACCACGACCTCGTATCCGTGGTGTCCGGCCCAGGCCACGATCGCATCCCCGGACGTGTCGGCGCGCTGGCCGATCGCCCCGAGGTCACTGATGGTCAGAATCCCGATCCGCATGACCTCCACCGTCTTCCACCGCCCTCCACCGCCTATTTCTTTGTCTTTCTCGCCACAAATGGCAGCGCCACCACCTCCGCCGCCACCCGCTTGCCGCGGATATCGATGGTGAAGCCGGTGCCCGGCTTGGCGTGGGCCAGTGGCAGATAGGTCATCCCGATGGCGCAGTTGACCGTGGGCGTTACGGTGCCGGAGCGTACGACGTCCACCTGCGCCCCATCCAAATACACGCCGTAGCCGTGGCGCGCGACCAGCTTGGGCTCGAGCAGCTTGAAGCCTACCAGCCGCCGCTTCACGCCCTCGAGTTTCTGGCGCTTGAGCGCGGCGAGCCCGGTGAAGTCGGCGCCCTTGTCGAGCTTCACGATCCAGCCGAGGCCCGCCTCGTAGGGTGTGACGCCGGCGTCGATGTCGCTGCCGTACAACGGGTATCCCGCCTCGAGTCGCAGAGTGTCGCGCGCGCCGAGGCCGCACGGCTCGGCCCGCCCCGCCCCGACCAGCGCATGCCACAGCGTTTCCATGTCGGCGGCGCGGGCATACAGCTCGAACCCGTCCTCGCCGGTGTACCCCGTGCGCGAGATGAAGCACTGCACGCCCGCGACCTTGCCCTGGGCGAAGTGGTAATAGGGAATCATCGCGACGCCGACGGGTGTGAGCGGCGCGAGCAGGGTCTCGGCCGCGGGGCCCTGCACCGCCAGGAGCCCGGTCTCGTCCGAGATGTCGCGCAGCCGCACGTTGGCACCGCGCTTCTGCGCCACGATATGCTCCCAGTCTTGCGAGATGTTGGCGGCGTTGACCACCAGCATGACGCGGTCTTCGAAGCGATAGACCAGGCAGTCGTCCACGAAGGTGCCCTGGTCCGTCAGGATCGCGGAGTATTGGGCCTGTCCCGGCTTGAGCGCCCCGACGTCGTTGCAGGTTACCCGCTGCACGAAGGCGTTGCGGTCGGGGCCCGAGACCTCGAACTCCCCCATGTGGGAGACGTCGAACACCCCCACGCGGTCGCGCACCGCCCGATGCTCGGCGGCGATCCCGGACGGATAGCTCACGGGCATTTCGTACCCACCGAACGGCACCATCTTGGCGCCGAGCGAGACGTGGATCTTGTAGAGCGGCGTGCGCTTCGGAGTCTCCATGGCCAGCCTAGCCCATCAACGTCGCGAGCAATGCCTTTTGCGCGTGCAACCGGTTCTCCGCTTCGTCCCACACGCGCGACTGCGGGCCTTCGATCACCTCGGTCGCGACCTCTTCGCCACGGTGCGCGGGGAGGCAGTGCAGGAAAATGGCCTGCGGATCGGCGAGCTGCATGAGATCGCGGTCCACCGTGTAGCCCCGGAACGCGTTGCGTCGCGCCTCGGCCTCCTCCTCCTGGCCCATCGAGGCCCACACGTCCGTGTTCACGACGTGGACGCCCTCGATCGCCTCCTCGGGCACCTCGGTGATCGAGATGCACGCCCCCGCGGCCTTGGCGCGGTCGAAGATGCGCCGGTTCGGCTCGTACCCCTCGGGGCAGGCCAGCCGCAGCTCGAACCCGAGCACCTGGGCCGCCTCGATCCAGCTGTTCGCCATGTTGTTGCCGTCCCCCACCCAGGCGATCCGCTTGCCTTCCCATCCCCCCAGCGCCTCGCGCACGGTGAAGAGATCGGCGAGCACCTGGCACGGATGCGACAGGTCGGTCAGGCCGTTGATCACCGGAACGGTGGCATGGCTGGCCAGCTGCTCCACTTCGCCGTGGTCGAAGGTGCGGATCATGATGCCATCGACGTAGCGCGACAGCACGCGCGCCGTGTCCGGGATCGGCTCGCCGCGCCCGATCTGGATGTCGCGGGAGGAGAGAAACAGCGCCTGGCCGCCCAGCTGATAGGTCCCCACCTCGAACGACACCCGGGTGCGCGTGCTCGACTTGGCGAAGATCATCGCCAGCGTCTTGCCGGCGAGCGGCGTGTCCCGGTATGCGCCGGCCTTCATGCGGCTGGCGAGGTCGAACAGGCGGAGAGTCTCGTCCCGCGTCAGGTCGGTGATGGCGAGGAAGTCGCGCTTGCTCATGGACTCCCCGTAAAGGCGGTCAAAATGACAGGGGGCGGCTGCTAATTCTACCTGCGGGGGAATGCCCAGACAAGCGGTGGGGCTAAAGGATATAGCGGCGCAGGTCCTCGTCCTCGACGATCTTGGCGAGTCGCTCGCGCACGCGGGCGGCGTCGAACTTGATGCGCTTCTCCGCGAGGTCGGGCAGGTCGAACAGCACGTCCTCGAGCAGGTTGGTCATGACGGTGTGGAGCCGGCGGGCGCCGATGTTCTCCATGCGCTCGTTGGCCTTCGCGGCGATACGCGCGATCTCCTTGATCCCGTCGGCGGTGAACTCGAGCGTGGCGCCCTCCGCGGCGCACAGGGCGGCGTATTGCTTGGTGAGCGCGTTCTCGGGCTCCGTCATGATGCGTACGAAGTCCTCTTCGGTGAGCGGCTGCAGCTCCACGCGGATCGGGAAGCGTCCCTGCAGCTCGGGAATCAGGTCCGAGGGCTTGGAGACGTGGAACGCGCCGGCGGCGATGAACAGCACGTGGTCGGTGCGGACGTAGCCGTAACGGGTCTGAACGGTCGAGCCCTCCACGATGGGCAGCAGGTCGCGCTGCACGCCTTCGCGCGACACGTCGGGCCCCACGGTGCCGCGCTCTCCGGCGATCTTGTCGAGCTCATCGATGAAGATCACGCCGTGGTTCTCGACGCGATCGAGCGCTTCGTTCACCACGTCGTCCATGTCGACGAGCTTCTTGAGCTCCTCGTCGATCAGGATGCGGCGGGCTTCGTGCAAGTGCACGGTGCGGCGCTTCTTTTTCTTCGGCATCATCTCCTGCAGCCACTCGGTGAAGTTGAAGTCCGGGCCCTCCATGCCCTGCGGCGGCTGCATCATCTCGAGCATCGGGAACCCCTGCTGCTGCACCTCGACCTCCACCTCGCGCTCCTCGAGCTTCCCCTCCTTGAGCTGCTGGCGCAGCTTCTCGCGGCTGCGGCGGCGGCGCTCCTGCGCCTCCACGTCCCCCTCCGCCGCCTTCTGGGTCACGTCGCCCTTCGACGAGACGACGAACAGGGGGGCCTTCTCACCCCGCCCCTCTCCCTTCTCCCCGGGGCTCGGGGTGAGGGACTGGGGGATCGGGGGCATCGGTGGCAGGAGAATGTCCAGCAGCCGCTCCTCGGCGCGCGCTTCGGCCTCGGGGTAAACGTCGTCCTCGCGCTCGGTGCGGACCATGTTGATCGCCACGTCGACCAGCTCGCGCACCATGGACTCGACGTCGCGCCCCACATAGCCGACCTCGGTGAACTTGGAGGCCTCGACCTTGAGGAACGGGGCGCCGGCGAGCCGGGCCAGCCGTCGCGCGATCTCCGTCTTCCCCACGCCGGTGGGACCGATCATGATGATGTTGTTGGGCAGGATCTCGTCGCGGATGTCGTCGGGCGCCTGGGTACGGCGCCAGCGGTTGCGCACCGCGATCGCGACGGCCTTCTTGGCGACTTCCTGGCCGACGATGTAGCGGTCCAGCTCGGCCACGATCTTGCGGGGCGGCAGCTCTTCGAGCCACGGGATCTGCTCCTGCTGCTCCGGCGCGGCGGCGGGAGTCTTGTCGTCGGGAACCCGGGTCGGGCCGGCCATTAGAGCTCCAGAATGGTGATGTGCGTGTTCGTGTACACGCAGATCTCGGCGGCGATCTCGAGCGAGCGCTGCACGATTTCCTTGGGCGCGAGCGTGGACTGCTGCAGCAGCGCCCGCGCCGCGGCGAGCGCGTAATTGCCGCCCGAGCCGATCGCCAGGACGCCGTCGTCGGGCTCGATCAGCTCGCCCGACCCCGAGATCACGTAGCCGTGCTCCTTGTCGGCCACCACGAGCAGCGCCTCGAGGCGGCGCAGCACGCGATCCGAGCGCCAGTCCTTGGCCAGCTCCACGGCTGCGCGCGGCATGTTGCCGGGATAGCGCTCCAGTTTTTCTTCGAACTTCTCGAACAGCGTGAACGCGTCCGCGGACGCTCCCGCGAAGCCGGCGAGGATCTTGCCGCCCTTGATGGTCCGAACCTTATTCGCGTTCGACTTCATCACGGTATCGCCGAGCGTCACCTGGCCGTCGCCGCCCAGGGCGACGTGGCCGTCGCGGCGCACCGCGAGAATGGTGGTGCTATGGATTCGCGTCATGCCCTCGGATGCGCCTGATGGTATACCTTTTTCAGCCGCTCCACCGATGTATGAGTATACACCTGCGTGGTGCCGAGCGAGGCGTGGCCCAACAGCTCCTGCACCGCCCGCAGGTCCGCGCCCGCGTCGAGCAGGTGGGTGGCGAACGAATGCCGCAGCGAGTGCACGTGCAGGTCGCGCCCGCGCGGCAGTGCGCGCAGCAGCCGCTTGATCGCGAGCTGCACGCTGCGCGGCGTCAGCCGCTTGCCGCGGCGGCCTACGAACACCGCGCGCCGGTCCGCCGTTCCCGCGGCCGCGGCGGCCACCGCGTCGCGCTGGCGAAAGTAGCGCCGCAACGCCTGAGTCGCGTGCGTACCCACCGGCACGATGCGCTCCTTTTTGCCCTTGCCGCGCACTTTCACCTGGTCCGACACGAGATCGAGATCCTGGTCGTTCAACCCCGCCAGCTCCGCGAGGCGCATGCCGGTCGAGTAGAACAGCTCGAGCATAGCGAGATCGCGCGTCTCGACGAACCCACCGGCGTCGGCCCGGCGCTCCGCCTCGGCGAACAGCAGGTCCATCTCGAAGCGGTCCAGGTGCGTGGGGAGATTGCGCTCGGGCTTCGGGGTGCGGGCGGCCTTGGCCGGATTGACCTCGAGGCCGCGCGTGGCGTCGAGGAACCGGTAGAACGTGCGCAACGCCGAGAGGGCGCGCGCCGCCGAGCGCTTGGCGAGGCCGCGCTGCTGCATGGCGCCGAGCCAGCCGCGCACCGCGAGCCGGTCGACCCCCACCCAGCTCCAGTTGCCGCCGTAGTAGCGCCCGCAGAACGCCGCGAAAGAACGCGGAACGCGGAAGGCGGAACGCGGAACAGAAGCACGACCTGCCGGTTCCGCGTTCCGCGTTCCGACTTCCGCGTTGATCTGCGCCACGAAAGCATCCATGTCCGCGAGGGCCCGCTCGACCAGTAGCTCCCGCTTTTTCGCTTTGTCGCGCACCTCCCGCTCCAGCGGCTCGAGCAGCCCGAAGTTGGCGTTCATCGGCTGAAAACGCTCCGGATCGGCGCCGTGCACGTAGCGGTACAGCGCGCCCAGCATGGTCGTGGGCGGGGGGACCAGCGGATCGTCGCCCGCGAGCAGCCGCGCCAGGTTGATGCCGGCGAGGATGCCCGTGGCCGCCGACTCGGTGTATCCCTCCACGCCCGTGAGCTGCCCGGCGAAGAGGAGCCGCGGGTCGTCCTTGGCCGAGAGGTGCGCCGTGAGCGCGCGCGGCGCGTTGATGTACGCGTTGCGGTGGATGCTGCCGAAGCGCAGGAACTCGGCAGCTCCTAGCCCCGGAATCATCCGGAACACCCGCTGCTGCTCCGGGATCTTGAGGCGGGTCTGGAAGCCGACGAGGTTCCACATCTGCCCCGCGCGGTCTTCCTGGCGCAGCTGCACGACGGCGAAGGGTTGGTTATCCCCGGGCTTGCGCCCGGGGTCAGTCAGCCCCACCGGCTTCATGGGGCCGAACCGCAGCACATCCCGCCCGCGCGTGGCCATCTCCTCCACGGGCAAGCATCCCTCGAAGTACGGCGTCTTGTCGAACTCGTGGTGTGGCTGGTACTGCTCGCCGGTCCGCAACGCGGTGACAAATGCGTCGTACAGTTCCTCAGTAAACGGTGCGTTGAGGTAATCGTCGCCCCCACCCTTGCCGTAGCGCGACGCGCGGAACAACCGGTTGTGGTCGAGCGAGTCCCCTGCCACGATGGGGGCAATGGCGTCGAAAAACGCCAGCGCGCTGGTATCGAGCCGGCGGGCGATTTGCGTGGCGAGCGCCTCGGATGTGAGCGGGCCCGTGGCGACGACCCCAGGCGACGGGAGCTCGGTCACTTCACCCCGCTCGACGGCGATGCGCGGGTGAGCGGCGATACGCGCCGACACCGCCTGCGCGAAGACGACGCGGTCGACCGCCAGCGCCGCCCCGCCCGGCACGCGCGCCTGATCGGCGGCGTCGAGCACCACGCTCGACAGCCGCCGCATCTCGGCCTTGAGCAGGCCGTGGGCGTTGCTGAGCTCAACCGATTTGAAGGAGTTGGAGCAGACGAGCTCGGCGAGCCGGTCGGTCTGGTGCGCGGCGGTCATGCGGACCGGGCGCATCTCGTGCAGCGTGACCGCGATGCCCCGCTCGGCGAGCGCCCAGGCGGCCTCGCTCCCGGCGAGCCCGCCACCTACGACGACGGCCCTCAGGTCGCCACCGACTCCGCCGGCGCGGCCTCCTCTACGATCAGTTCGTGCCCGCACTTCAGACACTTGCGTGACACTCCCTTCGCCTTGCTCTGCTTCTCCTCCATGCCGAGGAAGCCGCAGCTCGGGCAGGCGACCGGGACCGGCCGGTTCCACGTCGAGTAGTCGCACTCGGGATAGCGCAGGCATCCGAAGAAGTTGCGCCCCTTCTTGGTGCGCCGCTCCGCCAGATCGCCCACCCCGCACTTCGGGCACTTCACGCCGAGCGGCACGGGACGCGTGTGCTTGCAGGCGGGGAAGCGCGTGCACGCGAGGAACTCGCCGTAGCGACCGGTCTTGATGACCATGGGCGCGCCGCATTCCTGACAGATCTCGTTGGTCGGCTTGTCCGGCACCTTGTCGCGTCGCAGCGGCCGCGTGAACCGGCATTCGGGGTAGCGCGCGCACGCGATGAACGGCCCGAAGCGCCCGCTCTTCACCACCAGGCCGCTGCCGCACGTCGCGCACTTCTCCTTGTGCAGCTGCGACAGGTCGTGCACCTCGTGGATCAGCTTCTGGACGTCGACCGCGTCGAGTGCCTTGGCGAACGGCCCCCAGAAGTCGCCCAGCACCTGCTGCCAGGCGAGGTCGCCTTCTTCGACCTTGTCGAGCTCGTCCTCCATCTGCGCCGTGAACCCCACGTTGAACACGTCGGGGAACGAGCGCTTCATCACCTGCCACACCGTCTCCCCCAACGGCGTCGGCGCGAACCGGCGGTCCTTGGCGGTGGCGTACCAGCGCATCTTGAGAGTGGAGATGATGCTCGCGTACGTCGACGGGCGGCCGATCCCCAGGCGCTCGAGCTCCTTCACCAAGCTGGCCTCGCTGAAGCGCGGCGGCGGCTCGGTAAAGTGCTGGTTGGGCGTGATCTGCTTGACCGTGACGACGTCGCCCCGCTCGAGCGGCGGAATCGGCGGCAGGTCCTCCAGCGTCTTTCCTTCCTCGGGCTCGTGAGCCTCGTGGTACAGCACGTGGTAGCCGTCGAACAGCACCCGCGAGCCGGTCGCCCGGAACACGAGGCGGCCTCCGGCCAAGTCGAAGTCGACTTTGGTGGTCTCGAACACCGCCGGCGTCATCTGGGACGCGACGAAGCGCCGCCAGATCAGCTGGTACAGCTTGAACTGGCGCGCGTCGAGGTGCTGCTTCAGATCGTCGGGGCGCCGCAGCACGTCGGTGGGCCGGATCGCCTCGTGGGCGTCCTGCACGCGCGCGTTGCTCTTCCCCCCCTTGTGCACCACCGGCTCCGCCGGCAGGTAGCGCTTGCCGTATTCTTTCGCGATGTAGTCGCGCGCCTGGGCAATGGCCGAATCCGCCACGCGCACCGAGTCGGTCCGCATGTACGTGATGAGGCCCACCGGGCCCTCGGCGCCGACCTCGATCCCCTCGTACAGTTGCTGGGCGAGCCGCATCGTGACCGCGGCCGAGAAGCCCAGCTGCTTGGCGGCTTCCTGCTGCAACGTGCTGGTGCGGAACGGCGGCGGCGCCGCGCGGCGGCGCTCGCCCGTCTCGACCGCCGTGACTTTGAAAGGAATCTTGAGCGCGTCCGCCACGATCGCGCGCGCGGTCGCTTCGTCCTTGATCTCGGGCTTCTTGCCGTCGAGCTTGTGCAGCCGGGCCTGGAACCCCTGGCCGTCCTTCTCCAGGTCGGCCTCGATGGTCCAGTACTCCTGCGGCACGAACTTGCGGATCTCCTCCTCGCGCTCGCAGATCAGCCGCAGCGCGACGGTCTGCACCCGACCTGCCGAGAGGCCGGTCTTGATGCTCTTCCACAAGAGCGGCGACGTCTTGTAGCCCACCAGCCGGTCGAGCACGCGCCGCGCCTGCTGGGCGTCCACCTTGCGCTGGTCGATGTCGAGCGGGTTGGCGAGCGCGTGGGCGACCGCGTCCTTGGTGATCTCGTGGAACAGGACGCGTCGCACCTTGCCGCCGTTGCCGAGCTGGCTGGCGACATGCCAGGCGATGGCCTCGCCCTCGCGGTCCGGATCGGTGGCGAGCAGCACCCGCTCCGACGCCTTGGCCGCCTTCTTGATCTCGGCGAGGGTCTTGGCCTTCTCCTTGATGGTGACGTATTCGGGCGTGAAGCCGTTCTCCACGTCCACGCCCAGCTTGCGCTGCGGCAGGTCGCGCACGTGCCCGACGGTCGCCTTCACGGTGTAGCCCGCGCCGAGGTACTTCCCGATGGTCTTCGCCTTGGTGGGCGACTCCACGATGACGAGCGCGCCGACCCCGGGCTTGCGCCCGGGGTTAGCCTTACCCCGTGGCGGTGCCCCGGGGTTGGTCGGGTCCGCGGCCTTGCGGCGCTTGCGCACCTTCACAACCTCCACAACCTCCACATCCTTCACAACGGTCTTTCTAGCAGCCACGCATCAATCCTTCGTCAAACGACACGAGAGCGCATCTTTACCATCCCGCACTCGATTGCGCAAGCCTGACGACCTCATTCGCAACTTGCGACGTCGACTTATGGTCCGTGTCGACCTGCGCGTGCGCATCGCGATAGAACGGCTCGCGCTCCTTCTGGAGCAGGCGCATTCGCGCCACCGGATCCTCTCCTAGTAACAACGGGCGGGTTCCCTCGGGCGCGGCACGCTGCGCCGCGCTCTCGGGCCGCGTGCGCAGATAGATCACCAGCGCCCGCGCTTTCGCCGCGCCGATTGCGTCCGGTTGCGCCGCCCAGCCGCCACCGGGCGCGATCACCGCGGGCGCGCTCGTGAGCGCGGTCTCCATCTCCTTGCGCTCCATGTCGCGAAACGCCGCTTCGCCCTTCTCCGCGAAGATCAGGCCGATCGGTCGCCCCTCGCGGCGCTCGATAATCGCGTCGATGTCCACGAATTCCGCGTGCAGCTGCTCCGCCACCAGCCGGCCGACGGTGGTCTTGCCCGACCCGGGCAGCCCGATCAGCACGACATGCCGCTTCACACCTCACCCCCTGACCCCCTCTCCGCCATGCGGAGAGGGGGAACGGGAGACGCCGTCGAGGTCCTGGCGCGCACCTGAGCGACATACCCCTCGAAGTTCCGCTTGGTCTCGCTCAGGGCGTCGCCCCCGAATTTCTCGAGCAGCGCCTGGGCCAGCACCAGCGACACCATCGCTTCCGCGATGACCCCCATGGCCGGCACGGCGGTCACGTCGGAGCGCTCCGACTGCGCCTGCGCCGGGCCGCCCGTCTTCAAGTCGACGGTGCGGAGCGGCGACATCAGCGTGGAGATCGGCTTCATCGCGACGCGGGCGACGAGCGGCTCACCGGTGGTCATCCCGCCCTCCGTCCCGCCCGCCCGGTTGCTGGCCCGGCTCAAGCCGGGAAGGATCTCGTCGTGCACCTCGGAGCCCTTGCGGCGCGCCGCCTCGAAACCGAGCCCCAGCTCAACCCCCTTCACCGCGGGAATGGACATGAGCGCCTGGGCGAGGCGGCCGTCGAGCTTCGCGTCCCAGGAGACATGCGAGCCGAGCCCCACCGGGAGCCCGAGGGCGATCACCTCGACCACGCCGCCGAGCGTGTCGCCCGCGGCCTTCGCCGCGTCGATGCGGGAGATCATTTCCCGCTCCGCGTCGGGATCGAGGCAGCGGACGGGGCTCGCATCGGCGGCGGCGTTCAGGGACCGCGGGACCTGTAGGGGCGCAGCATGCTGCGCCCCTACCTCGCCATGCTGCGCCCCTACACCGGCCCTGACCCCCCCCAGTTCCACCACATGCGAGCCGATCTCGATCCCGAACTGTTCCAGCAGCAGCTTGCACACCGCGCCGCAGGCCACCCGGGCCACGGTCTCGCGCGCACTCGCCCGCTCCAGAATGTCGCGCGCATCCTGGCGGTCGTACTTGAGCGAGCCCGCGAGATCGGCGTGACCGGGGCGGGGGCGGGTGACCTGACGCCGCCGCTCAGTGGCGGGCGCGTCGGCCTCGGGGGCCATGACGTCCTGCCAGTGCTCCCAGTCACGGTTCCACACCAGCATCGCGATGGGCGAGCCCAGCGTCTCACCCGCACGTACGCCGGCGAGCCATTCGATCTGGTCCGACTCGATCTTCATACGGGCGCCGCGGCCGTAGCCGCCCATGCGCCGCTTCAGCTCGGCGTTGATCCGCTCGGCCGAGACGGGCAGCCCGGCGGGGATCCCTTCGAGGACTCCCACCAGGCCGCGCCCGTGCGACTCACCGGCGGTGGTGAAGCGGAAGGTCATGGTCGTCGATAATAACACGCGAGCCCGACTCCACGCCGGGCTCTCGGGATCCGTTCACGCGTTCCCCCTCTCCACGTCGTGGAGAGGGGGTCAGGGGGTGAGGACTTGTCAAGACGGGGTCACGGCTTGAAGGGCCGCCAACCAGCGGGAGGCGCCTGCGCGTTGATGTTGGTGATGCTCGGCAGCGTGACCACCACCAGTCCGCGCGCGGTGATCCCGAACAGCAGCTGGGTCGCCGGCTGGCCGGCTACGCTGTCCTTGGCCACGCGCAGCGGGCCGATGATCGGATCGCGGGTCTGGATGCGCTTCTGCTGATTGAAGAAGTAGGTGTCGAACACCCGGATCGTCGTGTCGGGCGATGCGGCGAACACCATGCGCTCGGTGGTGTTGCCCGAGCCGCCGCCGCAAGTCGGCGTGCAGGCACCGCCCGGCTCGAACGCGTGGTTGTAGTTCATGTCCATCCCGGGCGTCGCCGAGCCGGCGGCCGACGTGCCCCACAAGCGCAATCCCTGGTCGAGGTAATAGATCGAATCCGTCCCGGCGCGTACCAGGTTGGTGAGGCCGTTGAAGTTCGTCGCCACCGCTTCCACGTGCACGCCGGTGTTGCTGATGAAGTCGCTGACGTGCACTCCCGGCGACATGCCGAGGTCCTGATCGTCGGTGCCCGAATCGGGAACGACGCCGAGGTGCTTGCAGCTGTTCGTCGGGGTCTTCAACAAGTCCTTCGCCGAGTAGGCAAATACGCGTGCGAACGCCGCGGCGATGGTGCCGCCCTCTCCGACGAACGCGTGGGTGAAGTTCCCAGTGTTGCGCACGAACGTCTGGTCACCCAGCCCGAACGATTGGATATCGACGGTGACCGCCTTGCACGATGTGAGCACGACGTTGTCCACGCGGAAGCTCGGCCGCAGCAGTTCGATGCGCAGCGTGTCGCCCGAGACGTTCGCGCCCAGGTCGCCCAGCTCCCAGAACAGATGCCCGAACAGCTGGGCCGGATTGGTCGTGTTGATGAGCTTCTCCATCCGCAGCGTCGCTCGGCCGCCGAACGGCGAGGTGCTGCTCTGCGTCGGCGTGGTCGAATAGATCCCGTAGATCGAGTCCGCCGCGCAGGTCGACCCGCCGGACGTCGGCCGGCACACCGTGCCGACGTACTGCGGCCGATCGGAGACATCGTGCACGGTGATGATGGCCCGGGTGAAGCCGTTTACATTCACGATCGAGTACTTCTCGATTAGGAAGTTGGGCAGCGCCTGGCGCCACAAGAGCAGCCGCGTACTCGCGTCGAGGATCGACAGCTCGGTGCCGCCCGCGTCCGCGACGACGATGCGGTTGGCGTCGTAGTGGCCCAGCGTGTCGACCGGGAAGAGCGCGATGCCCCACGGTACGGGACCGGCGGTGACGATGCCGGTAGGGCTGAAGGTCTTGGACGCGACGTCGAACACTTCCACCCGGCCCAGCATGTCGTTGGTGAGGTACAGCTCGCGCCGGTTCACGTTGTAGATCGCGTCCGCGATGTGTCCGCCCAGCGGCAGCGGGCGCGTGATGCCGGCCACGACGATCACGGTGTCCACGCCCGTGCCCGACAACGCCCCGATGCCCAGCGCGCGGGGCCGTGCCGCCGTCCCCGTGATCACGGTGCTCGTCTGCGAGTAGGCGCAATTACGCGCGGTGGCGAGGTCGCATGCGTAGCCACGCACCACCACGCTCTTCGGGAGCGCACTGTCGCCCAGCGGCAGTGCCAGCGCGAACGTCGAATCCACGGTCGTGAGATTCCCCGCGCTGACGTTCACCGTGTCGACCTTGAGCGGCACGATCCCCGTGAACGGCGGGCTGGCGTTCAGCGCCGTGTCCACCCGGAATCCGATCCAGGAGATGCCGCTCGGATCGGTGGCGTGGACGGTGACGTTGTCGTTCACCTCGACGCGCGACGAGATCGAATGCGAGACGGCCGGCGGCGTGAGGTCGTTGCCGGGCGTTTGCACCGTCACGGTGACGGGAGGCGAGAGCGCCCGCCGCCCGCCCGCGTCCACGGCGAACGCGGTCACGGTGAAGGACGTGAAGCCGCTCTGCACCGTCAGCGTGTCGGTGTAGATTGTGTCCGGCGGCTGGCGCGCGGGCGGGGTGAACACGAGCGAGTCCGTGGGCGGCGTGGTCGGATCGACGACGGCGTTGCGCGGCGTGATGATGAACCCGAGGATCGCAATGCCGCCGAGCTGGCGCGCCTCCACCTGCACCGGGATGTTCTTGCCCGAGGACGCGACCGCGGGGGGAACGGGCTGGAGCAGCGTGACGGTGAGCGCCTGCACGTTCGACAGAAAGATGGTGATCGAATCGGTCGCGAAGTTGCTCGCCCCGTCGGTCGCGCGGCCGACGATCTTGATGAACCCCCCTGCGCCCGAATTGGCCGGGAACGTGATGTTCACGGCCTGGTTGAAAGTCGTCGTCGCCTGGGTGAAGACGGTGTCGGTCTGGGCGATGTAGCCGCCCGAATAGGTCAGCTGGATGTCCTTGAGGCTGAGATTGTCGGACGCGGTGACCGCGAACTGCAGACCACTCCCGATCTGCTGCGTATCGGCGCTCGTCGTCAGCGTGATCGTGGGCGGAATCAGGTCCGACTGCCTGCCGGTCGGATTGCGGGCGGTTTCACATGCCCAGAGACCCGCCAGCGCAACAATCCCCCACCAGCTCCGACTCGGTCGAACGTGCCGCATATCCGCTCCCGGTTACTTCCCGGTGCTGGGCGTCACCAGGTCGTCGATGATGTGTGGCGTGACGAGAATCAGTAGATCCCGCCGTTCCTCGGTCTCCGAGCTGAAGCCGAACAGCTTGCCGAGCAGCGGCAGATCTACAAGGAACGGAATTCCGGTCTTGGTTACCGTGACCGAGGTCACCGTGAGGCCGCCGATGACCGCCGTTTCGCCGTCGCTCACGAGGATCTGGTTGTCCGCCTGCTGCGTCTGGAACGTGAAGCCGATGTCCACCGACGAGGGCTTCACGGCGGAGTTCTCGGCATGCACCTCCATCAGCACCTGGCGGTTCGCCGTCACGTGCGGCGTCACCTTGAGGTTGATGCCGGTCTGTTCGAACCGCACCGTCGCGCGGGGCGGCGCGTTCCCGCCGCTCGCGGAGCTGACGTCGATCACGCGGATCGGCACGCGGTCGCCCACCAGGATCTCGGCCGGCCGGTTGTCGAGGGTCGTGATCGTCGGCTCCGCCTGCAGGTCCGCGAGCTCGACGCGCTGCAGCGCCTGCAGGAACGTCGACAGGTTGAAGTTGCCGATGGCCGTCGAAAAGATCAGGTTCAGCGCCGGGTTGACGATCTCCTGATCGGCGTTACCGAGGGCGGAGAGCGAGTTGCCCCCGAGATCGACGATCACCTCGTCGGGCGAGAAGTTGGATTGCGGCACGAAGGCGTCCGGTATGCCGTCGCCGTTCGTGTCGACCGCCTTGGCGGTCCGGGGATCGGGGCGCTGGATCAGCCTGTTGAAGAACTGGGTCTGGGAGCCGAGATCGTATTTGAGCCCGAGCTGCTCCACGTCGGTGCGGTCCACGAAGATGATCTTCGCCTGGATCGACACCTGCGGTGTGCGGATATCGAGGCCCTTGACGAAATCCTCGACGCGGCTGATGCGGCTCGAGATCTCGGTGATGACGAGGGCGTTGGTGGTCGAATCGGCGACCGCCTTGCCGCGCTGCGTGAGGATGGACTGGATCGACGGCACCAGCGCCGAGGCGCGGGCGTAGTTGATGCGCACCAGCCGCGTCTCGACCGGTACAGTCGAGTCGGCCCGCGCCAGGTCTTTCTTGTCGATGACCTGGATGATGCCGCCCTCGAGGGTGGTGGCCGCGAGCGCCTGCGACTCGAGCACCGCCGCGAACGCGAGGTCCCAGGGCTGGTTCTTGATCTCGGCGGACACCGTTCCCTTGACGTCCTTCGAGAGCACGATGGTGCGGCCGCTGAACGCGGCGAAGCCGGCGACCACCTCGCGAATGTCGGAATTGTCCCACGTGACGGTGATACGGGGCGCCTGCGACTGCTCGCCCTCGCGCTCGTGGGCGGCGAGGTACGCTTCGATCGAGAGCTCGGTGCCGCTCGCGGCGGGGGCGGCGACCCGCGCCGCTTCCCCCCCGCGCACCGCGGGCTTGCGCCCGGGGTTAGTGCTAGCCACCCCGGACTCACTGACCCCGGGCGCAAGCCCGGGGGCCTGGCTCGACCAGGCCGCGAAGGCCGTGCGCTCGGTGCCGATCTTCACGCGCACCTGGCCGGCCCGCCGCTCGACCTGGTAGTCCTTGAGCGCGTCGAGATCGATCACCACGCGTACCACGCCGGGGCGGAATTGCGCGTAGCGGATGTTCTTGATGCCGCCGCGATTCTGGCCGTCGTACAGCACGGCGGGCGCGGCGAGCCGGGCGCCCTGCAGGTCGATCACCAGGCGGGCCGGACTGGCCAACGTGAAGTCCTGCACTTCGACTGCACCCTGGAGATCGATCACGACCTCCACGCTGCGCGCCGCGGGGAGCACGCTGACGGCCTTGACCTCGCCGTCGCGCGGGGCCGCGGTCAGCCCAAGCAGGAATGGGACGAGGGCTGCGATGTGCTTCATGGCGTTACCTCCTGCTTGGCGAGCTGCAGACTCTCCTGCCGCTCGAAACCGAACTCCTGCACCGTAAACACGATTTCGCGCGGGCGGATCGTGGTGACCTTGAGACGCCCGATGATGTCACCGGGCTTCACCCGGTAGATCTTGTTGTTCGTGACGTCGCGCAGCACCGCGACGCTGCGGGCCGTGAGGCGGCCGTCGTAGTAGATCCCGACGAGCTTCAGGTCCGACAAGAGCGGCCGGATGTCCCCCGACTTGAGCAGCGACAGGAACGGATCCCGCCCGCCGCCCTCGTACGAGTAGACCTCCCGCACCAGCGCCGGCGGCGCCGTGCTGTCCGCTTTGGGCGAATCGGCCTTGGCGCTGTCTGGCTTCGCGACGGGCTTGGGCTTCGCCTGCGCCGCCAGCGGCCCCACCGCGACCAATGCCGCCAGCAGCACCGCGCTGCGCGCGCTCACTCGCGCCCACCTCCGCCCGGCTCGGCGGCCGGCCGCGCCGCCGGCTTCTTCCCGGCCGGCGCGGGCGGCGGTGCCGCCGCCTTCACGAACGTGCGGATCGCGAACTGCGCCTCGAGCAGCGCGCCCAGCGTGTCCGCCAGGAAGTGCATGGCCTGCTGCTGCGCCGGCTTGAGGATCACGTCCTGGGGCACGATGATGCGGTTCAGGCTCGCGATGTCGGACATGAACTCGCCCAGCTGGTCGTAATGCCCGATGATCTCGAGCCGGTACTTGTAGGTGTCGAAGGGGGCGCCCGCTTCCACCGCCAGCGGCTCGAGGCGGCCGATCGTCACGCCGCGGATTTTCGCCTTGGTCGAGATGTCGTCGATCAGGGCCGGCACCTCGTTCTTCTCGGGCACCAGGCGGCGCATCACGGAGAGCAGCGACGTGTACTCCTCGACCTTGCGGCGCAGGTCTTCGACCGTGCCGCTCGCGAGATCCTGCTTGGCGCGATCGATGATGCGCTGCAGGCTGTCGACCTCCACCCGCGTCGCCTCGATCTGCTGGCCGGTGGGCTGCTCCCAATAGGTCCAGAAGGCCCACCCCACCCCCGCCATGAGGATCGTGATGAGGAACATCACCTGACTCTGTCTGTCCTGCGGTAACAGGGCCATGACGCTACCTCACCGACCGGGCCACGGGCTGGGTACGGATGTAGACCGAGTCCGCCACCCGATACCGCACCGAGATGTTGAACGCCGTCACCGGCCGGTCCGCCTCGATCACGGTGGACGACGTCGCGGGGGTCACATCCGTGAGCCAGGGGGACGCCGCGAGCTGCCGCAGGAATGTCGTATACGCCTGGATGTCGACCGTGCTGCCGGTGATCCAGATGCGCACCACCGGCGTCCCCGTCGAGTCGGGCGCCCCCGCGGCGACGGGCGCCGTCCCCGGCGCGGTCGCCCCACCCATCGCCGACACGCCGTTGAGCCAGGTGTAGGGCGGCAGCGCCTTGGTGATCTGGTCGAGTACGTGTGGCCAGATGTAGCGGTCCGCGTCGATGCCGCGGATGATGTTGATCTGTGAGACCAGCGAGTCGCGGATCTTCTCCGACTGGCGCTTCTGCGCGATCACGGCGTCGAAGCGCCGCTTCTCCACCCGCACCGCATCGAGCCGCGATTCGAGCACCCGCAGGCGGGTGCTCTGGGTGATGAACAGCAGCAGACCACCCCCGATCACGATCACGGAGGCCGCGCTCGCGGTGAGCAGCCAGGGGTTCTTGATACTGGCCAGCAGGCCCTGGAAGTCGGGCAGGGCGAGCTTGAACCCCGCACCGCCCGACGGCTTTTTCTTTTTCCCGGGAAGGAGATTGATTTCGATCATGCGGCGCGCCTCAGCGCCAGGCCCACCGACAGCATCAGCAGCGGCGCGATCTCGTCCACCGAGACCGACTCGAACACGCTGTCCCGCACCTTGAGCCGCTGCACCGGGCTCGCGAGCTCCACCGGCACCCGCAACCGGTTGGAGAGCGCCTCGTTCAACCCGGGCACGCGCGCGCCGCCGCCGATCGTGTACACCCGACCCAGACCCCCTGCCGACCGCGACGCCGTCGCGAGGAACGCCGCCGCCCGCTCCACCCCCACCGCGATCTCCTCGCCCCGCGCGTCGACGTATTGCGCCAGGTCGCCGCTCTGCGTCTGCCCCTGAATCACCCGCTCGGAGTCCTCCGCCGAGAGCCCCTTCTCCCGCTGCAGGTCTTCCCGGAACCGCCGCGTGCCCACCGCCAGGTCTCGCGTCAGCACCGGCACGCCGTCTTCCAGGATGTTCACGTTGGTCACTTCGTGCCCGATGTTGACCAGCCCGACGACGCCCTGCATCGCGTCGGGATGGTTCAACTCGAACGCGTTGTGGATCGCGAACGCGTCCACGTCGATGATCGCCGCCTCGAGCCCCGCCTCCCCCAACAACGACGTGCGGCTCTCCACCAGCTCGCGCTTGGCGGCCACGAGCAGCACGTTCATCTGCAGGCCTTCAGCGTCGGGGTCGAGGATCTGAAAGTCGAGCTCCACGTTGGCCATGTCGAACGGCACGTGCTGCTCGGCCTCCCAGCGGATCACTTCCCGGGCGTCCCCCTCTTTCATGCGGTCCATCTGGATCTTCTTGACGATCACGTCGCGCCCGCCGACCGCGGTGACCACCGACCGCTGCTTGACCCCGGCCGTGGAAAAGAGACCGCGGATCGCTTCCGCCACGATCCCCGGGTCCATGACCTCCCCCTCGACGATGGCGTCGGCGGCGACTTCGGTCGTGGCCACCTTGACCAGCTCCGCCTCGCTGCCGGAATGGTCGATGACGGCCACCTTGATGATGCCGGAGCCGATGTCCAAGCCCACCGAGGTTTTTTTGCCGCCCAGGAACCCGAACAGGGCCATAAGTGCCTATCAGCTAAAGACAAGGATGGGGCGAGGGCAAACTACAGTAAGCCCCGCCCCTTATCCTGTCAAGCCTCGAACCTACTTTAGACCAAACGAACAAGTACTTTGCTGGCCTACAGTTAGGCCACTTAAAACAGCTGCACCCACCCCCGCGACGTTAGCATCGTGGCCGTGCCGGTCTTGTCTAACGCCTTGAGAATAGCGCACTTAGAGTAGAGCATCGTGGCGCCGCCGGTGAAGTTGTTGACCGTGTCGGCGAACTGCACCGTGTCCTGCGCCATGAGCGACCCCCAGAAGTGGGCCGGCGTGCCGCCACCGCCCGAGGTCTTCACCGACCCCTTGACGATCGTGATGCCGTAGAACTGGAACCCGCCCTGGACCGACAAGTCGCCGTTTACCAGCAGGATGCCCTGGCCCTCCTGGCCATTGATGGTGGCATCGCCGTTGATATAGATGATCGGGAAATAGTTTCCGCACGGCCCCGCCGGGTTCGTCGGGCTCCCCCAGTTCGTCAGCACCGCATAGTCGCACGCGCCGTTCGTCACCGCCGGCCCGATCCCGTTGGAAAAGTTCTGTCCTGTAAGCGGGATGGTCGCCATGGCGGCGAGCTGGGTGAACGTCACGTCGCCATACACCGAAAACGCGCTGTCCTTGAGTGTCGGGTCATGGATGACCGGCGGTTGCCCGGTAATCCTTGCGTTCCCGCTCTTGGTGATGCTGTCGCCGACCTGCATGCGGATGCCGGCCTTGGTCGAGTCCTTAGGCGGGCACCCGGCCCAGCCGTCCGGGACGCTGTCGTTGCCGGCGATAGTGACATTGCCCGCCACGAGGTTCGTGCCCCCGGACGTGACGGCCGCCTGGATGTTGATCGCCAGCGGGCGGATGCGCGCGATCAGACCCATCCGTTGACTGGCCCCGCCGCCGCGGATGCGCCCCGCTAGGCTCATCGTGTCCTGGCCGGTCATGTCGATCAGGTACAGCCCATCGTTCAGCTTCATGATCGTGCCGTTGTAGCTCCCGGTCTTGCTCGCCGCCGTCTTCTGCAGGATGGTCCACGTGCTCTTGGACGGGGCCACCGGGGGATAGGGATACAAGCCCGCGTACGTGGCCTTGTTGTTGGGGTCGCTCCAGTTGCGGATGATGTCGTAGATCCCCTGCTCGGCGACGCCGAACGACGCCTGGGCGCGGCGCACGTTCTCGGCCACCCGCTGCTCCTGGGTGCCGGAGAAGAGGGCGCCGGCAATGAGCGCGCCCACGACCACGAGCGCGACGATCGCGATGGCGAGCGCCATGCCGCGCTCGTTCTTCAGCACGTGCTTCATACGCGACTCCTTGAGGTTCACGCGTGACCCGCCCGTCAGTTGCACGGGATGGGAGGCATTGAGCCCGGTCCGCACCGCGGATTGTTCCGCAGCGCCACCCAAGTATCGATACTATCGACCTTGTAATCCTGCACGCCGGTCCCGCCACTGCGGATCGGCGACGCCGTGCGCGCCCGCAGCACGATCCGGATCTGCGACACCTTGGACGAATCGGCGGTCTGAGTGCCGATGCTGTCTAGGTAGGTGAATGTCACGCCATTCGCGCCGGTCAGCGGGCCGATCATCGGCTGGATCGTGCCGCCCGACGCCGGGTTGCGCTGCCCCAAATACCAGTTGGTGTCCGGCGCGGGCGCCTGGTACAGCTCGTAAGCGATCTTGTCGAACCCGCGCAGCGGCGCACCGCGCGTGATCGCGCCCGTCCTGTTGAGCGACGGGTCGTTGATCCATTGCGGCTGCAGGGTCAACAGGTACGCCGGATTCGTCGCGACGTTCGAGTCGGCGCAGAAACCCGGATCGGCATCCTTTTGCAGCTGCGCCGCCAGCCATTTGTCGTCGGTGCGGGTGGTCGGGTTGCCCTCCCAGTACACCAGGATCGAGTCGCCCTTGCTGAACGTTTGCCGCGTCCCGTAAATCGGCGTCTTCCGCACCGTCAGGACGATCTGACCGATGCCCCCGCCCAGGACCGGGTCCGCGCACACGAATGCGAGCTCCCGCATGGCGCGGATGCGCAGCGACGTCGCAGTGATCCCCTTGATGTCGCCGTCCGCCGCATCCAGCTCGCGGAACTCGGCCGGCAGGATCGCCGCCGCCGCGCGGATGTTCTGCTGCAGGTCGATCGTCTGGGTTTGCGCCAGATAGACCCGCTGACTGTTGACCAGCACCTTGTACACGGCGGCCGAGACGATGCCCAACAACACCAGGGCGATCATCAGTTCGATGAGGGTGAACCCTCGGCGGGCTAGAACAGGCATGAGAGCTCCGTCTCCGTGCTGTCGGTGCGCCACTTGCCGAGCGCGGTCTGGTACTTGCTCCGCATCACGATTTGCCAGTGCTTGGCCGTCTGGTTGGGCAGGTTCCACTGGGTGAAGTGCCAGGAGAGCGAATCGGCCGCCGTGCCACCCTGCATCAACACCTCGGTGCCCCCCGCCTGCGACTTGCACCCGGTGACGCGCAGCATCTCGAGCCGCCGCTGCGCGTACTGCGCCGCTACGGCCGAGTGCTGTCCCCGGCCGATCATTCGCGTCACCAGCGCCGCCGACGTGACGAGCCCGAGCAGCCCGACCGTGAGCACCAGGATCGCGATGATCACCTCGACCAGCGTGAACCCCTGTTCGCGTTTCATCAGTGCACCACCTTGCCGAGGGGATTGATCACGGTCGAGTCGACATTCGACCCCACGCTGCCCGTCAATGTGATCACCGTGTTGCTCGCCAGGTTGTCCAGACTGAGCCCGCGCGGGTCGTAGCGCACCGAGTCGCGCGTCGCCACCATCGTCACCTTGAAGCGGGTACCCAGCTGCTGCATCCCCGAGACGGTGTCGACTTTCGTCGGGCAGTTCGTCGTCACCCACACGGTGGCGTTGGTGGCGAGGAAGTGGATCACGCCGGGACAGCCCCGCTGAATCGCGGCCGCCCGCGCCGTGGCCGCGAGCGTGCCCACCGCCGCACGCGCCGAGCGCACGTTCGCCTTGTCTAACGACTGCCGGATCTTCGGGAAGCCGATCGCCGCGATAATGCCGATCAGCACCACCACGATGACCATCTCGATTGTCGTAAAGCCCGAGCGTTTCATGCACGTGCCTCCGTCCGCAGCCAACACACTATCACGTCCCGTGCCATGTTGTAACATATTGTACTAATTGACGTTATGTGCGCTGGATGCACCCGCTGTCACTGCAAATTACTGCACGGGTGCAGATTGGTGCACTAGTCGACGCCGTACCGATCCATCTTGTAGAACAGCGTCCGGAGGCTGACGCCGAGCCGCTGCGCGGCGGCCCGCCGGTTTCCCCCGGCTGCCGCCAGGGCGGCCGTGATCGCCGCGCGCTCGGCGGCCTCGACGGCCTCTCGCAGCGTACCTCCGTGCGACCCCGCACTTGCGTCCGGGGTCAGTGCGGTAGGTCGAAAGTCCGCCGGCTCCAGGATCTCCTTATCGGTCAGCACGGCCGCCCGCTCGATGGCGTGCTCCAGCGCCCGCACGTTCCCGGGCCACGGTTGCTCGCGCAGCCATGCGACGGCCGCCTCGCTCAAGGCCACAGCGTGACCCAGCCGGCGTGCCACCTGGACCGCGAAGTGCCTGGCCAGGGGCGCGATATCCTCGCGTCGCTCGGCGAGCCGGGGCAGGTGGATCGTGACGACGTTCAAGCGATCGAACAGATCGTGCCGGAACCGGCCGGCGCCGGCTTCGGCGGCGAGGTCCTTGGCCGTGGCGGCGAGGAGCCGCACGTCGACGCGCCGGGTCTTCTGGTCGCCCACGCGCCGGACCTCACCTTCCTGGAGGACGCGCAACAGCTTTGCCTGCAGCGCCAGCGGCAGCTCGCCAATCTCGTCGAGCAGCAGTGTGCCGCCGTCCGCCTGCTCGAACAGACCGGGACGGTCCCCGGACGCGCCCGTGAAGGCGCCTTTGACGGAGCCGAACAGCTCCGATTCGAGCAGTGTCTCCGGTATGGCGGCGCAGTTCACCGCGACGAACGGGCCGGTCGCCCGCGGACCGGCCCGGTGAATGGCCTGGGCGATGACCTCCTTGCCGGTACCGCGCACGCCCGTGATGAGCACCGTCGTGGGGTGCGCGGCCACGCGCGCCACGATGTCGAGCGCGTGCCGCATCGCCGGGCTTTCGGCAATCATCGCACGGGTAGCGGGACTGCTGTCGAGCTGTGCCCTGAGTGTCGCGATGGTGTGACCGAGCCGCTCGCGCTCTTCCGCCTTGCGCAGCGTCAGGACGACCTCGTCCGGCCGGAACGGCTTGGCGACGTAGTCGTACGCCCCCTCTTTCATGGCGGCAAGGGCCGCCTCCTCGCCGCCGTAGGCGCTCATCATGATCACGAGCGCGGGACCGCCGCTGCTCTTGTAGGAGCGCAGGAAGGCGAGCCCGTCCATGTCGGCCATGCGCACATCGCACAGGATCAAATCGAACGGCTCGGTGCGGGCGCGCTCGAGCGCGCGGGCGGCGCTTCCCTCGGCGACCACGTCGTAGCCCGCGTCCCCCAGCAGCAGGCCCAGCGACTGGCGCAGGCCCGGCTCGTCGTCCACCACCAACACGCGGCTCATCTCAACCTGCTCCCCCCCTCTCCACATTGTGGAGAGGGGGCCGCGGGGTGAGGCCCGCGCGCGGGAAGAACATCTTGAATGCGGCCCCACCTTCCCGCGCCGTGTCGACCCACACAACGCCGCCCATGTCTTCCACGGCACGAGCCACGATCGCGAGGCCCAGCCCCGTGCCGCGGCCGGGCGCCTTGGTGGTGTAGAACGGGTCGAACACCTTGTCGCGGTCGTCGGGCGGCACGCCCGGCCCCGAATCCGCGACGAATACCAGCGCACCCGGCAGCCCGGACGAGAACTCCGGGCGCACTGGCCGGCGCTCGGTGGCACGGGGAAAGCGCGCGGGCGCCGGGTCGGTGGCGCGCTTCGGGTTCGGCTGGTGGGGCTGGTAGTCCCACGGCCGGCCTCCCAGAATGACGATGCCGCCGGGCGCGGCGTCCACGGCGTTCAAGACCAGGTTGACGATGGCCTGCTCGAGCAGGTGGGGTCGGCCGAGAATGTGGGGAATCCCGGGCTCGAGGTCGAGCGCCGCGCGGGCGGGCCGCAGCGCCCCCTGGGCTTCGAGCAACCCGTACGCACCCCGCGCCACGGCCGCTGGATCGACCGGCGCCAACGCCTCTTCGTGGGGACGCGCGTAGTCGAGCAGGCCGCGCACGATCCAGTCGATGCGCTCGAGCTCGTGCGCCACGCCGTCGACCACCTCGGCGTCCGCGCCCCGGCGCCGCAAAACTTCGACGTATGTGCCCAGCGCGCCCAGCGGGTTCCCCACTTCGTGGGCGATTCCTGCGGCGAGTCGACCTATCCCTGCGAGCTTTTCCGAGCGCACCAGCTGGCCCTGCGCGTCGAGCAGATGGTCGGTCATGCGGTTGAGACGCTCGGCGAGCATGGAGAAATCGCTGGTCTCGGCGTCGGGAGCGCGTCGTGCCAGGTCGCCGTCCGCCACCGCGTCCGCCGTGGCCACGATGTGGTCCAGCGGCCACAGGATCAGTCGATCGACCAGGTGGCGGCCGAACACCACGAACACCGCTACCTCGAGCCCGACCATGAGCAGCAGCAGGACGAAGGTGCGCTCGGGCGCGAGCACGTTCACTACCACCATCGTCGCCACGCCCACCAGGAGCGCGGCGGCGGCGAGGAACGAGAGATAGAACAGCAGCTCGGTGCGGAGCGCGGGCTTGGACGGCATGGGAGCAATACTCAGCCGCAAGCCGTAGGCCGCAAGGCGCAAGCTTGCGGCTTACGGCTTACGACTTGCGGCTAGTAGGTCGGCCAATTATCCACCCACGCGTTGGAATAGCCGACCAGCTGACCCATCCCGGCCATCGCTTTGGCGACGTTGCAGGAATTGTAGTTGAACGACTTGATCCCGTTGCCGATGTCGTTCGGCGGCAACGTAGCGCCGAGCTTCACGTTCAACCCGGTCACCGTGGCGCCGTTCACCGCGTTGTTGCCGTTGGACGTGAGATTGTCGCCGACGAGCAGCACGCCGTTCCAGGTGATGTTGCCGCTGATCGTGAGGCTGCCCGTCACGATCAGCGTGCCCTGGCCGTCGCCGGGCAGCGCGAAGTTTCCCTTCACGAGGATCGTGGGCCAGTAGTTGGGGTTCGTGAACGAGGGCCACGATCCCGGCGGAATGGTGATGTCGGGAGTGATGGCCGTCCCACCGGCCAGCCCGGGCCAGTCGATCTTCACCGAGTCGGACATCTGGGCCGGGGTGGGGGCGACGGTGTCGACCGGTGGGTTCCCCTGGGGCGCGAGCTGGCCGCCGTTCTGGGTATAGCCGGGATTTCCGGGGACGGCGACGCCGGCGACGGCCGGCTGCTTGCCGCACTGGTCCGCGCCGCTCCCCATGGCCGAAGACCCGTTCTTGTGGAGCCCGCTCAGGCTGGACCATCCGGCGAGCACGTTCATCGAGCCGGCCTGCCACACGGCGTATTCCGCCACCGTGCGCTCGGCCTGCGGTGTGCCCGACAGCGCTGCGACGGTGCTGACGCCGTGGGAGCGGACCGCGTAGCCGTAGCGCCCCGCCAGCGTATCGTAGCGGATGCGCTTGAGAATCACGTCGGCGTAGCCGCCCCCGAGGGAGACCCGGGTGGACTCGCTCCAGGCCGGCGGCGCCGCTGTGAAACCGAACGAGTCGCGCTTCGCGATGAACAGCTCGAGCCCCGTCTCGGCGAGCGTAAAGGCATCCAGCGCCGCTTCGTCGTTGGCGTGCACGCGCCGCTCGCTCGACAGCGCGGCGAATCCCGCCGCGAGCAGGATCGTCAGCACGACGACCACGAACAGTGCCATTGGCAGTGCGACACCGCGCCGGCCCCGGGTGCAGTGGGTCATTTGAGCTGGTTGTTGAAGAACACCGCCGTCACCACCTGCGCCTGCCGGGGCGCGGTGGCGCCCTCCGGAGCCCGGTCGCTCTGGCTCGTGAGACCGAGCTCGAGGCCGTGCACGTTGCTCACCGGGCTCGGCACGGCGGCCTGGGCTGTGTCGCTCCCGACGACGAAGAAGCGGAATTTCGCGCTGGTATCAAACGGGGCCACCAGCTCGTCCGCCTGCCCGGTCACCACGGTCGTGCGCCACAGCGCCATCCGACCGGGGAGCGCGACCGATGGCTTGAACTCGTAGGTCAATCGTTGGATCAGGAACACCGTCGTGCCGACGGCGGTGACGGTGGGCAGCGTCGCGGGGAGAGGCGGCCGCACACCCACCACCCGCCCACCCGGCAGCGTCACGACGTTCGCCGCGACACAGAGGGAGGCGTTGTCGTTGGCGACCGAGGTACCGGCCTCGACGTACGTGATGTTGCCGAGCGAGTCGCGCCAGCCATACCCCGAGAAGCCCGCTGCGGCGTACACCGTCGAGTCGACCGGCCAGAGGGACAGCGTCGTCTGCGCGCCCGTGTTGGCGCACACGACCCCCATCGCGTATGGCACCCGCATGGTCACCTGGGTGGGCGTCGCCGAGACCAGCCCCCCCGTCGCTTCGACCATGCGCAGGTCGGACAGCGCCGTATTGATCGCCATGCGCGAGACGAGGCGGGCGCGGCGCAGCTGCGCCTCCTGGTCGTAGAAGCGCGATTGCGACAGGAACAGGCGCGTGAGCGCCGCCCCGATCACGCCCAGGACGACCATGCCGACGATAAGCTCGGCCAGGGTGAAGCCGCGCCGACCCGTCACCCTAGGGCTTCTTGTTGAACGGGTTGTTGCCCGGCTTGGTGCGCTGCAGGACGAGCGTATCCGGCTTGAAGACCGGGTTGAGCGGGGTGACGATGATCGTCACCCGCCGCAGCTTGGGCGACAGGCTGTCCACCGTGATCTTGCGCGTGTAGGGTAGCGGCGGCTTGTTGACCGTGATCGTTCCCGCCTTCGCCTTGAGCGAATCGAACGGCAACGCCGCGAACTGGTTGACCTGCTGGGCCAGCACGGCGTCCCGGGCACCACCGCCCGACAGTGTGTAAAAGCGCTGCGCCAGCGTGAAGTTCAGCCGTGCCGCGCCTATGAGCACCAGCCCCAGCAGCGAGATCGCCACCATGATCTCAATGAGTGAGAACCCTGCATCCGCCCGCTTCACGGGACTCGGACCCAGCCCGCGCGCGACATGGTGACCTGCCGGGAGTACCCGCCGGCCCACAGCGTGATGCTCAACGCGCCCGACGTCATGCCTGAGGGGAACAGGTCCACCGGCGAGCTGGAGAAGGCGATGGAGTCCAGCGCGTAGGCGTCCGCCTTGCTCAGCCAGCGCGTGGACAGGACCTTCCCGCTCGCGCGCTCGGTCATGGTGATTGACGTCCGATCCGCGCCGCGCGCGATGCGGATCGGCTTACGCTCGCGCGCCGCCGCGCTCGTGGCGAGCGATAGATCCTGCGCGACGACCATCGCCGCCTGATTGACGCGGGCGTGGGTGGTCATACGGGAGATCGTGGGGAACGTGATCGCCATCGCCACGCCGAGGAAGGCGAGGACGATCGACAGCTCGAGCAGGGAGAAACCCGCCGCACGCGGCGGTGCCATTGCCATGCGAGTCCTTTCGGCCGTCCTGGGAAAGCGAACGGCCTCGCGCCCGTGCATGCAGGAGGTGAGGCCGCGGACTCCCGGTGACTCAGGTCGCCGGGGGTCCTCGTCCCTGCAGCGGGGCTGTCTCGAGGCGGTACCTACACCGCGCGAGACCCCTTGGCTTTGCGTCCCGCCGTCACCGGCGGTTTGCCCTCTGGAACGGAGCTACGCATCGAGGCGCGGCAAAAAGTACGCCTCTTGTGAGGACGTGCACGACGTCAATGTCTGAAACACACTACAGCAGTGCATTACGCACTGTTTACGGCAAAATGCGGTACAAGACAAAGCGGCGGGGAAATCCCCGCCGCCCGTCCTGTCACAGCTACGCCGCCGCCTACTTGCAGGCCGGCGCACCCTCTGAAGTCGCGATACCCAGCGGATCGGCCGCTTCGTTGACGAAGATGGCGCACGTCACCTTGGCGGTACCGGTCAGGTTGTTGTTCGTCATCGACGCATCCCAACCGCCACCAGCGGCAGTGAGGGTGGCGAGGTTGTTACCCGTCGTGGGGCACCAGCTCACCTGGCCCGCAACGGGCGTACAGGCGACGCCGCCGACCTTGCTGGTGACGTTGGTGCTGTACTTGACGGAGTCGGCGAAGTACGCCTCCT
>WNGG01001161.1_pt1 | contig 29597 bp, 30 predicted proteins | sample 5400661 | NCBI WGS metagenome assembly WNGG01 (sample SAMN13153372, study PRJNA577476) | soil metagenome | isolation source: 100 cm soil or saprolite under Garry oak tree replicate 1 | place: USA:California | collected 2016-06-15
GGATGGCTGGCGCCGGGTTCGCTGACACCGGCGCGCAGCGGCCAAGTCGTCCGGAGACGCTGTACCGGATCGCCTCGATCACGAAGACGTTCACCGGAACGGCCATCATGCAGCTGCGCGATGCGGGACAGCTGGGCCTCGACGATCCCGCGGTGGACTATCTGCCCGGACTGCGCGGCGCCGTCAGCCCGTTCACGACGACCGAGGCCGTGACGATCCGGCGGATGCTCTCGCACGAGTCGGGTCTTGCCACCGAGCCGCCAGGGACGGACTGGTCCGTCCCGGTCTACCAGGGCGCACCGGAGGTGACGCTCGGGCAGGCCGGCGACATCGTGCTCAAGCTGCCGCCGAACGGGCAGCACAAGTACTCCGACCTCGCCTATCAGCTGCTCGGCGAGATCGTGACCCGAGTGAGCGGTATCCCGTATCCCCGGTATGTGCGGGAGCTGATCCTCGACCCGCTCGGCATGTCAGCGACCGGCTTCGAGCCTCTCGCCGAGCCGCTGCTGGACCGTCGGGCCACTGGCTACGGCTGGCGGGCTCTGTCTGATGAGCTGGACCTGGCGCCAGCGATGTCCCCGGTGTGGGCCGAGGGCGGCCTGTGGTCCTGCGTGGCCGACCTGGCCCGGTGGATCTCCTTCCAGCTGGGCGCCTATCAGGAGCCGGCGGCCGACTCACCGGTCCTGGCGGCAGCCTCACTGCGGGAGATGCACAAGCCCCGGTACCTGGCCGACGACGGCTGGACCCAGGCATGGGGCCTTTCGTGGTGCGGGAATCGCCGGGATGACGTCATCATGATCCAGCACTCCGGCGGGCTTCCGGGGTTCACCACCAGCGTGTGCTTCGATCCCGCGACGCAGGTAGGCGCCATCGTCTTGCACAACGGAACCAGCGTGGCCGCAGAGCTTGCCTTCGATCTGGCGTCGATCGCCCGCTGCCTGGCCCGCTCCGCGCCGTCGGCGATCAAGGCGCTGGCGCCGACGCCCGCGGAATACCGGCCCCTGCTGGGCATCTATGCCCGGCCCGACCTGGGCGGCTGGATGCTGCGGCTCGAGTGGCGAGACGGGAAGCTGGCCTTTGTCACCCCCGAGCTGCCTCGTGGCGCCTCGCTCTGGAACCGACAGGTAACGCTGACGTCTTTCATCGCCGAGCCGGGATCTGACTTCTCCGGCGAGAACGTGGTCTTCCGGCGCCGCGACGATGGCCAGGTGATCTCGGTGCTCCTGGTGGAGACCACCTTCATGCGGCTGCACCTCTAGCACGAGTGATTCCCAACGACGTCAGTGGTCGTAGGCGATCAGCGAGCGGGATCGTGCGGCTGCTGGGAGTTTGCTGGCCGGGGCGGGACGCCGGTCCGCGGTGATGTCGTGCCCGCCGTGCCGGGCGAGCTGGCGGGCGCGGGCGCCGCGGGCGTCGTAGGTCCGGGTGCAGGGGCGGGCGGTGCTGGTGCAGTTGACCGCGTGGTACCGGGGTGCGCTGTGATGCGCGGGCGCCCCTGCGGTGCGCCCTGGCCTCACCAGGGTGCGCCCCGCCTCAGAAGATCCCGGAAATTCCGGGTTCCGCGGAATGTTCAGTGCACGGTGTAGTCGCAGGAAGATAACCCGCAGGGTTCCCGGGCTGGGTTCCTGCATCATCCGCCACTGCTTTCACAGTGCCGGTTATCGTGGATCGCAGCTCCTGCTATAAGGGGAGTAAATATCCACGATGATGTGATCTTGAGCAGGAGCCGCCCGAAACGGGCACCCCGCGGAACCTGCGGGTTAATAATCTGCGACTACGTAGGCCACCAGATTTTCCGTTAAGCCCGGATTTTCCGCGATAAACGCCAGCTGGCTCGTATGTGTGTGCGAAATGCGGGACATGAGAGCAATAAGGTACGCGCTGGGCGCTTACCCGGTGCCCGCCCGCGCCCGCCCCCGCCCGCCCGGCCGCGCCCGTAGCTCGCCGGCGATGTGCTCACCGGGCCCGGGCATGGTCAGGATGACCACGTGCACGCCGGTCAGCCAGGGCGGCCATGGTAACGGCCGCCTTCCTCGTATCGAACTCTCATCGTAAGAGTTGACTTGCATGATGGGTGAGAGCGCGCTACTCTCTTGAGAGTTAACTCTTACGAAGGGAATATGATCTCATGAGTGCGACCCAGACAGTGAGCGTCTCCCGGACCGTCGACCTGGGCATCGGGCTGAAGGTCACCATCAAGGAATATGGCGACGCCGCCACCGCCGGAGGAACCGGCGTGCTGCTCCTGCACGGCGGGGCCGGACCGCAGTCGGTCGGCGGACTGGCCGCCGCGCTCGCCGGGCACGCGTACGTGATTACGCCGACCCACCCGGGGTTCGACGGCACCCCGCGGGTCCCGTGGGCCCACTCGGTCGCCGACCTGGCCGACGCCTACCTGGACCTGCTCGAGCAACTCGGCATGACCGGGGTGATGGTGATCGGCAACTCCATCGGCGGCTGGATCGCGGCCGAGATGGCGCTGCGTGACATCCACGCCCGTGTCGCGTCGATGGTGCTGCTCAACGCGGTCGGCATCCGCCCCGACCACGGGACGCAACTGGTCGACATACGCTCACTTCCGCCGGTCGCGGTCGGTCGGCTCGCGTTCGTCAACCCGGCCTTCCGGCCCGATCCGGCCGCGATGAGCGAGGAGCAGCGGGCCACGATGGCCGCCAACCAGCAGACGCTGCAGGTCTACGCCGGCGAGGAGTTCACCTTCGCGCCCAAACTGCGCTGGCGCCTGCACCGCGTCACGGTGCCGGTGCTGGCCGCCTGGGGCGAGGAGGACGGCATCGCTACCGCCGAGTACGGCCGCACCTACGCCGCGTGCTTCCCTAACGGCCACTATCAGCCCATCGCGGACGCCGGGCACTTCCCGCACATCGAGCAGCCCGGCGCGGTGCTGGCGGCCATCGGCGACTTCGTCGACAACGTCGTCAAGCCCCGGCGGTGACTGACCGGCATGCCCCGCCGCTGAGGGTCGGCGTCCTGCGCGCCGGCCCGCGGCAGGGTTGCCGGCTCCGTGCGAGAGTTAGTACGCATAAGAAGATCGGACTTGTATAAGGCGGGGTCGATGACGTCACAGAGCATGGCGGGGCGGGCCAACCAGAAACTGCGCACTCGTACCGCGATCGTCCAGGCCGCGGCCGAGCTGAGCCGGACCGGCCGGGACGTGACCATGCCCGAGATCGCCAAGGCGGCCTTGGTCTCCGAGGCCACGGCCTACCGCTACTTCCCTGACCTGGCCAGCCTGCTGCGAGAGGCGATCGCCGGGCAGCTGCCCGCGGCGGCTGAAGCGCTCCAGCCAGTCGCGGGCAGCGACGACCCGGTGGAGCGCGTCGCCGTCGCGACCGAATTCCTGCTGCGCCACGTCCTGGCCCGGCAGGGCGTGGTCCGCGCCCTGATCGCGGCCACGATCACCAGGCCAGGCGAAGCCAGCATCCGGCCGGGCCTGCGCTTCGGGCTGATCGACCAGGCGCTCGCCCCCCTGGCCGGGACTCTCGGCGTCGCCGATCCCGCCGCGCTGACGCAGCTCAAACGTGATCTCGCGGTCGTCATCAGCGCCGAAGCGCTGTTCAGCCTGCTCGACCTGTACGGACTGGACCCCGAGGACGCCGTCACCAGCCTCGTGCATACCGCGACGACCCTCACAAGCGCCGCGTTGCGGTTACCGGCTCCGCGCGGCCTGACATCCCGGGCGGCGCGCCGGCGCTTCAGTCCTTGTCGTCCTATATCCGGCGGGCGGTATGAGCGCTTCATATCCTCATGGGCATGCTCCCCGTCTACCTCGCCGCGCTGGCGCTGATCCTCTTCGTGGCGGGCGTGCTGCGCGACCCCCGCAGCTTCAGCAACGCGGTCTTCCTCGGCCTGGGCCTCGCGCTGGGCACGCTGAGCGCGGTTCACCGGCTGGCGGATACCTCCGGGATCGCGGCCCGGCTCGTGGAGCTGGCCGTCGGCCTGCTGGTCGCGTTCGGGCCGGTCCTGGTGGCCAGCTACCTGGTGCTGAACGGCATCACGATGGCACGCCGGGAAAGCATCCGTCCGGCCAACCTGGTGTCCCTGCTGGCCGGTATCGGCATCTTCGGGTTCCTCGGGCTGATGATCGCGACGCTCCTGGCCCAGTCCGCCGACCTGACGGTATTCGCCACCATTGCCGCCTTGCTGTCCGGCTACATCACGTTCGTGCTGGCGTCGTACGTCATCTACGCGTTCGTCTACGGCCGGATCACGGGGCTGCGGCGGGCCGACTTCGTCGTGGTGCTCGGCTCCGGCCTGACCAGCGGCAACCGGGTCCCGCCGCTGCTGGCGAGCAGGCTGGACCGGGGCCGGCAGGTGTACCAGACGCTGGCCGAGCGCCGCAAGACCAGCCCCCTGCTGATCGTCTCGGGCGGCAAGGGCAGCGACGAGCGGATCTCCGAGGCGGAGGCGATGGCCCGCTACCTGATCGAGCGCGGGGTTCCCGAGGACCACGTAGTCCGGGAGGACCAGTCCCGCACGACCGAGGAGAACCTGACGTTCACCAAGGCGATCATGGAGCGATCCCAGCCCCGCTACCGGTGCATCGTCGTGACCAGCAACTTCCATGTGTTCCGTGCCGCCATGCTCGCCCGCCGCCTCGGCGTCAACGGCCAGGTCACGGGAGCGCGAACCGCGGGATACTACTGGCCGAACGCGATGCTCAGGGAATTCGCCGCCGTGTTCCTCAGCTACAAGCTGGTCAACTTCGGCATCTGCGCGCTGATCGTCGCGCTGCCCTTGGCCTTCTTCGTGGTCACCAGACGAGGCTAATCTCGGGCCGTGAGGCCGGCCAGGATGAGGTCGACGACGTGTTCAGCGAGGGTGCCGTCGATGGGTTCGCGGGTGAGCAGCCGCCGGACGTAGATCGCGCCGATGAGCGTCTCGATGGTGAGCCGGTAGTCCAGGCCGGGGCGCAGTTCGCCACGGGCCTGCGCTCGTTCGAGCACTGTCTGGCCGACGGTGAAGCGCTCGGCCCAGAATCGCTCGCGGGCGGTCCGGTCCTCGGGCAGGTCGTTACTGAGCGCGAGCCGCAGCAGCATCTCGCCGACGGGTGTGGTGATGAAGGCCGCGATGGAGCCCAGCAGGGCGACCAGGTCGTCGCGCACGGAGCCGGTATCGGGGACGGGGATGGCGGCCTGGGTCTCGCTGACCACGGCGTCGAGGACGAGGTTCGCCTTGGTTCCCCAGCGCCGGTAGATCGAGGTCTCGTGCACGCCGGCCCGCTCCGCGATGTCGCGGACCGACAGGTCGCCGGCCTGGCCGGCCAGCAGGGCGTCGAGCGTGGCGCGGAGGACCGCGGCACGGACTCGTGCGCTGCGGCCGCCGGTCCTGGTGGCCTTGGGCCGGGAGGTGATCACCGTCATGTGACCTATCTTATAGCAAGTCATCTTGCGTTAACGCTCTTGGGGTCATACTCTTAAAGCAAGAGAAGCTGCGTTAAAGCAAGACGACCCGGAACGGGTCGTGAGGAAAGGAAAGGGGCGAGGTCGATGTTGAACTTCGCTGCAGATTTCTGGCCGTTGTTCTGGACGATTACCGGTGCTGGCGCGCTGCTGACCGTGCTGCTGTCGCTGCTGGTCGCCACGTTCTCGCCGACGTGGTTCCGGTCGCGCCGTCAGCCCACCCTCACGTCGGCGGGACTGGCGGGACAGCAGGCCGGGCCCGATTACCAGGCCGGCCGGCCGGCTAAGGCCGCGTAACGCCTCAAAACCGGAGGTGTCGCCTGCCCCGCGGCGCACGATCTCGGGTTCGGGTCCGGAGAAGTCGATCACCGTTGTCGGCTCGGTGCCGCAGTCGCCCGAGTCGATCACGGCGTCCACGGCGTGGTCGAGCAGCTCGGCGATCTCCCATCCCTGGGTCATGGGCTCGTCCTGGCCGGGCAGCAGGAGGGTGCTCGAGACCAGCGGCTCGCCGAGTTCTGCGAGCAGCGCCCGGGTCACCACGTGGCGCGGGATCCGCACCCCGACGGTCTTCTTCCTCGGGTGCTGCAGCCTGCGCGGCACCTCCTTGGTCGCGGGCAGGATGAACGTGTAGCTGCCCGGGGTCGCCGCCTTGATCGCCCGGAACACCGGGTTGGGCACGTACACGAACTGGCCTAGCTGGGCGAAGTCCTGGCACACCAGCGTGAGGTGGTGCCGGTCGTCCAGGCCGCGGATCGACCTGATCCTGGTGATGCCGTCCGTGTCGCCGAGCTGGCAGCCGAGCGCGTAGCAGGAGTCCGTCGGATAGGCGATCACGCCGCCGGCGCGCACGATATCGGCGATCTGGACGATGGCCCGCCGCTGCGGATTAGCCGGATGGATGTCGAAGTACCGCGCCATGCGACGAGTTTAGGATCATCGCTCCCAGCCGGCGGCCACCGCCGCGTCCGCGCTCACGACGGCTGGCCACCGGAGGTTCCTGCCTCAGCTACTAGGGCAGGCGCCATTGCTGGTTGCTGCCGCCGTTGCAGGTCCACAGGACGAGCTGTGTCCCGTTCGTGGTATTGGAGCCGGGGTCATCGAGGCACTTGCCGGAGGCGGGATTGACCAGCGTGCCGTTGGTCGCCTGCCATTGCTGGTTGCTGCCGCCGTTGCAGGTCCACAATTCGATCAGGGTGCCGTTGCTGAAGTTGGCGCCGGTGATGTCCATGCAGCCGCCGTCGATGGTGAGGGTGCCGTTGCCGTTGACGGTCCAGTTCTGCGCGCCGGTGTTGCCGTCGCAGTCCCACATCTGCACCTTGTTGCCGTTCGCGCCGCTGCCGTTGTTGTTGTCCGCGCACTTGGCGGTGTTGAGGCCCGACACGATCGGCCCGGTCGCCCCGCCGCCGCCGGAGGACGGCGCGTAGCCGGCCGCGACGATGTTGGACTGGACCGCGTTCTCGGTGGCGTCCGACGGATAGCCGGACGTCATCACGCCTTCGTAGAAGGTGCCGGCGGAACTCTTGCTGTTGTCGCCGCCGATGCCGAGGTGCCCGCGCAGAACGAGTCCTGCGCGGCCGCGTTGGCGACGCCGCCCGCGCTGAGCGGGCTGATGTTGGCCGTCGCGCCGTTGGAAGCGCGCCTGACCTGGTACAGCGGCCCGTTGTAGCTGCCGTACAGCGCCCGCGTGGTGCTGTGCGCGGCCACGCACGGCGTGCCGGCGTTGCCGTAGATGTCACACGGGCCCGTTCCCGCCGCGCGGGCCGGCGCCCCGCCAGTACTCACCAGGGCGCTGGTGACCAGCGCCGCCGCCGCGCCCAGGAGCAGCGCCGCCTTTCTTGCGTGCCTGAGTCGTGAGCGGAAGGTCATCGTTGAACCTGCCTTTCTTACCCGAGGGTCCATTGCTGGTTGGATTGGCCGTTGCCGGACCGGATCCCCGCCTTGGTGCCTGGCGTGGCCTGGTTGTTGACGGTGCCGTGTGCCCGGACCGAGGCGCTGATCGTGCCGGCCAAGATGTTAACGCTCACAATTCTCAATGCGTAAGGACATCGGTGCGGATAGTCAGGGAGTGCCCTGATTGTGAGCGCTAACAACCCGAGCGTCAAGGGAGGATGGCTCTTAATTTCCCGGCTCCTCGCCCGATACCGTGACTATTCACAATCGCGCCGTCACCGTCGGTCGCGGCGAGCAGGGAGCGGACCTAGCCGGCGTCGGTGGCCTGCAACAGCGCGGAGATCGCCTGGGCCTTGAGCCAGTGCGTGCGTGCCTCTTCCGGCCGGCCGAGCGCCTGCAGGGTCATGCCCAGCTCGCGCAGGCTTTCGGTCTCGCCGCGGCGGTCGCCCAGTTCCTGGCAGATGGCCAGGCTCTCCCGCAGGCAGGCCAGCGCCTGGTCATAGCGCGTTTGACGCGTGTAAACGATGCCGAGGTTGCGCAGGCTGTGGGCCTGGCCGTGGCGGTCGGCCATGTCCTGGCGGATGGCCAGGCTCTCGCGGAGGCAGGCCAGCGCCTCCGGGTAGCGACCTTGTCGCTGATGGAGCTCGCCGAGGTTGGCCAGGCTGCCGGCTTGGCCGCGGCGGTCGCCCAGTTCCTGGCAGATGGCCAGGCTCTCCCGCAGGCAGGCCAGCGCCTCCTCGTGGCGGCCCTGCCCCTGGTAGATATTGCCGAGGTTGCCGAGGCTGAGGGCCTGGCCGAGGCGGTCGTTCAGCTCGCGGCGGATGGTCAGGCTCTCGTGCAGGCGGGCCAGCGCCTGGCCCTATTGTCCCTGCTGGTAGTAGCCGGCGCCGAGGTAGGAGTTAAGCAGGATTCTGCTTAACTCCGATTATGCCGAGGTTGCTGTTAAGCCGAGGAATCGTGGCCTGGCCTGGTCGGAGGTGGCTTGCTGACCGGTTCCCCGGCTTAACGTTCAGGGCTATCGGAGACTGTAGAGGGCTTGCAGTTTGTCTTCGCTCAGCGGGTCGGTGGCCGGGGCGTTGATCGCGGGGGTGGCTGCGCTGATGGCTGCTCGCATCATGTCCAGGGTCGCGAAGGCATAGAACGCTGAGGTGGTCGAGGCGTTCTCGTGGCCCAGCAGGCGCATGATGACCGGAAGCGGGATGCCCTGCTGGTAAAGGTCCATGGCCTTGGTCTTGCGCAGCATGTGGCAGTGGATGTTCTCGGGGATCGAGGGACAGTTCTGGCGGGCGGCCCGGGCGGCTTGCTTGAGCACGGCGGAGACCGTGTCGGCTGACAGTCCGGCGGGCTGCCCGTGGTGCGGACTGCAGGACAGCGGCCGTGTCGCGGGGAGCTGCGCGATGTCTGGGTGGAACTCGGCGAGGTAGACGCGCAGGTGGCCGGCTGTTTTGCCGGTCAGCGGCACGACGCGGGTCTTGTTTCCCTTGCCGGTGAGGGTGAGGTGCCCGGGTTCGGTCAGGCAGAGGTCCTGCAGGGTCAGGCCGGTGATCTCGGCCACGCGCGCGGCGGTGTCGTAGAGCAGGATGAGCAGCATCCGGTTCCGGCGGGATTTGGTGGTGTTCCCCGTGAACGCGGCGAGGATCGCCCGTGTTTCGGGTGCGGTGAGGTAGTCGATGGGCTTGCGGGGCTGAGCTGGGGTTTTGAGGGCCCTGGCTGCCTGGCTGAGCGCGACGAGGGTGATGTCCTCCTGGGATGCGTATGCCAGGAACGCCTTGACGGCGCTCAGGCGCAGCGCGACGGTCTTCGGCGCGTAGCGCTGCTGATCGGTCATCCAGGCCAGCCATGCTTTGAGGTGCTGCCGGTCGAAGTGGTCGAAGCTGACGTGCTCGCGTTCGACGTGCTCGGCCTCGGCGAGGTAGCCCAGGAAGCATTCCAGGCTGATCCGGTAGGCCTCGATCGTCTTGGGCGACAGTGCCCGGACCCTGGGCATGTAGGCGTGCAGGTAGTCCCGGGCGCAGCTGAACAAGTCCGGGGCGCCGGTTGCGGGGTCGCGTCTCATCCGAATCCGACCTCCGGCAGCACTGACTGGCTCTGCCGGGTGATCTGGGCGTAGGCGTCCATGAAGTCGGGAGAGGTGTGAATGTAGTAGTAGGTGCTGTCGAATGTCGCGTGGCCCATGTAACGGGACAGGTAGGGCAGCATCGCGGAGACGTCTTTGCCCTGCCTCATCCATCGTTCGATGGTGGCGTAGGCGAAATGGTGCCGGAAATCGTAGGGCCGCGGCTGCCGTCCGCCGGCGGGCCGGGCCAGTCCCGCCTGGTCCCAGATGCGGGCAAACACCGTTCCGGCTGCTGCCGGGGTGACCTGGTTGCCGGCGCCGGAGACGAAGAACATCCGGCGCGAGCCAAAGTGCGCGCGCGATGTCCGGTCGCACGCGCCGAGGACCTCGGCAACCTGACCGGTCACCGGCAGCCTGCGGCTGCGGTTTCCCTTGGACCAGACGATGTCGATGTGCCCGTCATCCAGGTTGACGTGCCCGGCCTGCAGGGCGCGAGTCTCACCGGTCCTGAGCCCGCACGAGTGCATCAGCGTGAAGAACGCGACCGCCTGCCATCGCCACGGGGACTGGGCCTTCAGTGTCGCTGCCGCTGTGAAGAACAGCTCGATCTCCCTGGCAGCCAGCAAGTACGGGCGCGGGGGAACGAACGGGGCTTTCCACCGGCCGGACAGCACGCAGGCGTCGCTGGCTCCGGTGGCCTGAAGCCACCGGCCGAAGTCGCGGATGTAGGACATCCACGACCGGTACCGGCCCGATCTGTCCAGCTGAGCGCTCACCCATCCTTCGACAGTGTCCTTATCGAAGACGGTCCGGTCGTGCTCGCTGCAGTAGGCGTCGAACTTTCTCAGATACCAGATGCGGGAGCCGCCGCAGAACCCCATGTTCTGCTTGAACGCCAGGTAGGCGTCCAACTCGGCAGCGAACGCGCTGGTGAAGCCCCGGCCGCTCATGACCGCGCCGCTGCGGGAACCGGGAGCACGCAGTCGAGCAGGCGCTCCCGGTCAAGGCTCATGTACTGGCTGGTTGATTCCTGGCTGGCGTGGCCGAGCACGGCCGAGATCGTGGGCAGCGGGACCGCCGCGCGCAGCAGCCTGGACGCGGCGTTGTGGCGCAGCAACCGGGTCCCGGCCTTCACATCGGTCACTCCCGCTTTGCGGAACGTCGCAGTTATCACCCTGTGCACGGAGGCGTGATCCGCCAGCCGCACGTGCGGGGCCACCGAGCGCAGGAACACGTGATCGCCGGCCGAGCCGGGCCGCTCGCCCAGTACGTAGCCGGCGAGCCTGCCCAGCACCAGCGGCGGCAGCGGCAAGGTCAGCGGGTTGCCCGTCTTCTGCTGCACGATCCCGATCGTCTGCGAGTGCCAGTCGACATCTGCCAGGCGCAGCGCGATGATGTCGCAGGCTCGCAGTCCCGTCGTGAGCGCGAGCAGGGTGATCGCTGCGTCCCGCGCGCTCACCGCCGCTGACGCGCACGCCCGCACCACCAGCTCCTGGTCCTCGTCGCTGAGCACCGCGATGACCGGGCGGGAACGCCTGACGCCGGCCAGGTTCACCGCGGCGACCAGGTCAGCACGGCCGGTGAACTTCAAGAACGGGCGGAAGTTCGACACCACCCAGAACAACGACGACGACGCCCACCTGTCCAGCAGGGACTCCAGGAACGCCAGGACGCTGGCGCCGTCAGCCGCCTCAAGGCCGGCGATCCCGCGCTGTTCCAGGAACACCAGGTAGGCGCTCGCCACCCGCTGGTAGGCGGCGCGCGTGGCCGGCGCCAGGCCCCGGCTAACCATGTCCGCTTCCCACGCGGCGTCCAGCACGGCGAGCCTGGCCTGCCCGGGCCGCGGCCCCCCGCCGCCGCGTCCGCGAACCGACAGGTCCGCCCGCCCGGTACGCACGTACGAGTCGAACACGCCAGTGAGCCGGCGGTAATCCAGCCGGCGCTGCGCGCTGAACCGGCCAGTCCGCGGACTGATCGTCATCGACGCGAACTCAGCCCCCAGCCCCGGGGTATAGACGCCGCCGCGCTGCCCGGCGTACTCAGCAAGCGCCCTGATCGTCTTGGCATACTGGCCGATCGTCGACTCCAGATAGCCGGCCGCGCGCAACTCCGCGACGACAACCGCGCCGATCCGGGTCACCGTCATATCCATAGCCGTCTCCTTCCACAGACTGCAGGGATACGACGGACGCTAGCCACACGCCGGAACGTTAAGCCGGGGAACCGGTCAGCAAGCCACCTCCGACCAGGCCAGGCCACGATTCCTCGGCTTAACAGCAACCTCGGCATAATCGTTATGGGCCTGGGCCTGGGCGGCCAGGTCACCCGCCTGGCAGGCGACTTCGAGGGCGATCTGGTTTGCCTGCACCCAATCCCCTCGATGGCTGTGTACCCAGAAGAAGCCGAATAGCGCCTGGGCGAGTTGCATCCCGATCTCGGCGGGCACGCCGGGGGTGGCCACGGCCTGCCGTACCGCAGCCAGCAGGTTGGCCCGTTCAGCCTCCAGCCAGCTGAGCGCCGCCTGCTGGCCGGCGAACTCCAGTCCGCCCTTGCGCCACCGCTCGCCGGCCCGGGCCAGTCGGTAGTCACCCGGGCGCAGCACCGCCAGCGTCTGCCAGGCGCTCGCGACATAGAACCGAAGCGCACGGGTCAGCGCGGCGGCTCGCACGGGCTCGGGATGGTGCTGGGAGGCGAGTTCACGGGCGTACAGGCGCAGCAGGTCATGCAGGCGGTAGCGGCCAGGCCCCGGGGTCTCAAGCAGCTGCCCGTCCACTAGCTGTTCCAGCACCCGTTCGTATAGCTGTTCCAGCACCCGTTCGGCGGCGTCCGCGGGCTGGTCCAGCAGCCGCGCGGCGACCGGCAGGCTTAGCTCGAGGCCGTCCGGCACCCCGAGCAGCCCGAACGCCTCGGCCGCCGCCCGTTCCAGCGGATCAGGACTGCCGGATAGCTGGTGATAGGACACCTGGAAGCTGGCCCGCACCCCGACCTCGGCGAGCTGCAGCTCGTCCAGGCGGCGCTGGGCGTCGGCCAGCCGCCCGGCCAGCGCCTGCACGGGCCAGCCAGGCCGTGCCGCCAGCCTGGCACCCGCGATCCGCAGCGCCAACGGCAGGTACCCGCAGCCCCGGGCCACCTCGGCGGCCGCCCCGGGCTCGGTGGCGACCCGGGCGTGACCGGCCAGCCGGCCAAGCAGCTCGACCGCTTCGGCAGCTGGCAGGACGTCCAGGAGCAGGTGCCTGGCGCCCGCCAGGGCAGAGAGAACCCGGCGGCTGGTCACCAGCACCCCGCAGCCAGGGCTGGCCGGCAGCAACAGGGCGACCTGGGCGGCGTCGGCGGCGTTGTCCAGCATCACCAGCAGGCGCCGGCCCGCCACCAGGGAGCGGAATGCGGCGCTGGCTTCCTCCAGGTCAGCGGGGACGAGGGCGGCCTCGATGCCAAGCGACCGCAGGAACCGGCCAAGCACCTCCAGCGGCTGCAGGGGTTGCAGGCCGGCGGTAGCGCCGTGCAGGTTCACATACAGCTGCCCGTCAGGAAACCGTTCGGTCAGCTGGTGGGCGGCGTGGATCGCGAGGGCGGTCTTGCCCACCCCAGGGGCCCTGATAGGGCCACGACCGGAACCTCCAGCTCGGCCGCGAGCAGCTGCCTTATCTGGCCGGCCAGGTCAACGCGGCCGACAAAGTCGGCCACGTCCAGGGGAAGCTGGGTCTGCCTGGTCTAGGCGCCGGGCCGGCCGCGTAGTGGCGGGACCGCGAGCGCGGGGTCGCTGGCGAGGATGGCCTGGTGCAGGGCACGCAGCCCAGGTCCGGGGTTGACACCCAGCTCGTCGGCCAGCAGTCGGCTGACGCGCTGGTAGGCCTCCAGTGCATCGGCCTGCCGGCCGCACCGGTACAACGCGGTCATCAGCTGCGCCCAGAACTGCTCCCGCAGCGGATGCCGCTCGGTCAGGACCCGCAACTCGGCCGCGAGCTCGGCGTGCCGGCCAAGACCGAGGTCGGCCTCGATCCGGCGGTGCAGCGCGTCCAGGCGCTGTTCGGCCAGCCGTGCGACCCCGTCGCGGCGCAGCGTCTCCGACGGCACGTCGGCCAGCGGCTCGCCACGCCACAGCCCGAGCGCCTGGCCCAGCATCCCCGACTCCGCGTCGCGGTCTCCCCGGCTGGCCGCATCGCGGGCCCGCTCCAGCAGCAGCTCGAACCGGCCGACATCGACATCGGCGCGGGCCACCGCGATCACATATCCCTCAGGACGGCTCTGGATCAGCTCCCCGCCGCCGAGGAGCTTGCGCAGGTGGGCGACATAGGTCTGGACAACCCTGCGCGGGCCGGCCGGCAAGGCGTCACCCCAGATCACCTCGGCCAGTTCGTCCACCGTCACGACCTCGCCGGCACGCAGCAGCAGGGCCGCCAGCAGCATCCGGTGCTTGGCGGACCGGATCGCCACCGGTCGGCCCCCGTTCACGACCTCGAGCGGGCCGAGCAAGCCGAACTCCACTGCTCTCCCTCGCTTCTCTGCCTGCATGTGCGGTTTCTGTAGTTTCGCCGTTGTGTCTCGATCTAGGCAACGCCGGGCCGGCGCCATACGGGGCGATGAGGGCGGGATGAAACCGAAATGAGGGCGGTACCTGCCAGCATGCGGACGTGGGCGGCAACAGAAGGAGGAATATGCGCAGCCAGCATCGGGGTCCTGCGGCGCCGAGCCGCAGGGTGTTCCTGGGCGGTGCCGCTGCCGTCGGCGCTGCGGCCGCCTTGCCCGTGTGGCCGGCGGCCGCGAGGAGCGCACCCGATGACCGGCATCGCGGCGGGTTCCGCGTGTCCCTGTCGGTGAGCCCGGTCACCGAGACCGTGCTGGGGTTGCTAGCGCTCACCGACGGCAACCGGACGGCCGGTACCGTCACAGAGGCGCAGCGGCTGTTCGACCGGCACGGGGCGACCGAGGTCTTCGCCCGCGTGGCCACCTTGGCGCACGCCAGGGCGGGGGATGCCGAGTACGGTTCCGCGCGCGCGATCGGGCGGGCGCGGCTGGCCCGGGACCTCGGCATGCCGCTGAACCCGGAGCTGGGCCTGTGGGACGTCTATGGCGACATCCGCCGCCAGCCTCCGCCCGATTTCAGCGACTACCCGTCTATCCGGCTGCCGGGACCCTGGACCACGCTCACCCTCGGGCAGATGGAGCGTGCGCTGCGGCAGCACATGTGGCCCTACGTGGGGCGGCTGCTGGCAGCGGCCGCCCAGGGGGTCCGCGGCGTGGACCAGGCGGCGAGGTTCAGCACGCACCTGGCCAGCATCGCCGTGCAGGATGCCACGTTCCCCGTCGCGTTCTGGGAGGCGATGAATCGCGCCGGATACCAGGCCAGTTCGGCACGTCGCTGTACCGTTCCTGTTGAGCTAGTAGGAGCTAGCCGACAGCCCCGGACGGTCCTGGGCTGCCTGGTCACCCGTCATGATCCTGTGAGGCCGACCGGTCTTGGTGCCGGGTGGCGGCCGGGGGCCTCGTGGGGTGGCGGGCTTCCTCGGTGCGGGACCGGCTGCCGGTCTGGTCCTGGGTCGCGCCTGGGCTGGCCGTGCCGCCTCCTCCGGGGCGGGCTGGTTCCCTGCCGCGCGTCTCCTGGCCCGGTGGCCGAGGCCGCGTCGCCCGGTCACCAGCGCTGCCGCGTGGTGCCCGGTCGCCTTCGGGTGATCCTCCCGCAGCGGCCCGAGCCAGTGCTCGGCCCCCCACCGGGAGGTGTAAGCCGGATCAACGACGATCACGTGCAAGCCCGCGTTGGCGGTCATCTGCACGAGCCTGTCACGGAACCTCCCGGTCGGGATGCCGGATACTAGCCGCCGGAACCCTCGTCCCCGCCGACCGCGCGAGGGCCGGCTGCCGTGCCGCTCGCGTCCCTGCTGGCGGGCCTCGGCGAAGTCCAGGTCCTCGATCACGACCGCCCGCGCGCCGTACTCTCTCGCTGTGGCGATGAGGCCGCTGATCGCGGCCCGCAGCCGCCCGTCCCGGGCAGTGGCGGCCAGCCCGGCCAGCTCGAGCGGGACAGTGTCCGGGGTGCCGATGACGTTGCCGTCGGCCGCGACGACCGCGACCGCGAGATGCCCGGCGTTGACGTCGACCGCCACCACCGGGTGCCGTCGCAGCCCGTCCAGGGACGGGGCGGGCGCGAGGGCGGTCTTCCAGGACGCGTCGAGGTACCAGCGGCCGGATGCCGGGTCGTGGCTGATGTCATAGCGGACCGCACCGGTGGCCGCCTGGGCGGCGACCTCGTCCCCGCGGTAGGAGAACCCGGCCGGGCACGATAGCCGGTAGCGGCCGTGCGGCCGGTTCGCCAGGTGCGCGAGCGGGGCGGGCAGCCTCAGCTCCAGCCAGCCCTCATCCGGGTGCCAGCGGATCGTCTCGTTCCCCCGCGCCTTGTCTTTCTCCCCGTCTGCGGTCAGGAACAGCCGCGCAGACTCCCACTCCGCCCGCCACCGCGCCTCGTCCAGCCCTGCGGCGGCGAGGTTCCCGCGCTTGCGCAGCAGCGCCTTCCCGCCCCGCACCACCGATGCCGTCCCCGCCTCCAGCCGCCGGTCCGCCCGGGCCAGCCGGGCCTTCAGCGACTGCAGCCGGACGACCTTGGCGTGCCGCTCGGCCGGGGTGGCGTATCCGCGGGTCCGCCCGGACTTCCCGCCCGTCGGGACCGCCAGCCGGGCCTCGATCCTCCGGACTCGGGCCTGCAGGCTTGCCCGCTCGGCGCGCAGATTCTGGCCGGCCAACCGCACCTGGTCCTCGCTGGTCCGGGTGATCGCCCCCGCCCACCGCGACGACGACTCCGCCGTCAGCGCCCGCTTCCGCACCGCACGCGACGCCGCCCGGCCCCGCGCGTCCCGCCGGCCCTCCGCGCACCGAGCGGCCAGGTCACGGCCCGCCAGCGACCCCAGATGAGAACCAGCCGCCCGCAGCACCGCCTCATCCTGTCCCGATACCCGCAGCCGGGCCCGGACCCGCGCCCCCGCCGGGACAGCGGCCACGAACGGGGCCGCGACCGGGCGCAGCCCGCTCACCCGCCACCGTCCCGGCACCCGCCCGGTCAGGTTCACATGACCAGTCTGCTATCCAGAACGCGTCATTGCCGTCTAGGACACGCCGAATAGGGCAACCGTTCTCACCCCACCAACGGCGATCCCGGTGACCGCGCCGCGGTCTTCCTCGCCATCGCCGGCGCGCTTCAGCAGCGCTTCGGGAGGCAACTGTTCGTCGCGGAGTTCGGCTACCCGTCCGGACTGATGGAGCCGCCGTTCGCGTGGAACACCACTCAGGCCGGATACCCGCAGACCCCTGACGGCCAGTTCCGCTATCTGCGCGATCTGGTGGCCGCCTCGGTCGCAAGCCAGGCGGTCGGCGGCATCAGGCCCTGGGGACCGGACTACTGCCTCGCGTCCGGCGGCTGGGCGCCGATGAGCCTGTTCACCGAGGACGGGCGCGCCAAACCCGGCCTGGCCGCCATCCAGGAGGGCCTACGTTCATCGCGGACCGTCCACGCCGGCACCGGGCCCAGCATTCCGAAGAACATGCGCAATAACGCACGGTAACCGCTTGCGAGGGGAGTTGTGATGCGACTTCGACGAAGACATGGACCGGCTCACGGCAGACCGGATTGCCGCAGCCGACGCGTTCCTGCTTGGGCGCAGGACCTACGAGCTGTTCGCGGAGCACTGGTCGCGGGTCACTGACCCCGGCGACTCGCGTGCCACCCGGCTGAACGGTCTGCCCAAGTACGTCCGCAAATGGTCCCGGGACAGTGCCGGATGCGCCCGAGAGCTGGGTGCAGCGGTCATGGGCCACCGTGCACCCGTGGGGATCGGGACGCGTTTACCCCAACTTCCCGACCCGGACCCTGACCGACCCGGCCGAGGCCTACCACGGCGGCAACCACGCCCGCCTGCTCCTGGCGAAACGCACCCACGACCCGCAGCGCCTGCTGCACTTTCACCAGTCGCTCTGAGCAATCCCACCGGACGGAGGCCACCTGATGGCACGGATCGTTTTGTCCATGGCCTTGTCGCTGGACAGGTTCATCACCGGCCCGGACGACGGAATGGACCACGGACTCGGCGCCGGCGATGAGCCGGCGCCACCGGGCCCGTTTATCCCTTCGACCCGGGGAGGTGCCCGATGGGCGAGGTGATCGCACACCTGGCGATGGCCTGGTGCCGGTGACACTCGGCGACGGGATCCCGTGGCTGGCCGGTACCCGCGGCCCGGTGCGCCTGTCCGGCCCCGAGGTGGTCGAGGACCGCGGCGTCACCCACCTGCGCTACGTCGTCCGCAGGCCGTCCGGCGTTCCGGAAGGACCGGATCAACCATGAGCAAGACGATGCTGTACATGTCGGTGTCCCTCGACGGGTTCATCGCCGGGCCCGGCGAGGGACCGGGAAACGGGCTCGGTGACGGCGGGCACCGCCTGCACGAGTGGTTCCTGACCGGCGCCGGCGCCAGTCATCAGGGAGCCGCCGGCCATCTGGCGGGCGTGAACCGCGCGGTCATGGACGAGCTCATGGCCACCGGGCCGGTGATCGCCGGCCGGCGGACCTTCGAACTCGCCGGCGGCTGGGCCGGCGACCACCACGACGGCGTACCGGTCACGTCCGGCGTCCCTCGTTGGTCGGAGTGACTACCGTGAACCCCGTCGCCGCGACCGCGGCGGGAACTCGTTGCCCAGAATGCGCGAAGTGTCAGCAGCGCGTAACAAGGCCGATATCCCTTCGAAACGGCTGATGCCGACCATGACGAGCGTGGAGACGTCGATCGACGCGGCCGGCACTGGGCATGTGCTGACTCACTGCCCGTACTGCTCGCTGCAGTGCGGCGTGGCGATGCGGCCGGCCGGCCTGCGGCCACCGTCGATGGAGCCGTCGGACTTTCCCACCAACCGCGGCGGCCTATGCTCGAAGGGCTGGAGCGCGGCCGAACTGCTCGGCCACCCCGACAGGCTCACCGCACCTCTGGTCCGCGCCGACCCCGCCGACCGCCGTAGCCCGCTGCGCGCTGCGTCGTGGGCCGAAGTGCTCGACCGGATCCTCACGGCGATCCGGCGTAGCCAGGATGCCTACGGCCACGACAGCGTCGGCTGTTTCGGCGGCGGTGGGCTCACCAACGAGAAGGGCTACCAGCTCGGCAAGTTTGCCCGGATCGCGCTGCACACGTCGAACATCGACTACAACGGGCGGTTCTGCATGTCCTCGGCGGCGACCGCCGGCACCCGGGCGTTCGGCGTCGACCGCGGTCTGCCGTTCCCGCTCGCCGACATCGCCGGGGCGCAGGCCATCCTGCTGGTCGGCAGCAACCCGGCTGACACCATGCCGCCGGCGATGCAGTATTTCGACGCCGGCCGCGCCGCGGGCGCCACGCATATCGTCGTCGACCCGCGCCGCTCGGCCACGGCGCGCGGCAGCGCGCTGCACCTGCAGCCCACACCAGGCACCGACCTGGCCATCGCGAACGGCATGTTGCACATCGCGCTCCGCGAGGGATTCGTCGATGTGGACTATATCGCCGCCCGTACCACCGGATTCGAGGCGGTCCGCGACGCCGCAGGCGCCTACTGGCCGGACCGGGTCGAGCGGATGACGGGCGTGGGGGTGGCGCAGTTGCGCGAGGCCGTCCGGCTGCTCGGCACCGCAAGGTCCGCGATGGTCATCACGGCCCGCGGGGCGGAACAGCACAGCAACGGCACAGACACGGCGCAGGCGTATATCAACCTGGCGCTGGCGCTCGGGTTGCCCGGCAAGCCGTTTTCCGGCTACGGGACGGTGACCGGCCAGGGCAACGGGCAGGGCGGCCGCGAGCACGGCCAGAAGTGCGACCAGCTCCCGGGGTACCGGCGCATCGATGACCCGGCCGATCGAGCGCACGTCGCCGCGGTGTGGGGCATCGACCCCGACGAGTTGCCCGGTCCGGGGAGTTCCGCGATGGAGATGCTCGACCGGCTGGGCACGCTCGGCGGGGTACGGGTGCTGCTCGTCCTGGCCTCGAACATCGTCGTCTCCGCCCCGGACCGGAACCGGGTGCTGCAGCGGCTGCGGGCACTGGACTTCCTCGTGGTCGCCGACATCTTCCTGTCCGAGACGGCAGCCGAGGCCGACGTGGTGCTGCCGACCGCACAGTGGGCCGAGGAGGAGGGCACGATGACCAACCTGGAGGGCCGGGTGCTGCGCCGCAAACAGGTGCTGCCGCCGCCTGAGGGGGTTGTCGACGACCTGACCCTGCTCGCGACGCTGGCCGACCGGCTGGGACGCGGAAAGTACTTCTCGCACGACCCGCGGCTGGTCTTCGATGAGCTGCGCCGGGCCAGCGCGGGCGGGATCGCCGATTACGCCGGCATCACGTACGAGCGGATCGAGGCGGAGCAGGGCGTCTTCTGGCCGTGCCCGGCTGAGGACCACCCGGGTACGCCGCGGCTGTTCATGGAGGCGTTCGCTACGCCGGACGGGCGCGCCCGCTTCATCCGCGTGGACCACCGCGACCCCGCCGAGGTGCCGGACGCCGACTACCCGTACGTGCTCACGACCGGCCGCATCATGCAGCAGTATCAGAGCGGCAACCAGACCCGGCGGTCCCGCTCGCTTCAACTCACCGCGGGCGAGCCGCGGGTGGAGCTCCATCCGGACCTGGCCCGGCGGCACGGCATCGGGGCCAGCGACCTGGTCGAGTTGCGCACGCGGCGGGGCCGGGCGGTGTTCCGCGCGCACGTGACCGACACGATCCGCCCCGACACGGTGTTCGCGCCGTTCCACTGGGGCGGCCCGGCGAGCGCCAACGCGCTGACCGACCCGGCCCTCGATCGCCACTCGAAGATGCCGGCCTTCAAGGTCTGCGCTGTCTCGGTCGAGCGTGTCGGCGGCCCGGATGATGGCGCCCCCGCTGCTCTCCCGGCAGTTAACCCGCTGAGAAGGGACGGCTGAGATGGAATCCAGCCCGCGTTTTTTGCAGGGAGTATTCGCCTTCGAGGGAAAGGGGATCGAGTCGCCGGTCCCGCTGGCCCCCGAGCTGAGCTACACGGTCGCCGCCGGAACCACCGCCCAGACGGTGTACTTCCGCGGCGGCAACACCACCGACGAGCTGATCTGCATCCTGCTGGTCCGTGACGGCAAGCCGATGCGGTACTTCCCGATCGGCGCGAAGAACCACGTGCACGTGCCGCTGCGCGTGGTGGAGGACCTCGACGGCGGCACCGTCATCGAGCTGTTCCTCGCCGCACCCGAAGGGGTCGCCGGCGCGGTCGTGGTCGACCTCGGCCTCGTGGAGGTGTGAGCCCCGTGGCCGAACGACTCGTGGTCATCGGCAACGGCATGGCCGGCGCTCGTACCGTCGAGGAGATCCTGGAGCGCGGCGGTCCGGACCGCTACGCCATCACGATGTTCGGCGAGGAACCGTACGGCAACTACAACCGGATCCTGCTGTCCAGCGTGCTTTCCGGCGGCGAGGAGGAGGCCGGCATCTTCCTCAACAGCCTGTCCTGGTATGCCGACAACGGCATCGAGCTGCGAGCCAGCATCCGCGTCGACCGGATCGACCGCTTCGCCAAAGTGGTCCACGCCGACGACGGCTCGGTCACTCCCTTCGACAAGCTGGTCATCGCCACCGGCAGTCGGCCGTTCGTGCCGCCCATCGACGGCATGTACAACCCGGGGCGAGGCTTCCACCAGGGCGTCTTCACGTTCCGGACGATCGATGACACCCGCCGGTTGATCCGGTACGCGCGCGATCACGAGCGTGCCGTGGTCATCGGTGGCGGCCTGCTGGGCCTGGAGGCCGCCCGCGGGCTGCAGGGCCACGGCGTGCGCGTCACGCTCGTGCACGCCGCCGGCCATCTCATGAACGCCCAGCTCGACGCGCAGGGCGGCGCGGTGCTCAAGCGCAGCGTGGAAAGACTCGGCATCGCCGTCGAGCTGGACGCGAGGACCAAAGCCGTCTTGGGCAAGGACGAGGTCACCGGCGTGCGGTTCGCCGACGGCCGGACCATCCCGTGCGACATGGTGGTGGTCGCCGCGGGCATCCGGCCCCGCACCGAACTGGCCCAGGTGAGCGGGCTGCCGGTGGAACGGGCCATCGTCGTGGACGACCAGCTGCGCGTACTCGACGAGCCCGACATTTACGCCGTCGGGGAGTGCGTGCAGCACCGCGGGCAGACCTACGGCCTGGTCGCCCCGCTGTGGGAACAGGCGAAGGTACTCGCCGACCACGTGACCGGGACGAACCGGAAGGCGGCCTACCACGGCTCACGGACGGCCACGAAGCTCAAGGTGGCCGGGGTCGACGTCGCGGCGATGGGCGTCACCGCACCCGAGCGCGAGGACGACGAGTTCGTCGTGTTCTCCGAGCCGGGCCGCGGCGTCTACAAGAGCGTCATCATCCGCGACGACCGGCTCATCGGCGCGACCTTGCTCGGCGACGTCAGCAAGGTCGGCTTCCTGATGCAGGCATTCGACCGGGGGCTGCCGCTGCCGGAGGAACGGGTCCGGCTGCTCTTCGACCTGGGCGGCCCGCCCGCGCAGATGTCCGCCGCCGAGCTGGACGACACAGCGCAGGTCTGCAACTGCAACGGGGTCAGTAAGTCCGTGCTCGTTTCAGCCGTCCGCGGCGGCATCAAAACAGTCACCGGCGTGATGGACGCGACGCGGGCCGGCAAGGGCTGCGGCTCCTGCAAGCCGCTCGTCGCGCAGATCGTCGAGTGGGCCGCCGGCGGCGCGGCCGAACAGGACCCGTCAGCGAACTGGTACGTGCCAAGCGTACCCATGGACAAGCCGGAGCTGATGGCCGCGATCCGCGCGCGGCAGCTCAAGAGCGTATCTGCCGTCTTCGACGCGCTCGCCGGCGGCCGGGAGGACGCCAAGAGCAAGATGGGCCTCGTCTCATTGCTGCGGATGATGTGGGGCGACAAGTACGTTGACGAGCGCGACGCACGGTTCATCAACGACCGGGTCCACGCGAACATCCAGAAGGACGGGACGTTCTCCGTCGTGCCGCAGATGAAGGGCGGCTGCACCACACCAGCGCAGCTGCGCCGCATCGCCGACGTGGCCGACAAGTACGCGGTTCCGCTGGTGAAGCTCACCGGCGGCCAGCGCATCGACCTGCTCGGCATCCGCAAGGAGGAGCTGCCGAAGGTCTGGGCCGATCTGGGGATGCCCTCCGGGTACGCATACGGCAAGAGCTTCCGGACGGTGAAGACCTGTGTCGGCAGCGACTATTGCCGCTTCGGCGTCGGGGACTCCACCGCGCTGGGGATCGCCATCGAGACCCGGTTCCAGGGCCTGGAGAGCCCGGCCAAGATGAAGCTCGCCGTCACCGGCTGTCCGCGCAACTGCGCCGAGGCGTACGTGAAGGACCTGGGCGTCGTGGCGGTCGAGGGCGGCCGGTGGGAGATCTACGTCGGCGGCGCCGCCGGCGCCCACGTGCGCAAGGGCGACCTGCTGGCCACCGTGGACACTCCCGGCGAGGTCGTTACCCTCACCGGCCGTTTCTTTCAGTACTACCGGGAGAACGCCAACTGGCTGGAACGGACGTACGCGTTCGTGCCCCGCGTCGGGATCGAGCGGATCCGCGCGATCATCCTCGACGACAGCGACGGCATCGCGGCAGCGCTCGACGCCCGGATGCAGGAGTCGGTGAACGAATACCGCGACCCGTGGCAGGAAGGCAGCGAACCGGCCACCCCCGGCCAGTTCCGCAGCGCGCTGCCACTGCTCCCGCTGCCACTAGTCCCGGTCCGCGAGCCATGACCGCGGAAATGACCGAGTACCGGCTCGGCCCGGCCGATGAGCTGCCCGTCGGGGAGGGCCGGGCGTACGCGGCAGGCGGCGACATGGTGGCCGTCTTCCGGCTGCGCGGCGGCGGCCTCCACGCGGTGTCCGCGGTATGCCCGCACGCGGGCGGGCCGATCGCGGACGGCCTGGCCGACGACACGGTCGTCGTATGCCCCCTGCACCATCACGTCTACGAGCTGGCGACCGGCTGCTCGCGGACTGGGCAGGCCTCGTTGCGGGTGTACCCGGTCCGTATCGATGAGGGGGATCTGGTGATTGGCGTGCCCATCGACGCGCCTGCCTCGGCATGACCGCCCGCCAGGAGGAGCAATCATGACCACGACGACCGGCACGGGGGACGGGCTGCCGCCGGCCCTCGAATACAGCCGGCACGGCCGCACCAGCCGCTGGATCAACGACTGGCGCCCGGAGGAGCCGGTGTTCTGGGCCGCCATCGGATCGGCGGTGGCGCGCCGTAACCTCAGCTTCTCCATCTTCTCCGAGCACATCGGGTTCTCGGTGTGGACGACGTGGTCGGCTCTCGTGCTCTTCCTCGGCCCGAAATACGGCATCGACCCGGCCGGGAAATTCGTGCTGACCGCCGTGTCGGCACTCGTCGGCTCGGTGCTGCGGCTGCCCTACACGTTCGCGGTCGTGAAGTTCGGCGGGCGCAACTGGACGGCCTTCAGCGCGGCGCTGTTGCTCGTGCCGTGCGTCCTGCGGCGATCGTGCTCGAACCGGCCGTCTCGTACAGCACATTGCTCATCGTCGCGGCAATCGCCGGCGTCGGCGGCGGCAACTTTGCCTCCTCAATGGCGAACATCAACGCGTACTACCCCGAGCGGTGCAAGGGACGGGCACTGGGCCTCAACGCGGGCGGCGGGAACATCGGCGTGGCCGCCGTGCAACTGGTCGCGCTGCTCGTGCTCGCCACGGCGGGGGCGAGCCACCCCGGCTGGTGCCCGGGATCTACATCCCGCTGATCGTGCTCGCCGCGCTGGGTTCCTGGCGGTACATGGACAACCTGTCGTCGGCCCGCAACCACAAGCGGGCCATCCGGGACGTCAGCAAAGACCCGCACACATGGGTTATATCGACCCGGGCGTCGGCGACGATGTCCAGCCGCTCCAGCAGCCGGGCCCGGAATGCCGGGCCGTCGGAGGTACCCTCCGCCTCGGCCACCGCGGCCGCTATCTCCGCGGCGATCGCCGCGGCCTCCGGGGCAGCCGGATCTAGCCCGGCGTCCAGCGCCGCTTCGGCTTTCGGCAAGATGACCGCAGCCGCACGGGCGATCGCGGCGTGCGGCGACTCGCCGCCCGATGGCCAGCGGGCCACCTGCTCGGCCATGTCCCGGACCCGGCGCCGGAAATCCGGATCGCGGGTCAGCTCAGCCAGTTCAACCCACGCCTGCACCTGGGCGGCGGACGGTTCGGCTGGGAGATCGGGTACCGCCGATCGCATCCCGGCCTCGAACTCCGGGTCGGCCGCCGACCGGGTGAAAACGTTGTCGAGGAAATCATCGATGATACGGCGGCGCTCCTCGGCGGAGAGCCGTGCCAGCTGGTGCATCAGTGCCACCTCCTCAGGCTGTGAGCCGCGGGCGGCCACCGCCCGCAGCACGGCGTGCCGCAACCGCAGCGTGCGGATCTGTGCCTCAAGGGCCTCCGCGTGGGCTGCGGCAACGTCGGCGAGGTCTACCTCGCGAGTCAGGATCTTCTTGATGACCGGCAGCTCAAGGCCGATCTCCCGCAAAGTCCGCACCAGCTCCAGACGGGCCAGCGCCTCGATGCCGTACAGCCGGTATCCGGCGGCAGTGCGGCCGCTGGGAGACAGCAGCCCTTGATCGGAGTACCAGCGGACGGTCCGGACCGTCACGCCCGCGCACCGGGCCAGTTCCCCGGTCGTGAAGCGCCCGGCCAGATCACCGTTCATGGAACCAGCCTGGACCGTTACGTAACGGCACAGTCAACCACGTCGGCAACTTCCCCTCACGTCGACGGGTGAACCTGCGAGAATCCGCACCCTTGCCCGGTGGAGGACTGCTACGCAGGCCTGGCCTGGCTGGCCGCACACGCGGGCGAGTTGGGTGCCGACGGCCAGGCCGCCGTCGTCAGCGGGCCTGCTGCAAGTAGACGTCCAGATGGCGGATCTTGCCGGAGTTGAATGCGAAGACGGTCATCGAGTTGACCACGTTGACGTTGCCGCCGCGGAAGTGCCGCTCCTCGATCTCGAAATAGACGAGAGCCGGTGACTCGGAGATCCGCCGCACCGTGGTCTGGAACTCCTCCGTGGCCGAAGCCCACCGGGTCAGCATCTCGGTGTACTGCTGCCAGTCCTGCACTTCGAGGAAGGTGCCGATTCTCTCGAATTCGCCCACTGCCACGAACTCGGCCAGCGGGGCCCAGTCAGCTGGCGCCTTGACGCCTGGCACCAGGCGTTTCATGGTGTGCTCGTAGTCGAGGACCTTGCGGGTCAGCGGGCCGGCGTTCCCGGCGCCCGGACCCGTGGTGACCACCGAGTGGTGCGCGTCTACCATGACGTGTCGCTCCCGTCACTCGTGAGCAGCGGGGCGGGGACCGCGGGGAAGGATGTGGGGAAGGTCCTCGGTCGTGAGGATCCCGGGGCGCGCCGCGCACACATAGGGGATGGCGTTGACCGGCCCGTTGGCGTTGTACGCGGGCACGAACCCGGCCAGGTCATCGAGCGGTACGGGGAACGGCATGCTCAGGTCGAACGGCGCGTCCCCGTGGATGCGGATCCGCCAGCCGGTGGGCTGCAAGCCCCAGTCGGGCTCTACGTCCATCGCGACGAAGCCGTACTGGGTGAAGCGGATCCGGTCGACGCCGCCACTGCGACCGCAGATGATGATCCGCTGCGCGGCGGCGGTGCCTGCCTTGATCTCGCCGGCGACGATCGTCATGTCCTGCCTGGCCGCCGCCACGCCGCCCTCAGCGGTCCATTCGTCGATCTCGAAGCCGGCGATGTCCGCCAGCACGCTGAGCGGAGGCTGGTACTCGCCGAACAGATGGTTCTTCCGCCGGCCGGGATCGAACTCCGACAGCTGCTTCCCGAATCGCATCTGCTCCATCACCATGTGCGCGGAAGGGCGGCGGGAGAGATCGCCGAACTCCTCGATCTCGATCTCCTCGACGCGCCGCTGCACGGACAGCAACGCCAGCGGGAGGGTTTCCGTGATGAACCCCGGGTCACTGCCGCTGACCCACACCGACGCGTTGCCCTTCTGGCCGGCCTCCAGCACGCGGGCCCGGTTCGCGTCGCTCAGCCGAACCCCCCTGGCGAACAGATCGGTGCAGGTGGTGACGATGTTCGTACCCGAGCCCAGCAGCGCCACGACGTCCTCGACAAGCTCGTGGTTTCCGCCGAGCCCATGGCCGTCGTCAGCGAACCAGGAGCTGTCTCGCTCACCCCTGCGAAGGCCCGCATCATCGGCGCCGCCGCCGGCCTGTTCGCCACCCGCGGCGTCGGCGGGACGTCGCTGCAGATGATCGCCGACGCCATCGGCGTGACGAAGGCGGCCGTCTACCATCAGTTCAAGACCAAGGAAGAGATCGTCATCGTCGCGGCCGAAGCCGAGCTCGCGAGGCTGTCAGCGGTGATGGACGCCGCCGAGGCCGAGGCCGGCCCCGCATGCGCATGCGAGGCGCTGCTGACCCGGATCATCGACCTCGCCGTCGAGCGCCGTCGCATGGAGAGCACTCTGGTCGGCGATCCCGTCCTGGTCCGGTTCTTCGCGCACCACGAACCATTCCGGCAGGTGATGGACCGCCTCTACCGTCTCCTCATGGGAGACGGCGCCGGACCCGAGGCGCGCATGTCCGCGGTGATGCTCACGGCCGCCATCGGCGGCGCCGTCATGCACCCGCTCGCCGCAGACCTCGACGATGACACGCTCCGATCCCAGCTCCTGCACCTCGCACGACGATTCCTCACCGATCGGCTACCTTCCCCGGCAGGATAGCCGATCGGCTAGAACCGTCGGCCCCCGGCTGCCCGGGGTTGCCTGGCGGTTCCGCCGGTGCAGGCGGGCGCAGCAGCCGGAGGATCATTTCCACCGTGCGCTCGATGGGACGGTGTCGCGCCGTGACCGCGGACAGCAGGATGCGAGCCAGGATGGCGCCGAGGAGCATGTCGAAGACGTCGTCCGGGTCCACGGCGGGGTCGATGCTCCCCGGCGGCGCGGCGCGCAGGATGTCCGAGAATTGCGGCCGCGCCGACACGCGCAGGTACAGCTCGGGCGAACGGGGGCGGTTCGATGCCTGGTGGTGCGCGAGGAGGCCGGCCGCGGCCGCGCGTGCCGCGGGCGCGCTGAAGGCCGCCATATAGGCGCGGATGAACCGGCGCAGATCGCGGCGGAGGTCCCCCGTCGGCTGGACGCTCAGCGGGCTGATGCCGGGGAACGTCGCCTCCTCGATCAGTTCGATCCGTGACGGCCAGCGGCGGTAGATGGCGGAGGCGTGCAGGCCGGAGCGCTCGGCGACGGCCTGGATCGTCGTCGCGTCGAAGCCGCGCTCGATGAGCAGCTCGCGCGTCGCCGCGAGGGCGCGTCCGCTGATGCTCGTGTCACGCGGACGGCCCGGCCGGCGGGGAGGCGCTGCCATGTCAGCGATGGTAGCGACCAGGCAGGCCTCCGCCCCGGGCGGCTGGCGCGGGCCCGTTAATTTTAGGACGACGTCTTCTATAACTCCCGTGGCGGCGTTACAGTGCCATGACGGGATGGGCCCCGTGCTCGCGAAGAGGAGAAGCGGATGCGCGCCGGCGGCGGCCCGTCGATGGCCCACTGGGAGCCACTTCACCGTTCCGGAAAGGGTCATGACGGATGAGTGCGATCGACGATCTTCGCGCCACGGTCGAGATGCTGGCGGCAAGGGTCCAGGCTCTTGCGGACCAGGTCGAGATCATGCAGCTTGTCGCCCAGTACGGGCCCGCCGTCGACAGTGGCTCGGGGGACGCCGCGGCCGCGCTGTGGACCGACGAGGGCACCTTCGACGCCGTTCCCCACCTGCGGATGAGGGGCCGGGACGACATCGCCGCCATGGTTGGTGGCGACGGCCACCAGAGCCTGATCCGCAACGGTTGCGGCCACGTCCTGACCGTGCCGCACGTCGTAGTCGACGGCGACCAGGCGACCGGCCGCAGCTACGCACTCAACATCCGCTGGGACGCCGACGCCGGCCGGTTCTGGGTGGCCCGCGTCTCCGCGAACACCTGGCGCTGGGTACGCACCACGCAGGGCTGGCGCATCGCCGAGCGGATCAACGCCAACCTCGACGGCACCGCCGAACACCGCGAGATGCTTGCTCCCGCCGCCCGGACCCCGGCGTGACTGGTCTCGGCCCAGCGGGCGAGGAAGGCCGTATTCACCGGGAGGACAATTGAGGATCGGATTCGTCGGGCCCGGCCGGATGGGTCGGCCGATGCTCGACCGTCTGGTGGCGGCCGGTCATGACGTCACCGTCCTGGTGCGACGTCCGGAGGCCCGGGCGGCCGCTGAGGCCGACGGGCTGAGGAGTGCCGGCACGGTAGCGGCGACGGTGCGCGACGCCGACACGGTATTCGTCGTGGTGCTGACCGACGAGCAGGTGCGGTCGCTGTGCCTGGGGCCGGACGGTGCCATCGCGGCCATGAAAGCGGGGGCAACGCTCGTCCAGCACACGACCTCCGATCCCGCGACCGCGCAACTGCTCGCCGAGGCGGGTGCGGGCCGCGGGATCAGGGTGCTCGATGCCGCGCTCTCGGGTGGCCCGCACGACATCGCCGCGGGCAGGCTCACGCTCTGGGTGGGCGGAGATCAAGCTGTGCTGGAGGAGACGCGTCCAGTCCTCGAGGCATACGCGTCGCCGATCATGTTCGTGGGGCCGGCCGGTAATGGCCAACGGGTCAAGCTCGTGAATAACGCGCTGTTCGTGGCGCAGGTGGGTCTCGCGATCGACGCGGTGCGCCTGGCGGGCTCGCTGGGGATCGAGGAGAAGGCGATCCTGGCCGCCGTGCAGCACGGCAGCGGCGCCAGCCGCGCCCTGAGCATCGTCGCCGGCGGCGGGTCGGTCGACGCGGTTGCCGGCCGTCTGGCGGACTTGATGGGAAAGGACGTCACCGTGGTACGCGAGGTCGCGCGGAGGGCGGGCGCGGACCTCGGGATCATCGGGACGGTCCTGTCGTCGGACGCGGTCGACAAGAAGGTCCTGCACCGGGCCAGTGCTCGTGGGGCATAAAACATCGTGCTGGCGGCGCGGCGCGGTCAGGATCAAGGAGGAGACGTGACCAGCAACGACACCGCCTTTGCCGGCCGGTACGGGCCGTGGGCCCTGGTAGCGGGCGCTTCGGAGGGGGTAGGTACGGCGTACGCGCGAGCCATGGCGGAGCGCGGCCTCAACGTGGTCCTGCTGGCCAGGCGCCAGGCGGCGCTGGAGGAGGTGGCATCGTCGATCCGTGCCGCCACTGGCGTCG
>WNGG01003358.1_pt1 | contig 29551 bp, 25 predicted proteins | sample 5400661 | NCBI WGS metagenome assembly WNGG01 (sample SAMN13153372, study PRJNA577476) | soil metagenome | isolation source: 100 cm soil or saprolite under Garry oak tree replicate 1 | place: USA:California | collected 2016-06-15
ACCGAGAAGGACGTTGGCCTCGCCGAGCCGGTTTTGCTCCTGCTTGAAGAGAGCCCGAGCTTCCTCGTAGTTCGACCGCGCCTGGTCGTTCCGTCCGAGCCTCCCCTCCAGGTCCCCGAGACCGCTAAGAACGTTGGCCTCGCCGAGCCGGTTTTGCTCCTGCTTGAAGAGAGCCCGAGCTTCCTCGTAGTTCGACCGCGCCTGGTCGTTCCGTCCGAGCCTCCCCTCCAGGTCCCCAAGACCTCTCAGAACGTTAGCCTCGCCGAGTCGGTTTTGCGCCTGCTTGAAGAGAGCCCGAGCTTCCTCGTAGTCTGACCGCGCCTGGTCGTTCCGTCCGAGCTTCCCCTCCAGGTCCCCGAGACCGAGAAGGACGTTGGCCTCGCCGAGCCGGTTTTGCTCCTGCTTGTAGAGACCCCGAGCTTCCTCGTAGTCCGACCGCGCCTGGTCGTTCCGTCCGAGCGTCCGCTCCAGGTCCCCGAGACCTCTAAGAACGTTGGCCTCGCCGAGCCGCTCCTGCTCCTGCTTGAAGAGAGCCCGAGCTTCCTCGTAGTCCGACCGCGCCTGGTCCTTCCGTCCGAGTCTCCGATCGAGCTCCCCGAGACCGAGAAGGACGTTGGCCTCGCCGAGCCGCTCCTGATCTTGCTCGTAGAGAGTCCGAGCTTCCTCGTAGTCCGACCGCGCCTGGTCGTTCCGCCCCGCTAGTCGATGCCGGTCTGCCCTTTCAATCGCGCTGTCCCCCCGCGAGGCCGCGTGGCGATTTGGCCCTGGCTGGAGCACAGAGCGAAGCCAAGAAAATACGGGTTTCCCAAAGGCGCCGCAAAGCGGTAACACAACAACGATGAAAAGTCCCGCGATCACCAGAGCACGCCTACCAAAGAGCCGCTGAAAGAACCCCCAGAAAGCCTCAGTCGGGTCGGCGCGGTCATTCGCGGGCAGTGGATTCGGAGTCTCCTTGGCTCCCGGCTCGTGCTTTGGATCAACTCCATCGGGAGGTCGGACCGATCGGGGAGTGGGATTCATGCGAGTTCCCTGACGCAATGGGGCTCGTGACCCATCGTGCGATTTATTCTATCAGGAGACGATTGCGATCTAAACGCGGTTTTTCATAAGGATAGCGGGGTGTCTGAGGCTGGTGATTTCAGCTTTTCGAAGACTGCCAACGAGTTTCGCGGGCGACTGATTTCCAAGAGTTCCCGCCTTAACCGGCGATGCGTCACTTGATTTTTTGATGATCAGAGACTCTCAGAACATCGAGCCATCAATGGTGCGTCGGCCGGGGGCATCGTGTCTCCCGGCTTTGCCTCTTCCACCGGAGATGGGGTCCTACTGACTGTCGTCTTCCGCTCAAAACTGCGACATTCGCCTCCCCTCGCCAGTCCGAAGTGCTCGGTTCTTCTTGGGTCGCACTTACCCGCTTGCGTCTCCGTGACGCGATCCGTTAGCATTCGCGTGAGGGGGGGCCTATCGACATGGCGAGAGCAGCACTCTGGGTCACGGCCTTGCCATTAACGAGCCCGAGTCCTCTTTCGTTCGCTTGAAGAGGGCCGTCCTCGACACCTTTGACCACTTCTTGAGGAGGCGTCTGCACCCTCACGCCCACGGCTTCTGGCTCCCATGGTCCAACCGGAAGGTCACCCACGACCAGCGGGCTAAGAAGACCATCCTGGGCTCTAACCGCAAGGATCTCGCCTATCGCCACGGCACGGCCTGATGGGTACACCGCCCCGCGTCGCCGCACTGATCGTTCCACAGGGACAACTCGTTGACTTCATAGACGGCTCCCTCCGGAAAGAGACTCCGGAGGAGTACGTTCGTCAGGAGATGGAGAAATCCGTCGTCCGAGAGTACCTCTACCCAAGGGAGGAAGTCGCGGTTGAGTTCAGCATAAAAATGGGTGTGAAGCGTAAAGGCGTGGACCTTGCGATCTTCCCGGAGGGAGCACCCCACAAGCAGGAGAACATCTGGGCGATCATCGAGTGCAAGGCTCCAGACGTCCCGCGGAACGATAAGAAGGAGGGGATCGAGCAACTGAAGTCGTACATGGCAGCCTGCGTCAACGCAGAGTTCGGCCTATGGACCAACGGCGCTGACCGGTTCTGCTGCCGCAAGGTCACGACACGGAAGGGAATCGAATTCCAGGACGACATCACCGATCTTCCGGTCAAGGGCAGGAGCCTCGACGACACCGAGCGCCCTGACCGCGCCACGCTCAAGGAGGCAAGCAGCGACGCCTTGCTCTTCACGTTCCGGCGGTGCCACGACTACATCGCAGGGAATCAAGGCTTGCAGAAGCCGGACGCCTTCTGGGAGCTGCTCAAAGTCATCTTCTGCAAAATCGCCGATGAGCGCGCCGAAGAGTTGAACTTCTATGCGACTTCTCAGGAGCGCCAGAGCCTCAACGGGCAGTTGAAGGTCAAGGGTCGGCTCGAAACCCTCTTCGCCGAGGTTCGCCAGAAGTACCGGAGCATCTTCAAGCCGAATGACGTAATCGAACTCCAACCTCGTGTGCTTGCCTACATCGTATCTCAGTTGCAGCCGTACTCGCTGCTCGACAGCCAAGTGGACGTGAAGGGGAAAGCCTACGAGGAGATCGTCGGCTCGAATCTGCGCGGGGACCGGGGGGAGTTCTTCACGCCCCGGAACATCTGCAAGATGGCGGTCAAGATGATCGACCCCGGACCGAAGGATCTGATCCTGGACCCTGCGTGTGGTACGGGGGGCTTTCTGATCACGGCCATGAATCACGTCATCGGCAAACTCCGGGAGGCTGAGCGGAGGAAGTGGAAGAAACCGGACGCTCCGTCCGAAAGAGAACAGGCCGAGCTGTTCCGGAAGATCCGGGAGTTCGCTGACTCATGCATCGTTGGCATCGACATCAACCCGAACCTCGTGAAGGCCACCAAGATGAACATGGTGATGAACAACGACGGGTCGGGAGGACTGTATCAAGCGAATTCTCTGGACCGTCCCGTAATGTGGGGCAAGGAATTGAGGGAAAGGGACCTGATGGGGAACGCGGACATCGTGTTCACGAACCCCCCGTTCGGCTCCAAGATCCCGATCGATGACCCCGCCATCCTTGAGCAGTTCGACCTCGCGCGCGCCTGGAACTACGACGAGACGGCGGATGTCTACTCCGTTAGAGAGCCGCGTGTCCTGATGAAGTCGCAGCCTCCGGAGATCCTCTTCATCGAGCGATGCGTCCAGCTCGTGAGGCCCGACACCGGGCTCGTCTGCATCGTGCTCCCCGACGCCATCCTTGGTGCGCCCGGACTCGCGTACGTCCGGGAATGGATTCTCCAGCAGACACAGGTTCTGGCCAGTATCGATCTTCACCCCGACACCTTTCAGCCGCGCAACGGCACGCAGACGAGCCTCCTTGTCCTACGCCGCAAGTCGTTCAAGCAGATCGAACTTGAGAAGGCGAGCGGGAAGAAGCAGGACTACCAGGTTTTCATGGCGCTTGCCAACCACGTCGGTCACGACAAGAGGGGCAACGTGACCTACGTCCGTGATGAAACGGGAGACGTGGTGACAGAGGCTCGGATCGAGAGAACGAAAGAGATCCATCGGGGAATGACTGTGGTTCGGGATGCGGAGACCAGACAGAAGGTCGTGGACGACAACACGGAAGAGATCGCCGCCCGGTTCCGGGACTGGCTTAAGGGGCAATCGTGACCGAGAGGAGTCCTGCCCTCCCGGTGCCGGAATCAATGGAGCCAATTTTCGCCTCGGTACCTGTCACCGCGCTCTTGAAGGGCGAACGTCGCCTTGAGGGCGAGGCATACCTGAGCGGGGGTTACGCGATCCGTCTCCGGATTGAAGCGTCCGGTGTTCCTTCCACGAAGATCGCTGAAGTTGCGGATGTGTGGCAGCCGAGCCGACTGAAGGGCATCACCGTGTCGTCCGAGCAAGGCGTTCCGTTCTTCACTGCCACTCAGGTGTTCGATGTTCAACCCGTCGTTCGCAAGTGGATCGCCCCGAAGCAGACTGAGAACCTGGAGAAACGCTACGTCGAGCCGGGATGGATCTTGGTGACGTGCTCTGGCAACGTCGGGGAGGTGATCATCAGTCACACTCCTCATCGCAGCGTAGTGCTTTCCCATGACATTCTGCGGGTCCAGGCTCGGAATGAGGCAGCCCTGGGCTATCTCTACTGTTTCTTACGGAGCCAGTTCGGGCGGGCGATGCTCCAGTCCAGCAAATACGGTAGCATCATCAAGCATCTTGAGCCGGAGCACGTGAACGAAGTTCCGCTCCCACTGATTCCCGATGGCCTCAAGCTTCGCCTGAACGAGCGCGTGGACCGCATCTACGAGATGCGCGACGTGGCGTACAGCCTTACAGTTCAAGCGCAAGAACGATTCGGGAAAGAGATTGGAGTTGCTCCAAAGTGGAAAGCCGAAGACGAAAAGGCGTTCACGGTCCGGGCCAAAGATTGCTTCGGACGCGCACGGAGGATCGACGGCTACCATTACAACCCGAGAGCAAGGGCAGTCTTGGCCGCCCTCCGCAATACAGGGAGGCCGATGGAATCTCTCCGTTCTCTCGTCGAAGCCATCGTCCTTCCCAACCGCTTCGTCCGAACGCCAGCGTCGGGCGGACTTCCTTACGTTGATAGCGAGGACATCTTCAAAGTGAACCCGGCCGTCACCAAATTCATCGCTGCCAAGCAGGACCTCAGACCCTATTTCGTCAAACGGAGGTGGATTCTCCTCTGCCGGTCCGGGCAGATCTATGGCATCTGCGGAAGTGTGATGATGGCGGACAGACGACACGAAGAGAAGGTCTTCTCCGAAGACCTGATTCGCATCATCCCGAAGGCGGGGGGCGTCCGGCCGGGCTACTTGCAGATGGTGCTCGGGCATCAGATCTACGGGCGTCCTCTCGTTCTGCGCCTCGCCTTCGGAACACAGATACCGCACATCGCTCCGGGAGATCTCCACGACTTCCCGGTGATCCGGTTCGGAGAAGGGGTAGAGAATGAGATCGCGGATCAGATGGAGAAGGCGGTGACGCTTCGCGCTGACGCAGCGGAAGAGGAGAACAGGATCGTTGCCGAAGTGGAGGCTTACCTGGAGGAGATGCTTCATCCTGGAGAGAGGGTGGTACACGAAGCGGTCATGGAGTCGCCCGAGAGCCCAACTCCGGGTCCGGAGGCGATCACGCTGTCTAGGTACCCCCTCACGTCAAAGCCGGCATTGTCCGCCTCCCTAAAAGTGGACTCTGAACGAGCCAGAGCGGCGGAGAAGAGGGAGGGGCCGATGCGCAAGAGTCTGCGGGAGCGAAGGAAGAATTCCAAAGGCTCACGCTGAAGGATTCAGTGACGAAGGCCAAGCGGCCCTGGCGCCCCCGAGAAGCGATTGAGGCCGAGCGGACCCTTCGGGAGATCAGAACGAAGCTGGACGATCCAAAGTGGGCCGATATCTTTCGAGGCCTTCCCCTCCACCCCGGCGTTCGGCTCGATCCCCTCAAGGACAAGATCGCCGAGACCCTGATCGCGCTCATCACCCAGCCTTCCGAGTTTCGCTCGGAGCGGCTCCTGCGTGAGGAGTGCGACCGCTATGCGGAGAAGCTCCGCAAGTTCCTCTTCCTCCCGAGGAATAGCGAACGCCGGCGCCCTTTGCGAAAGCAGATCAAGGCCTGGAGGAAGATTCTGGAACGGCGGGCTGTGGGGACCGAGCGCCCCGGTCTGAAGCTGCCCCTACTTCAAGCTGACGGGAGCGTGCGCCTCGGCCCGGTGGAGATCCGCGAGTACCTCCTCCGTGAGCAGACCGACCACAGGCATGTCTATGACATCGCCGTCTTGAGCCTGTTCGCCATCCTGCGCCATGTCACCCGGGAGCGTGGCCGCACCCAACTGCTCCTCTTCCAGAAGATCGCATACATCCTCCAGGCGGTCGGAGTCCTGCCGGACGACGACGAAGACCACACCGAGGCGGTCAAGCGTCGGTTCAACCGGGGCAACCGCCCGCCCGATGGTATCGCGAGCCCGTCGCCGGTCGATTTCCTGGAACACGAGTTGTTCGCCATCGACAAGCGTTTCCCTCCCCGACCGTCGGTCCTGCCGCCGAAGTTCCACTCCACCAGCATCGCCACTCCCGCTCCGCCGTCCCCCAAAGCAACCCGGCGCCGCTAAGGGACAACCGCACTCCCAAAAATAGCGCACGGTTGTCCCCGCCATCTTGTTGGTTCGACGTATAAGCAGGCCGAGGTGATCGTAATGACCGGACGTGAACTGAAGGTGCAGCGCGTCACCCTCGACCTCAAGCAAATCGAGCTCGCCGTCCGCACCGGCATCCCCCGCGAGCGCCTTTCCCGCTTCGAGAACAGCTGGCAGAGTCTCCACCCTGTGGAGCTTGAACGCATCCGGGAGGTGCTCGACCAGATCCGCGCCGGCCGGCACCCAGAAGCCAGCTTGCCCGTCGCCGACGCACAACCGCCGTTGCACGCCGGAGAGAAGCACCGATGACCAAGAAGCAACTCGAAGCCGAGAACGACGCACTCGTGGACGCCTTGGGGGAGGTGCGCGAGCGCCTCCGGCAGCTGGAGGAGCTCGTCCGCGAAGCCCTCAACGACGAAGGTGAAGAGGAGGAGTAGCGGGGGCACCCGACGCGAGGCAGCGTCCTGTGCGACACCCTGTCAGGACAGCAGTCCCACACCTGTCGATCAGCTGTCCTGCACCTGTCGCCCGCTGTGCGGAGCTGTGTGACGGCTAGGCGCTCGCGAACAAAGCCCGGGCGCGCCAAAGGAGGTTCTCTCTCCCTTGCCGTACCCAGTATCTCTCAACCGGCTCCTTGACTCAAGCGACGCCCCGCGCGACGCCTGGGTCGAATTCCTCGGCTCCCTCCCCTGGGACTGGATCGCCACGCTCACGTTCTGCGATGGCGCTGCCCAGCCCGAAACCACCATCCGCCTCCGGTCGCTAGTCTTCACGGCCACCCGGGAGTCGCGCGGTCCCCGCCTGGCTCAGAAGAAACGGGCCTCTAATGTCGGGAAAGGCGGACGGAGCCTGTACCTGGAGGTAGCCTCCTGCTCCTCAACCGCAGGGCCGCTCCACCATAGGGAGGCCGCTTGAGGACCGGCATCGGCCCTGCGCAGCCGTCGCCTCAAGGAGGCGCTGGGGAACCTCGCCTCATCGACCTGGAAGGCTTGGCGAGGCTCCTGGCTGTCTCGCGGAGCACCGTCGAACGTCTCGTGGTGACTACGGACCTCCCAAAAATCGACCTCGCGCCACCGGGCGCCCGCCGGCGTCACCTGTGGCGCTTCGACCCGGAACTAGTGCGCGCTTGGTGCCGGCGACGGGCCGGCGACGGCACTCTCGGCGGGGGCGCGGCGTGAGCCTCGACCGACCCCCTCTGGATCAGGACGACTGCGTTCGGGTTCCCATCGATCTTCTTCGGGAGCAGGGGGTCACAGCGGCGATCATCCGCGTGTACGGGGCGATTCGCCACCACGCAGGATTCGAGGCCGCCGCCGACAATTTCCTGAAGTCATGGCCGTCGGTGAGGACGATCGCTCGGGAAGCCGGCGTCTCGCGGGCTTCGGTTATCCGGGCCGTCGCGTGGCTGGGGGAGCGCGACTACCTCGTCCACGACCGGCGGCCCAATCGTTCCTCGGATTTCTCGATCATCACGAACCGGTCTCGCTTCCGTGAAATCGCCGCCCGTGAGGGACGGGCCGGGGCGATTCACGACTTCGAGGTGTGGCGCGGCGAGAAGGCCCGCTTGAGCAGGCAGTCTCAAGCCAAGGCCGCTGCGGCGCGAATGCCGGTCCAGGCGCGTGGTCCCGCCCGGAGGTCACATCCGTGCGACCGACCCGGAGACAACGGCGACGGTCGGTCTCAACCGCAGGAACTCGGAGGTATCAGCGGGGAGCCCTCGGGCGTATCAGCGGTGAACTCCGGATCTGTGGATCAGGTGATCCGTGCATCAGAGATCCGTGGTGCGGCTGACGCCACACCGCGCGAGTCCGTTGGCGATCAGCTTGACGACGACAAGAGAAGAACCAACGCCCAAGGACCCCGGATGCCGATCCCGACATGGCGGCCGCGAAAGATGCCCGACGTGAAGCCGATGACCGACGCAGAGTTTGAGGCCGAGCGGCAAAGAAAGCTGGCGATGGCGCGGCGGTTGATGGGGGAAGCGTGACACCCCTTACCCGTCCTGGCTGGGACGCGCACCGAAAGGGGGGCCGGGCCAACTGCAACCTAGGGAGGGAGCCCCTGAGGGAATCCCCGGAAGAAAGCCCCACGAAAAGCCAGCCAAAATCCACGAGAAACGCCACCGTACCGTGTAGCGCACCGTCGTTCCACCGTGGGATCACCGTGCATCCACCGTCAGGAAACCGTGCGCTTACCGTCGAAACCCTCGCTGGCCACCTTCGCCGTGACACTGTGGACGAAGCGCCCCGGGGCGATACCCCGGGGCTCGATTGGAGGAAGGTATGGAAGCGCAGAAACCAACCCCGGGAACCATTGCCATCAACCTCTCGTCCCGCGAGCGCGTCCACCGCGACGCAGACGAGGCCATCGTCCGGCTCGACTCCGACGGGGACTATGCCGAGGTGTGGACGCAGCGGCGCGGTCTTGCGGTGCGGCTCAAGCGTCTCGGCTTCGTGGAGACTGACCGCCAGGGGCGGGGGGTATGGCTCAGGGGTCGTGTCCGGCAGATTTCGTTCAGAAAGCCTGCCCCCGTACGGAGAATCCGGGCAACAACGGGCAACCTGGCGGCACTCAGCAGGGCGCGAGAGGCCCTGCGACGGCAACGTGAGGCGCCGGCCGGAACGAACCAGACGACCGTCCGTGAGGCGGTCCGGGAGTGAGGCCGCTTGTCGGCGCGCTGCTTGGTTCACGTTCTGCGGACGGGACGAATCTTGAAGGTGTCGATCGGTCTTCTGATTAGGGGCTTCCGACACCACTTCTTGTAGATGTAGGCGATGACTTCCATCTTGAATTTGACGTACTCCTCCGGATCGCGGATCGGCTTGAAGTCGTGCTGATCCTGGAACGAGGTCATGATCCGATCTATGGCGTCGCTGGCGAAGATGTGCCCTCGAAGATCACCGTTCCTGTAGATCGGAATCTTGTTGGAGATCCGGACGGTCTCGCCCGGCCGACCCTGGTAGCCGCACCACTCGCGGGCATGCTCTCGAAGGAAGTCCTCCGAGACGTCAAACCTGGGGCCTCCCGTGAGCCGTACACCCCTCCTGACCCTGTTGGTGATGTGCCACAACTCCGGATTGCCTTCGGTGTTGTAACCGGACAGGTGAAAGCCCAGCAGGTTCATCTGGTGCTGAGCAGGGATAGCCGCCTGGAGTTCGGTGGCGAGGGCTCTCGCCACGTCTCCGAGCGTCGGCAAATCGGTTCGCCGCCGGAGGAAGGCAGCGATCCAGTCCGTCGTTCGCGCGGTCCCGATGACGGCGAGACCGTAGAACCCAATGCCCGCGCTGAGGCGGAGGATCTCATGGATCTTTTTCTGCTCGCCGACTCGGGTTCCTCGCGTGAGATCCGTGATGGCACGGTCGGCGGCGAAGACGACGCAGTCGGGATGGAACTCAGTGAGCAAGAGTGTCATGGCGTTCTCCGGGTGTAAGACTCGCACCAGGGTGAGACGCTAGATGGGGGCGCGGTCGGTCGTCAAGGCACCGGAGTCAAACAAGGCCGCCGAACCGCACAGGCACCGCACCTCTGACCATCCCGAGATCGCGGCTCCTGCGCGAACGTCTCGCGTCGGTCTTCGCCCGCGACGACGGGAATGATAAGATGCTCCTCCGTCGCCGCGATCCGTTGTCAGGCATTCGAACATGGGAGGTTTAAGTAGAATGCCCACCCGCGATCAGATCACCCTTCTCTCACTCTGCCGAATCAAGGATCTGAGTTGGCACCTCATCGCCCGCGAGGCGATGCGCCCCGACGGTCTGGAGCTACTCCTTGAAGGACGGTTCACGGAGAACTCGGTCGCGGAGAAGGAACGCGACGCGCTGGTGGAGGCAACGCCCCTCCTGAAGAAGCTACGCGACGAGGTCAGGCGCCTCGTGACGCCGTTGCTTAACTCCGGCGCCCGCCTGACCACCGTTCTCGACGACGACTACCCGCTGAACCTACGCGAGATCTTCAACCGACCACCGTTCTTGTTCTACCGCGGCACACTGCGCGTGGACGACGCGCGGTCCGTGGCTGTCGTGGGAACTCGCGAGCCGACCACCGAAGGCGTGAAGCGCGCAAGGAAGATGGCGCGCCTCCTGGCGGAGCAGAAGGTCACGGTGCTGTCCGGCTTGGCTCGCGGGATCGACACGGTGGCGCACCGGGCCACGCTCGAAGCCGGCGGCCGAACCATCGCCGTCCTCGGGTCCGGGCTGAACAAGATCTACCCGCCCGAGAACGCGGACCTCGCCAAGGAAATCGCCCGGCGCGGCGCCGTCGTATCGCAGTTCTGGCCCGACGCTCCGCCCCGTCAACTCAACTTCCCGCGACGCAACATCACCATGTCGGGGCTCGGCCAGGGAACCGTCGTGATCGAGGCGTCCGCTACCTCGGGAGCGAAGATGCAGGCGCGCCTCGCCCTCCAGCACGGCAAAAAGGTCTTCCTGCTGGAAAGCCTCGTCGAACACCATGCCTGGGCACGGGACTACTTAAAGCGTGGCGCCATCAAAGTGACGCGGGCCGAGGAGATCCTGAAGCTTCTTCTTTCCCCCGAGGAGATCCGGACCCGAACGGAGCATACGTACCAACTGAGTCTCGTGATGGGGTGAGCTTCGATCTCTCCCGGCTCAATCCGTCCCCGGTCGGTTTCGGCAAGTGCGACCGCTGCGCCTATCGCGACACCAGCGGGACTGTTGCGATCTGCCACTCTTGCGCCATGCGGGAGATCGAACCCCTGCCGGAGGACGGATGCCAGGTATGTCAGTTGCCTCTTCAGGGAGACCAGTGCGGTAACCCGATCTGCAACGACCGGCCGACTCGGCACTTCGACCGGAACCGCGCCATCGGCTACCGAAAAGGCTACCTGGACTCCACCATCAGCTGGTACAAGAACGCGAACCAGCCCTACTGGGCTGTCATCTTCGCCCGCCTTCTTCTCGCATTCCTGGACGAACACCGTGAGAACTTCTCGGAGTTCGACCTGATCGTCGCGAGCCCCACCTATGTCAGCACGAAGGGACCGGGCCGGCGGTGGGATCACACACGTCTCGTGCTCCGGCAGGCGTACCTCATGGCGGAGGGTCGATGGCCGTTCGACGTGGAGAAGGTGCCCGCCGTGAGGAAGACGAAGCATACCCGAAAGATGACTGGTCAACCGTGGAAAGTCCGCGAGGCCATCGCCGACGAGGAGGTCTGGCCTGCCCTTGAAGTGCCCGACCCATCGCGCACTCGGGACAAGGCGATCCTCGTCTACGAGGACATCTTCACTGACGGCCTGACAATCAATCAGGTTGCGCGCTGCCTGAAGGAGGAGGGCGGTGCCGATCGCGTCTCCTCGATCACGCTGGCGCGGCAGCCCTGGACCCGGAAAGGGCCGGAGCCCCTCACCTCTTGACAGACGAACCGCTGCTGAATAACATCCACACGTTGCCATGCAACAAGTGGAGGTCGTCGATGCCCACGGTACGGATAGACGAAGAGGTCTGGAGAGAGCTTCAGAAGCGGGCCCGCCCTTTCGAGGACAGCCCCAACGACGTGATGAGGGAGGTCCTCGGGCTGGACGCGGAGGATCAGCGGCGGTCGGGTCGTAGCCCCCTAGGATGCACTCCTCAGAGCGCCTACTGGCTCCCGCTCCTGAAAGTCCTCGAAGAGATGGGCGGCGAGGGGCGGATGCATGACGTCCTCGACCGTCTCGGGAACGAGATGAAGGAGATCCTCAGGCCCGTGGATCACGAGAAGAACGCCACGGGTGTCGTCCGCTATCGCGAGGGCGCCATGTGGGCGCGGCACGCGATGGTCCAAGAGGGGCTCCTGAAGTCTGACTCGCCGCGCGGCCTCTGGGAGATCAGCGAGAAAGGACGCGCGCGACTACACAGGACCAAGCACGACCCGACCCCGGGCGAAGCGAGGGCGGAGAAGCGCGCTCAATTGACCAAGGACGCGCGGCGGCGCGCCGTGCCTGGACGCCAGGACGAGTCAGAGGAGCCCGACTACGTCTAGCCCGGGACCGAAGGACCATTACCGTGGCCGAGCTGTCCACCGAGGAGACGGTCGCCCTAGCCGAGGTCATCGCTCTCGCATTCAGCGCGCACCAGTCCTTGTGACATTGCACAGGGGGTGAAGCATGGGTCTCTACAAGAAGGGCAAGAATTGGTTCATCGACTATCGCTACCCGCCAGGGCGGGCCGGGAAGCGCATCCGTGAGAAGGTCGGGCCGGTGAAGGACGAGGCCCGCATCCTCCTGGCCGAGCGGCTCCAGGATATCCGAATGGGCCGCAACCCCGTACTCCGGATCATCAAGCCACGCCTGTTCGAGGACGTCGTCACGGAATTCCTGATGAAGCACGTCGGCGTCGCGGTCGAGGTTCGCAGGGAGGAAGGCGTCGTCCAGGTCCGGAGGAAGGCCAATCTGCCTGTCAGCGCTCTGAAGAAGGACCTCGACGGCTACATCCACAACGTCACCATCCTCGTGCGGCACTTTGAGGCCAAGATACTCCAGCAGATCACACCCAAGGCGATCGAAGACTTCATCGCCGTACGCCTAGCCGATGGCGTCAGCAAGGCGACCGCCAACCGGCAGCGCAGCGTCTTGTCGAAGATCTTCAATTGGGCGATCGATCGGGGCTACTACGGCGGCGAGAACCCGGTGAGGAAGGTGGTGCGGTTCGCCGAGTCCCCCGGTCGTGTCCGGTTCCTAACGAAGGACGAGGCCACCAACCTGTTCATGCACGCCTCCCGGCACCTGAAGCCCGTGATCGTCACTGCGCTGCACACCGGCGGCCGGCGGCGCGAGATCCTCGGCCTCAAGTGGGAGGACGTGGATCTGGACCGAGGTGTCCTCTACTTCGACCAGACCAACACCAAGTCCGGGAAGCAGCGCGAGGTCCCAATCGATGACGAGCTTGCCGCGGTCCTCCGCGACCTGGGTAAGGTCCGCGCCATTGCCGGCGACGGCCGGGAGTTTGTGTTCACCTGGAACCGGACCAAGATCATCAGCATCAAGACCGCGTTCGAGACCGCCAGGATTGGCGCCGACCTTGGGGAGGACGTGACCTTCCATACCCTCAGGCACACTTTCGCCTCTTGGTACATGATCAACGGCGGGGACCTGTACCGGCTCCAGAAGTACCTCGGCCACTCCACCATCACGTTGACGCAGCGGTACGCCCACCTCAGCCCCGACTACCTCAAGGCCGGCGCGCAGTTCTTTGGAGCGCCAGCGGCAAACGGTGGACACCCGGTGGACACCAAGGCGGGATCGGGACAGAGATCGGCCTCCACAAACCCCTGAAAATACTGGCGCGCCCGGAGGGGCTCGAACCCCCGACCACCGGATTCGAAGTCCGGTGCTCTATCCAGCTGAGCTACGGGCGCGTGCGTCCATTCTCGACGAGCGACGCCACAGCGTCAACGGGGGAGCGGAATCCGCGTCTGATATGATGCCGATGCATCCCCGAGGGCCCTCAGGTGCCGAGCGCGACCGTCCGATGTCCGGAGTTCCCCGCAGGCGTCACCTGGATCAACGCGACGCGGCCGCTCTCCGTCGCTGAGGATCTGCGTGGCCGCGTGGCGATCCTCGACTTCTGGACCTACTGCTGCATCAACTGCATGCACGTCCTGCCGGTGCTCAAAAGGATCGAGGAGCGCTTCGCGGACGATCCGGTGGTCGTCATCGGCGTCCACTCGGCGAAGTTCATCTCGGAGAAGGACCCCGAGAACATCCGGCGGGCGGTACGGCGCCACGGCGTCGTCCACCCGGTCGTCGTCGACCCCGATCACGACATCTGGGAGCGCTTCGCCGTGCGCGCCTGGCCGACCCTCGTGCTGATCGACGCCGCGGGGTACGTCCGGGAGAGCCTCTCGGGCGAGACCGAGGAGGAGCCCCTGGCCCGCGCCGTCGAGGCGCTCCTGAAGGAAGGGCGAGCGCGCGGAATCCTGGCGCCGGACGCGCTGCGGGTCGCTCTCGACCCGGAGACCGATCGCACCTTCCTGCGCTTCCCGGGGAAGGTGCACGTCGCGGGCGACCGCCTGTTCGTCGCCGACAGCGGCCACAACCGGATCGTCATCGCCTCCCTGGAGGGAAAGGTGCGGGGGATCGTCGGCGAGGGAGGGACCGGGGCGCAGGACGGGCCGGCGGCGCACGCCTCCTTCCAGAACCCGCAGGGGCTGGCGGTCCTGGGGGATCGTCTCTTCGTCGCCGACACCGGGAATCACCTGATCCGCGCCGTCGATCTGAAGACGCTCGAGGTGACGACGATCGCCGGGACGGGCGAGAAGGGGAGCGGCCAGGGGCACTACGAGCCGGAGAGGCCGCGCAGCGTCCCGCTGCGCTCGCCGTGGGGGCTCCTGGCGGTCGGGGCGCACCTCCTGATCGCCATGGCCGGCAGCCACCAGATCTGGGTCTACGATCCGGAGGGGAACCGGATCGGCCCCTGGGCCGGCAGCGGCCGCGAGGACCACGTCGACGGGACGCTGCAGGACGCCGCCTTCGCCCAGCCGAGCGGCCTGGCGCGGGCCGGGAAGCTCCTGATGGTGGCCGACAGCGAGGTGAGCAGCGTGCGCGCCGTCGATCTCGACGAGGGGCAGGTCCGCACCATCGTCGGCCGGGGGCTCTTCGACTTCGGCGACCGCGACGGGGCGCCCGAAGAGGTCCTCCTGCAGCACCCGCTCGACGTCGCCGTCGACACGAATGTCCTGTACGTCGCCGACACGTACAACAACAAGATCAAGGCGATCTCCTTCGGGTCGATGGAGACACGGACGGTCCTGGGCGACGGCAGGCCGGAGGCGATGCACGAGCCGGCCGGGATCGCCGTGGTGCCGGCGGGGCCGGGGGCGCCCGGCGCCGTCCTGATCGCCGACACCAACAACCACAGGATCCTGAGGGGCGACCCGGCCACGGGGGCCCTCGAGGAGCTGCCGGTCCGGGCCTAGCCTGTCCGGGTCCCGGAGCGAGACTCCTGTTCGCGGAGCTCGGCGACCAGCAGGGTCAGGTCGTCGTCGGGAGGACGGCCGGCGGAGTGGCGGCGCGCGGCCTCCATGGCGGCGGCGATCGTCTCCTCGATCGAGCCGCCATGGGCGGCCAGCGCCCGCAGCAGGCGATCGCGGCCGAACTCCGCGCCGGCCGGGTCCCTCACCTCGTACAGCCCGTCCGAATAGAGAGCCAGACGATCGCCCGGGGCGAGCGGCACGGTGACCGCCGGCTCGGCGTCCATGCCGATCCCGAACGACAGGAGCGGCGTCGTGGCCGTCAGCAGGCGCGGTGCCGCCCCCTGGCGCCACAGCAGGGCCGGAGGGTGTCCCGCGTTCAGGTAGTGCAGCGTCCGCCCGCGGCCGTCGATCTGGGCGAGGAAGAGGGTCACCACCCGCTGCTGCCCCAGCGGGGCGAGCGTCTCGAGGACGGCGCGGGCGGCCGGGACCAGTCCCGGCTGATCCTGGAGCGACCGCCAGAGCGCCGTCTTCACCATGCCGGTGACGAGCGCCGCCGCCACGCCGTGCCCGGCGACGTCCGCCACCATCAGAAGCAGCCGCTCCTCGGGCAGCGGCACGACGTCGAAGAGGTCGCCCCCGACGGCGTCGCACGGCAGGTAGGCGGAGGCGACGCGGACCGGCCCGAACGCCCGCGGCAGCCCCTTCGGGAGGAGCGCCTGCTGGTAGCGGCGCGCCCGGTCGAGGTCGTCGGTCAGCCTGCGGATCAGGGCGTCGCGCTCCTCCTCCAGGCGCTGCATCTCGAGACAGCGCTCCACCAGCGACGTCAGCACGGCCCGCGAGAACGGCTTGGTGATGAAGAAGCCGGCCCGCTCCTTGACCGAGCGAACCAGTTTCTCGTCGAGATCGGTCACTGAGCCTGTGACCAGGATCACCTCGGTGCGCGGGCGGGCCTCCTTGATGGCGCGCGTCAGATCGAAGCCGTCCATGCCGGGCATCCGGATGTCGACGATCGCGACGTCGTACGGCTCCTTCCGGATCGCCTGCAGCGCCTGCTCCCCCGTCGGCAGGCCTCGCACCTCGTGCGCCGGCGTCAGGATCCGCTCCACCGTCCGGAGCATCGCCGGGTCGTCGTCGACCACCAGGATGCGGCTGCGCGCTGTCTTCATGCGCGCCCCCTGGCCGGTCCCGGCGCGTCCTCGGGAGGGGCGGCGGCCGGCAGCATCACGGTGACGCTCGTCCCGCGTCCCGGCTGGCTGTCGAGCGACATCGTGCCGTCGTTCTCCCACAGGATCGATCGGACGATCGCCAGCCCGAGGCCGAACCCCTCCTCCTTCGTGGTGTAGAACGGCTCATGGATCCTCTTGAGCTGCTCGGCCGGGATCCCGGTGCCGGTATCGGTCACCTTCACCTCGATGAGCGGTCCGGCGCGCCGCGCGCCCACGCGCAGCTTCCCGCCCGCCGACATCGAGTCGAGGGCGTTCGTGAACAGGTTCAGGAAGAGCTGCTCGAGGCCGCCGCGGCTGGCGTTGACCTCCGGCAGGTCGTCGGCGATCCTGAGCTCGAGCGTGATCCCGGCCCGTTTGAGGCGGGCGCCGAGGATCGACAGAGCCCCTTCGAGGATCGTCTTGAGAGGCGCCCGCTCGACCGGGCGGACCCCGGAGCGCGCCAGCTGCAGCATGCCGTCGAAGATCCGCTGGCAGATCTGGGCCGACTGCTCGATCTGGGTCAGGTCCTCGGCCAGCACCTTGCGGTCGAAGGTGCCGGCCTCGACCTCCTCGCGCGCCTGCTGGGCCAGCGGGAGGATGGCGCCGATGGCGTTCTTGACGTCGTGGGAGATGGCGCGCGCCAGATCGGCCATGGCGTGCTTCTTCTCCGCCTCGATGATCCGCTCCTCCATCGACAGCGCCTCGCGCGCGTTGTGGATCACGGAAGCGACGTGGCGCACCACCCGCTCGACCCCCCCGGCCTCCGGGGCGCCGAGGGCGCCCGGGCGCTGCGCCGCGATCTTCAGGAGACCCAGGAGGTGGCCGTCGTGGTGCAGAGGCGCCACCAGGATCGTCCCCTCCGCGGGCTCGCCGCGCCGCCGTCCGCCCCAGCGCAGGAGCCGCGCGAGCGCCGCCTGCTCGGGCGATCCGTCGGTCTCCGTCACGCCTCCCTTCCCCCCCTTTCCCCGCGCCGGCCCGAACGAGACGATCCGGATCGCGGCGGCGCGCCGCAGCGCCGGTCGGAGATCCTTCGGCACGGGAATCCGCTTGCCGATCCGGCGGCTCTTCCCCTTGGTCCAGGCGATCTGCTCCGCGTGCAGCACCAGGCGCGCGCCGTCGTCCTCGCCGATCAGGAGGGCCGAGGAGTGATCGTAGCGCGTGAGCGAGCGCAGGCCGTGCAGGATCTGGTAGAAGAGATCCTTCGGCCGCAGCTCCCGGACCGTCTTGTCCTTGATCTGGTCGACGATCCGGTTGGCGCGGCGCTCCTCCCGGAGCGCCATCTCGTGCGCCAGCTTGCGGCAGAGGCGGGTCAGCCACCTCCCGGCCCCCGGATCGAACGGCACGGCGCGGACGAGCGCCATCGCCCCGATCGCCCGGCCCGACGCGACGACCGGCGCCATGATCTCTGTCTCCTTGAGGGCCGGCCGTTGCTGCTCGAGGAACGCCCAGACCTTGCGCCCGTCCCAGCGCCCGGCGCGGCCCCATTCGATCGTCCGCAGGCCGCCCGTCACAGGGTGGCGGAGGAACAGGGCGCCGCCGTCGGCCGCCATGTGCCGGACGATCTGGCCGAGCGCGGTCCTGTACAGCTTCTCGGGATCGTCGATCTGCTCCAGCATCCGTCCGAGCTGGTTCTGGAAGCGATCGCGATCGTCCCTGGCGACCATCCGTGCGGCTCCTGATGTCGGGAAGTGACCGGCCGATCTCGGCGCGGGGGAATCGACGGCGGGAGCCGCCGCGGCGGCGACGCGCGCGCCCTGCGGCTCGGTGCCATGGGAAACCTTGCCGCTCTCGACGATCACCGGCACGGAGCGGCCTCCCTTGGAGAACTTCAGCATCTCGTCGAGGAGCGTCTTGTCTTTCAGGACGTCGTGGTACTGGACGTCGTAGCCCTTCGCCTGGTAAGCCTCACGGGCCGCGGTGGTGTAGGGTCACGTGTCCTTGCCGAAGATCCGAACGACCTTGGCCATCTCTCGACCTCCCGGAGGGGCGCACCACGATGGCGCGGCTCGATCTTAGCACGCGGGCGCGCTGCGAGTGGTGAGCCGTGGAGGACTCGAACCTCCGACCCGCTGATTAAGAGTCAGCTGCTCTACCAACTGAGCTAACGGCCCACGCGTCTCGACAGGCTGGGGTGAGTGATGGGACTCGAACCCACGACAACCGGGGCCACAACCCGGGGCTCTACCACCTGAGCTACACTCACCGCATTTCGTCTGGGCCCGGCTCCGGACGGGCGCTCCGGAGCGGACGGGAGCCGGTGGTGCGCCTGAAGGGATTCGAACCCCTGACCCACGGCTTAGAAGGCCGTTGCTCTGTCCCCTGAGCTACAGGCGCCTCCTTGTCGAAGAGGGTGACTCTAGCACGGACGCGCGCGGGCTGTAAATGCTCGGAAGCCCGTCCGGGTGTCGCGCGCGCGGCGGCGAGGGCTACTTCGGCGCCGCGGCCGCCTCGGGGACGATGAACAGGAAGCTCCGCATCGTGCCCGCGGCGTCCTCGACCAGGAGGGCGTGCCGGCCCGGGCGCAGACGGCCCGCCGGCACCGCCAGCTCGACGGGGAGACGATCGTCGTCGGGGCCGCCCCAGGTCGCCTGCCAGAGATCGCGGCCGTCGGGCGCCTCGAGACGGATCCGGAAGGGCGCCTGGCCGGTGCCGCTCGATCCGCCCGGCACGAAGATCAGACGGTAGACGCCGTCCGGTCCCGCGGGCGCCGGCAGCGTGACGGGAGGGGCGTTCGCCGCCAGACCGCGCTCGCTCTCCTGCAGGGTGACCGGCGCCCGGCCGGCCGGAAACAGGAGCGGATCCTGCTGCGTCGGCGGGGCGGTCCTGCGTCCGATGAGCCAGAAGACGGGGAGCAACGCCGTCAGGATCATCGCGGTGACCTGAAGCCGGAGGCTAGGGGAACGCGGGCTCGTGTCGTGCGGCGAACGGTCGGTCATCGGAGGGTTGGCGCTCGCTCGAGGAGGCGATGGCGCGCCTGAGAGGATTCGAACCTCCGACTCCCAGCTCCGGAGGCTGGTGCTCTGATCCACTGAGCTACAGGCGCGTTCTCGTCCGCTCCCGGCCGGAGCGTTGGTCGGGGCGAGTGGATTCGAACCACCGACCCTCTGCTCCCAAAGCAGATGCGCTACCAGGCTGCGCTACGCCCCGCCAGGCGCCACGGGAGCGGCATTGTCGCCGATCTTTCCCTTCCGGCGCAAGGGGCCGCTCAGTGCCCGCGCGGCCTCGGCCGGCTCATGCCGCCAGAGGGGGGGCGGGAGCCGCCGCGCGGCGTCCCGCGAGGCACGGTGCGGCCGACCGACGAGCCGCCATGGCCGGACCTGCCGCCGATGAAGGCACGGTTGTGGAAGAAGGGGTAGGGGTAGTAGAAGGAGTAGTAGAACGGGTAGTACGGATAGTAGTAGTACGGCGGACCGTAGTAGACGTAGTAGGGTGGGTAGTAGCCGTCATAGCCCCAGTCCTCGCCCGGGCTGTAGTACGGGTAGCCTCCGTGCGGGGCCTCCTCGGGCTGCTGCGCCTCGCTCCCGTCGGGAGGCTCCATCTCCTCGTCCGGCGCGCCTTCGCGCTCCGGCGTCGTCGCCTCGAGCCGTTCACCGGGCTCCCCTGCGCCCTGCCCGAGTCTCTGCGGGCGCGACGAGGCGGCCGGCGGGACACCCGTCCCCTCGGGCGGGACCGCTGCCCCCTTCACCGCCTGCACCAGCGCGTCGCCGGCGCCGGCGTCGCGCAGCCTGTCGAGATCGCCTGCGGCGACCTGGAAGGTCAGGTGGGCGTCGTGGATGCGGGCGAGGATGGTCGGCTGATCGACCCCCGCCTCCAGCATCCCGATCACGTAGTCGACGGTATGCGTGCGCGCCTGGGCCGCGCCCGCGGGGACGACGCAGATCACGGCCAGGAACGCCGCCGCCAGAATCACTTGCACCGGAGGTCTCATGGGACTCCTCCTCCCTCGATCTGCCTCCAATATACACCCGCCCATCCACGGCGACCACTGGTAGAATGCGCCTCCGGCAAGGGCCTCCGGGGGAGGTGCGCGCGTGAAGGTCGGTCTCCTGGGCTTTCCCAAGGTCGGCAAGACGACGCTGCTCAACATCCTGACCGGCGCGCACGTCAGCGTCGACAAGTACGCCTCCGCCAGGTCGCAGCCCAACGTCGGCGTGGCGCGGGTCCCCGAGCCGCGGGTGGATCGTCTGTCGGCCATGTTCAGGCCAAAGAAGACGACCTACGCGCACGTCGACTTCCTCGACGTGCAGGGGCTGCAGAAGGGGGAGGCGACGCAGTCGCTCGACCTGAAGGAGATGCGGAACGTCGACGCCATCGCGCACGTGGTCCGCGCCTTTCGGGATCCCGAGATCGTCCACGGCGAGGGGCCGATCGACCCGAGGCGGGACATCGAGACGATGGAGACCGAGCTGATCCTGGCGGACCTCGACGTGGCCCAGCGGCGCCTGGAGCGTCTGGAGCTCAACCTCCGGAAGGGGAAGAACAAGGACGACGAGGCGGAGCTGCCGATCCTCCGCCGCTGCCTCGAGGCGCTGGAGAGAGAGCGCCCGATCCGCGAGATCGAGATGCAGGAGGAGGAGCTCCGGAGGATCCGCGGCTTCGCCTTCCTGACGGCCAAGCCGCTCCTGATCATCCTGAACCTCGACGAAGGCGACGTCCGGCGGATCCCGACCTTCGTGAAGGACTTCGGTCTCGAGGGGCACGCCGGCCGCGGGCACAGGGCGCTCTGCCCGATCTCGGCCAAGGTCGAGGAGGAGATCGCCGCCCTCGACGCGGCCGACGCCAAGGCGTTCCTCGACGACCTGGGTCTCACGGAGCCGGCCAAGGACCGCCTGATCCGGGCGGCCTTCGGTCTCCTGGGGTTGATCCAGTTCTTCACGGCCGGCGAAGATGAATGCCGGTCCTGGCCGATCCGCCGGGGGACGAAGGCGCCACGCGCCGCCGGCGCCATCCACTCCGACATCGAGAGAGGGTTCATCCGGGCGGAGGTGGTCGCCTTCGACGAGCTGGTGGCCGCCGGGAGCCTGGCGGCGGCGCGCGAACGGGCGCAGCTACGCGCCGAAGGGAAGGACTACGTGGTGCGCGACGGCGACGTGATCAACTTCCGCTTCAACGTCTGACGTCCCGGCGCGCCGATCCGCCGGGACCGGCGCGGCTCCGGGTCCGGCGGCTTCAGCCCGTCGCCGCCAGCGCCCGGAGCGCCTCCTCCAGGAAGACGTCCTGGTGCTCGAGGACGGTGCGCAGGTCGAGGAGGACCCGCCGCTCCTCGATCCGCGCGATCACCGGAGGTGTTGCGCGTCGCAGCCGCTCCTCGATCGCCCGCGCCGAGAGGCTCTTCGAGGACACCGCCAGGAGCGCCGTCGGCAGCCCCTCCTCCGGGGCCGAGCCGCCCCCCAGGAGCGAGGCGCCGGGGACGATCGAGATCGTGAGCGCGCCCGCGCCGCCGCGCGCGGCGACCCCGTCGAGGACGCGCCGCGCCCGGGCCTCGATCGCCTCCTTCGAGAGGGCCACCATCCGGGCGACCGGAAGCCGCTCGGTCGCCGCGCCGCGCACGTACTCGAGGAGGGTCGCCTCGAGGGCGGCGTAGGTCAGCTTGTCGGCGCGGAGCGCCCGGCTCAGCGCATTCTCCCGCATGCGCGCGATCAGGTCGGGGCGCCCGATCAGGAGGCCGGCCTGAGGCCCTCCGAGGGCCTTGTCGCCGCTGCAGCAGACGACATCGGCCCCGGAGGCGAGGGCGTCCTGCACCGACGGCTCCTCCCGGATACCGTAGACGGAGAGGTCGAGGAGGTTGCCGCTCCCCTGGTCCATCAGGACCGGCAGGCGCCGCCGCCGGCCGAGCGCCGCCACCTCCCGGAGCGGCGCCTGGGCGGTGAAGCCGACGATCCGGTAGTTGCTCGGATGGACCTTCAGGAGGAGCCCGGTCCTCTCGCCGAGGGCCCGCTCGTAGTCCTGGATCCGCGTCCGGTTGGTCGTGCCGACCTCCCTCAGCACGGCGCCGCTCTTCCGCATGATGTCCGGGATCCGGAAGGATCCGCCGATCTCCACCAGCTCGCCGCGCGACACCACGACCTCCTTCCCCTCCCCCAGCGTGTTCAGGGCCAGGAGGACCGCCGCGGCGTTGTTGTTCACGACGTGCGCCGCCCGGCCGGGGAAGAGCAGGGCGAAGAGGCGATCGAGGTGGGAGGAGCGCGAGCCGCGCCGCCCGCGGACGAGATCGTATTCGAGCGTGGTGTAGGCCCTGGCCGCCTCGACTGCGCGGCGGGCCGCCTCCTCCGACAGGATGGCCCGGCCGAGATTGGTGTGCAGCACCACGCCGGTCGCGTTCACGACCGGACGGATCGTCGTGGCGGTCCGAGCCCGCGCCTCCTCCTCGACCCAGGGCACGATCCCCGCGAGCTCCGCCTCCTCGAATCTTCCTGCCCGGGCCGCCGCGCGGAGACCCTCCAGGCGCTCGCGCAGGAGCGCCAGGACGAGCGTGCGTCCGTGGCGGGCGACGGCCGCGGCCAGGTCGTCCTGCCGCAGGAGGTCGTCCACCCCGGGAAGGGCACGGAGGAAGGCCGCGGAGCGCGCGGCCGCCGCGGACGGGACTCCCGCCCGCGGCGCCCCCGGGGCCGCGCCGCGCAGGGCGATCGGCGCGCGGGCCGGGGGGCGCGTCGAAGGCCGGTTGCCGGAGCGCGTAGGCGTCCTGGGGCGGGCGCTTTTCGACGTCGTCATCTCCAGTCGTCCTCCGCCGGACCGACGCGGCGTGAGCACAGATCTGCAATCGTGCGGGAGGGCCATTTCAGCACACGATCTCGAGCCCTGTCAAAGTTCCGCCTTTTGAATTCCCGTCGACGCAGCGTTATATTCGGTATGTCCCGGCCACAACTGACGCGGACGGGGGCGGACGACCGTGAACCTCGAGGACCAGCTCCGGCAGATCGACAACGAGATCAGGAAACTGAAGATCGAGTTCGACCTCTACTTCATCGGCGTCAACCCGAAGCCCCCGACCGATCACCGCGACGCCCTCGAGAAGAAGATCAAGAAGCATCAGGGGACTCCGATCAAGAACCTCGGGGATCGTTTCCTCTACAACAGCATCGTCAACAAGTTCAACGCCTACTCCGAGCTTTGGGCCAAGTCGCTGCGCGCCAAGGAGGAAGGTCCCCGGCTCCACCCTCTGGCGGCGCGCGCCGCGCTCCAGGCCGCGGCGGTCGAGACCGGCGGCTCGAACGGCCGCGGCTCGATGCCCCTGGCGGGGCTTGCGGGCGCGGGGCGCCCGTCCCCGTCGGGATCGTGGCGCGTGCCGACCAACCGGCGCGACGAGGCCACCCTCAAGAGCTTCTACGAGAATTTCATCGCCGCCAAGGCGCAGGCGGGCGACCAAAGGAGACCGACCTTCGAGGCGTTCGCCCGCGAGATCGCCCGGCATGCCGCGGCCCTCAAGGGGAAGGCCGATTGCGACGCCATCGATTTTAAGATAGACTGCAAGGATCAGAAGGTCAGCATCAAGGCCAAGCCCGCCCGATAGGAGGGGACCTTGATCGGACGTCGGGCGACCTTCGTCGTCGCCCTTGCAGTCGCCGGGCTCGTCGTCCCGGGCCTGCGCTTCGGCCCGGTGAGCACGGTCGCGGACGTGCAGCCCCCGGGGCCGACACCGACACCGCCGCCCCCACCGCCTCCGCCTCCGGTCCCGACCCCGACACCCGGCCCGACGCTGAGCCCGACCGCAACACCTCCGCCCGTGCCGCCGATCCCCCCCGGCCCGGCTCCCGCGCCGTCGCCGACACCCGCCCCGGCGCCGACCCCGTCGCCGAGCCCGCAGGCGGCCGCGAAGGGAAAATCGAAGGCCAGGAAGGAGCCGTTGAAGCGCCCGAACGAGGCCCATCCGCTCGGGGTCGCGACCCTGGCCGGGAAGGTCGCCCGCGCTCCCAAGAATCCGTTCCTGCTGAACGAGCTCGCCGACCAGCTGGCCCAGCACGGCCGGCTCCAGGATGCCGCGGACAAGTACCACGAGGCGCTGGCGATCGATCCGCACTTCGCGATCGCCTGGAACAACCTGGGGGTGGTGCTCATGGCTCTGGGGAGGTTCACGCGGGCGAAGTGGGCCTACGGGCACGCGATCGACGACAAGCCGGACTATGCCCTGGCGTACTACAACCTCGGGGTGGCCTACGACACGCGAAACCGGTTCACTCGGGCGGTCGAGAGCTACAAGAAGGCGTTCGAGCTCGACCCGAAGCTGCTCGACGTCCGCAACAATCCTCAGGTCGTTTCGAACCGGCACATCGCGGCGGCGCTCCTGAAGTCGTACATCGACCGGGGCGGCCTGGCGCTTCTCCCGGTCCAGTCGGCTTATCCTCCGGCGCACGCGCCGGCCGCGCCCGGGGGCCAGATCCCCTGACTCCGGGCGCCCTCAGCGAGGAAATGCCTCGCGCACCCCGCCGTCCGTCGTGACGATGCACCCGGTCGTCTTCGCCGATCGGTCGGAGGCGAGCCAGAGCGCCGCCTCGGCGACGTCCTCGGCGGTGACCCTCACCTTCAGCAAGTTACGCTGCCGGTAGAAGTCCTCCAGATCCTCGACCCGGATCCCATGCGCCCGCGCCCGCTCCTCGCGCACTTGCTGCGACCAGAGGCGCGAGTCCTGGAAGATCGCGTCCGGGTTGACGATGTTGACCCGCACCCCGTGCTCCCCTCCCTCGATCGCCAGGATGCGCGCCAGCTGGCACTCGGCCGCCTTGGCGGCGCTGTAGGCCCCGAAGTCCTTCCCGGGCGCCAGGACGTTCTTCGAGGCGATGAAGACCAGGCTGCCGCCCATCCCCTGGTCCTTGATCAGGCGCATCATCTCGCGCGCCACGAGGAAGTGGCCGGTGGCGTTGACGTCGAGCGAGCGCCGCCAGTCCTGGAGCGCCATCGCGTCGACCGGGGAGGAGTGCGCGACGCCGGCGTTGGACACCAGGATGTCGATCCCCCCGTAGGCGACCGCTGCCTCCGCGAAGGCGGCGCCCACGCTCGCCTCGTCCGTCACGTCCATCCGCACGGCGACGGCGCGATCGAGCCCGTGGTGGTCGCAGATCTCCCGCGCCAGGTCCCGGACCGGCTCGATCTCCCGATCGGTCGCCACGACGTGGCACCCTTCGGCCGCGAAGCGGCGCGCGATGGCGCGGCCGATGCCGCTCCCCGCCCCGGTCACGATCGCGACGCGCCGCGCGAGGTCCTTCTCCTTTGGCGCCAGCGTCAGCTTGTACAGCTCCATCGGCCAGTACTCGACGTCGAAGGTCTCCTTGACGCCAAGGGATCGGTACGCGCCGATCCCCTGGGCGGCGCGCATCACCGCGATGGTGTGGTGATAGATGTCGGAGACGATCCGGGTGTGCTTCGCGTCCTTCCAGGCGGCGAGCATCCCGACCCCCGGGATCAGGACGACCCTCGGGAACGGATCGAGCCTCGGCTCGGTGCCGGCACCGTTCTTCCGGACGTAGAGATCGTACCAGGCGACATGCCTCTCCAGGCCCCGGACGATCGCCTCCTTCAGACGGGTGATCCCCTCGGAGCCCTCGAGGTCGACCGCGGCCTCGTCCTGGACGAACAGGGGGCGCGGCCTGGTGTAGAGGAGGTGGTCGGGGGTCGCCGGGCCGACGAGGCAGAGCTGCGGACCCGCCTCGGAGCCGACGAAGTCGAGCACGTCCTCGCCGTCGTCGAAGCGCAGGAGCACGCGGGACCCGGGGGCGGGCGTGAAGGACGCGGTCGCGGCGGGCCGGCCGCTCAGGAGCCCCCGCAGGAACGGCGCCACGCGCACCACGATGCGCCGCCGAGCCTCGGGGGATAGCGGCGGCCGCGCCGCACCGCCGAAGACCTTCTTCCCCCGCCCCGTCGCGCGCGCGTACTCCTCGGCCCGGGTGTTCATCTCGATGGTGACGTCGTACGACTCCTTCGCGCTGCGGCCCCAGGTGATGAGGCCGTGCTTCTCGAGCACGACAGAGCGCGCGCGGGGGTGGCGCCGCACCGCCTCCGCCACCTCGCGCGACAGGACGAAGCCCGGACGCCGGTAGGGGACGAGGACCGCCTCCGTGCCGAAGACCGCCTCCACGTGGCGCGGTCCGTCCACGGTGTTGGTCAGCGACAGGAGGGCGTCGGCGTGCGTGTGGTCGATGTGGTCGTGGGGGAGGAAGCCGTGGAGCAGCGTCTCGATCGAGGGGCGGGGCGACCCCGGCTCCATGAGGCAGTGGACGAGGTACGCGACCATCTCGTCGTCCGACATCGACGGTCGGTCGAGGAGCGGCTCCAGGTCGTCCAGCCGGATCCCCGGGAAGTGACTCGGCTCGATCGTCTTGAGGTCCGATCCGCTCCCCTTGATCCGCATCACGCGGACCGGCCGGCCGCGGAAGTCGGTCTCGACCTGCTTGATCGAGGTGTTGCCGCCGCCCCAGACGACGAGGGCGGAGTCGCGGCCGATGAGGCGCGAGCGGTAGACCAGGAGATCGAGCCCCCCGAGACCCGCCGCCTCCTCGTCGCGCCAGAGGTTGTCCATAGGGGGCGAAATTATACTATGAGCGGGCGCGCCGCTCCGGCGTCCGGGCGGGCCGAAGGATCGCATGGCCGACCGGCCCGCTCCGCCGTATATTCCGGCCCATGGCGATGAGCCCCGATCGCAAAAGGGTGATCAGGATTGCGGGTCTCGTGGTGTCCGTGGCCGGGGCCGCGGCGATGACCGCGGCGCTCGTCCGCTTCATCCAGGCGGTGGCGCGCAACGAGGTGGACGAGGCGCCGCTCCTGACCGGCCTTCGCGAGTACTACCGCCAGATCGGCGCGCACTACGCCCGCGGCTTCAGCACCGGCTTCTTCCTGTGCTACTTCCTGATGCTGTTCGCCGTGATCGCCGGGACGTGGGTCGACGAGATCCTGAGGGCCCGGCGCGCGGCGCGCGCGACTCCGCCACCGGACTAAGACATCCGCGTTGTCAAGGCGGGGAGCGGCTGCTAGAATCCGGCCCATGTCGCCACGATCCGCACGGGCCGTCGCCCTCCTGCTCCTGCTCGGCTGGCCCGCCGCGGAGGCGCAGGCGTGGACCGACGCGACCCGGGCGCGGATGATCCACGACGCCCTGAAGGTGACCCCGCCCGCTCTCACGCTCATCCTCGAGAAGCACGAGAAGGATCTCGAGAGCGTGATGATCGAGCCGTCGCGCCACGAGGTCGAGGAGGTGCACTTTCAGCACGCCGACGACGGGCGCGGCCTGGGGGCCGAGGCCGTGATCCACAAGGAGGAGGAGATCCGCGCCCTGATCCGGGAGCGCCGGCCCCTGCGCCGCTTCTGCTTCGAGATGGGCTTCCTGGCCCACCTCGTGGCCGACATCGACTTCCCGCTCAACGCCTCCGACCGCGATCCGCGCGAGCCGCTGTACCGCGAGGCCTACCGCGCCTACGTCGAGAGGATCCTCGACAAGATCCCCTTCGTGCTCGAGCGCGACCCGGCGAAGGAGCTGGAGGCGGGAGACGTCCGGGCCTACCTCCTGTCGCGCGCGGCGCGGGCGGGGAAAAGCTACGCCCTGATCGGACCGGCCTTCAAGGACGACGGCTCGCCCCGCTCCCCCGACGCCCTGGACGACCGATCGGTCCCCTTCGGGATCGCCTCCCTCGCCTACTCGAGCGCGGTGAGCGACATCGTCCGTCTCTGGACCCAGCTCTGGAAATCGGTCAACGGGGATCTGCAGGGGACGCCGTACTTGAACGCGCCCCCTCCGGAGAAGGTGACGATCCCGGCGCGTCGCTCTCGGAAGAGGGCGCGTCCACCGGCCGCCGGACCGGCGCCGGGAGGGGCGGCGGCGCCCGACGCCGCCTCGACGCCGGAGGCCGCCGCGGGAACCGCCCCGGCCCCGTCGCCCACCCCGGCCCCGTCGCCCGCGACCCCGTCGCCGACCCCCACGCGCGGAGGACCCTGATGCACGCCAGGAAGCGGGCGCTCCTCAGCGTCTACGACAAGACCGGCATCGTCGACGTGGCGCGGCGGCTCGCGGCGCTCGACCATACCCTGCTCTCCACGGGCGGAACGGCGGAGACCCTGCGCAAGGCCGGCCTGCCGGTGGTCGAGATCTCGCACTACACCGGCCACCCCGAGATCCTCGAGGGACGCGTCAAGACGCTCCATCCGAGGGTGCACGGCGGGATCCTGGCCGACCCCGCGAAGGAGAGCCATCACGCCGATCTCGTCCGGACCGGCATCGAGCCGATCGGCCTCGTGATCGTCAATCTCTACCCGTTCCGTGAGGTCGCGGCCCTCCCCGACGCGCGCCTGGACGAGGTGATCGAGATGATCGACATCGGCGGCCCGACGCTCATCCGCGCGGCCGCCAAGAACTACCGGAACGTCGGCGTGGTCGTCGACCCGGCGGACTATGGCACGCTGCTTCGGGAGATGGAGAGCGCGGCCGGCCTGAGCGAGGAGACGCGCCGCACGCTCGCCGCCAAGGCCTTCGCGCACACCGCCGCCTACGACGCCGCCATCCGGGACGATCTGCCGCGCCGCCTCGGCCTCGCACCCTCCGCGGCGCGAACGCCTCCAGGCACCGCGGCGGAGGCGGGCGCGGCTCCGTTCCCGTCCCGCCTGACCCTCGATCTCGCTCTGCTGCACGAGCTGCGTTACGGGGAGAACCCGCACCAGCGGGGGGCGCTCTACGCGGAACCCGGGGCCGGACCGCGGACGGTGGCCGCGGCCCGGCAGATCCAGGGACGGGACCTCTCCTTCAACAACATCCTCGACCTCGACGCCGCCTGGCGACTGGTGCTGGAGTTCGACGGGCCCGCCGTCGCGATCATCAAGCACAACAACCCCTGCGGCGCGGCGGTCGGCGCGACGCTCGAGGAGGCGTTCGTGAACGCGCGGAGCACCGATCCGGCGTCGGCCTTCGGAGGCATCGTCGCCTGCAACCGCCCCCTGGATCCCGGGGCGGCGGCACGGATCGCCTCGATCTTCCTGGAGTGCGTGATCGCCCCGGGATACGCGGCGGGGGCGCGGGAGATCCTCGCGAAGAAGGAGAGCCTGCGGGTCCTCGAGGCGGGCGCCCCGGGCGGGAGCCCGTTCCAGGGGTTCGATCTCCGGCGGGTGACGGGCGGGCTCCTGGTCCAGGACTGGGACGTGGCCGCCGTCGATCTCGCTCTCTGCCGCGTGGCGACGAAGCGTTCCCCGACCCCCGAGGAGATCCGCGCCCTCGACTTCGCCTGGCGAGTGGCGAAGCATGTCCGGTCGAACGCCATCGTCCTCGCGCGCCCCGGTCGCACCGTCGGGATCGGCGCGG
>WNGG01006341.1_pt1 | contig 29547 bp, 21 predicted proteins | sample 5400661 | NCBI WGS metagenome assembly WNGG01 (sample SAMN13153372, study PRJNA577476) | soil metagenome | isolation source: 100 cm soil or saprolite under Garry oak tree replicate 1 | place: USA:California | collected 2016-06-15
AGTTTTGCCAGGACGCGTGGTGGTGCTTGGCGGCGGCACATCAGGTGAAAACGCAGCTCGCATGGCGAGCGGGCTCGGCGCGGACGTCACAATTCTCGATATCGATCTGGATCGATTGCGCTATCTCGATCTTGCGATGGGAAACACCAACACGCTTTATTCCAGCGAAGCAAACTTGCAGGAGTTGATGACCGATTGCGATTTGTTGATCGGCGCGGTCCTATTGCCCGGAGCGAAAGCCCCCAAGCTGATCACGCGTACGATGTTAAGAAAGATGAAGCCGGGTAGTGTGCTGGTGGACATCTCGATTGATCAAGGCGGTTGCGCGGAGACATCGCGGCCGACGACTCATTTGGATCCGGTGTATGTCGAGGAAGGGGTGATACACTATTGCGTAGCAAACATGCCTGCGGCTTACGCACGCACGGCGACGCAGGCGCTGACCAACGTCACTTTCCGCTACATAGAATTGCTCGCGGATTTGGGCTTGGAGGCTGCGTGCAAAAAACAACCCGCGCTCATCGGCGGAATCAATACGCGCGATGGACGGCTCACATGCCGGGCGGTGGCGGAGGCGCATGGCCTCAGATACGAATCGCCGCTTTAGTGCGCGGCTATTGAGCCATTTGTTGCGCAAAAACAGTTCTACGCACGGCCAAAAACCGCCTTGCCCCGATTGATCAATTAAAGCAATATGCCCTCTTCAACTATGAAAAAATACATCTGCATCCTGGCCAGTGCCGCGCTTCTCGCGGCGTGCGAGCAAAAGACCGAAACTACCGCTCCGGAGGCGGCAAGCCCAACCGCAACGACAACTCCGGCTGAAACAACTCCGGCCACCACTCCGGCGGAAGCAACCACTACCACCAGTCCAACTGGCGCTTACCCCGGGGCACCAGCCGAGTCTCCTACTGAGGCGCCCACGCCTTGATCACCCACCACAACTTCTTCGCCTAGCCTTTAACTGTTCGGTTGGCTTCGTTTGCAGAGTCTTCCCCGAAAACACTTTGTGGGAAGACTTTTGCTGTACGAAAAGCGCGAAGACGGGATCGCGCGGTGTTAGATCGACCCTGATATGCCAGAGGCACGTTCGCTTTTCTTCCCGAAGACGCGCCGCCTGGTGCGCGATTTCGATTTCGAGCGCGTGAAACGCGAAGGCTGGACCAAACGCGGCAAATTGATCATGCTTGGCGCTCTCGAGGTTAAAGGTTCTGGCGTACCGCGCGCCGGTTTTGTGGTCAGCCGGCGTTTGCGCAGCGCAGTTGTTCGCAATCGTGTTCGGCGCCGACTGCGGGAAATTGTGCGGACACACCAGCTCAATCTGCGAGATGACATTTGGATTGTGCTCATTGCAAGGGGTGCTGCGGCGACTGCCGGTTATCGTGCGCTGGAAGATGAATGGTTGCGTCTGGCAAAGCGCGCTTCTATCCTCCTCTGATGCTCGCTTTTGTTCGTTTTTTTGTTCGTGTTTATCAATACACGCTCTCGCCGGTTCTCTCTTTGATTTGCGGCCCTGACACCGGCTGCCGATTTATGCCGACTTGTTCCGCGTATTTTCTGGAAGCGGTCGAGACGCATGGCCTGCGCCGTGGAGGGTGGCTGGGGCTAAAGCGTCTGGCCCGTTGCCAGCCATGGGGCGGAGCAGGACACGATCCGGTTCCTAAAACAATGCGCGACTCCGAGCCGATTTGTGAATAGCGGCTTCCACAAGAGTTATGGATCGCACTGCCTGGATTGTCGTTACCCTTTGCGTAATCGGGCTCATCGCGTGGTACATTTACGTCGGGAAACAGATGCCGCCGGCGCGTCCATCGACAGCCACGGCGTCACCCACTCCGCCGCCTGTTGCGGAAGCTAGCGCTTCAGCCAGGCCATATCTTTCGCCAAGTCCCGTTCCGACGCCAACACCGGTCCAACCTGGCCCTACTTTTCCCGAAAAAATAGAGACGCTGCGCAATGCAGATGTCGAGCTTCGCCTCACTAATCGCGGCGGCGGGATCAAAGAGGTGATATTGCTCAATCAAATCGCCAAAGACGACAAACGCGTGATTTTGAATTCGGCGCAAGAGATGCCGATCGGCGCGATTGTCGATCAACCGGCGACGCCGGCGCTTTCGGAATTTGCCTTGTCGCGTGAGCCTGATGGCAGCGTGCGTTGCGAGCGCGCGATGCAGGACGGGGTCACAATGCGGAAGAAGTTTTTCTTTCAAAAGACTAACCCGCCGAAGGATAATTTTCTGCTCGAGTTCGATGTCGATCTTGCGAACGGCGGCGCGCAGCCATACGCGAGCAGCGGTTATTTCGTTGCGCTCGGTTCGGCTGCGCCGATTCATCCTAGAGATTATCCGTATTACACACGACTGGTTTGGTGCGTCCCTACACACGGGTGGTTTGGTGAATCAACGGTAAAAGCTCGCGACCGAAACGTCAGCTCATGTCAGGGCGGCGGTGGCTTTCTCGGTTTAGGTCAGCGCGCGCCGCAACCGTTTTTCCAGCAAGACTTCACCGGAGGGGAGTGGACAGCGGTGACGAATCAATTCTTCGCGACGATCATCGCCCCTCTTAACGCGACGCTAGCAGGCAAAGGTTTCGATTCTTGGAAGGCCAACGGGATCTGGGGCCGTTCGTTCGAAGTTTCAACGGAGCAGCACATGGTCGGAATCGAAGGCGCAATGCACATGCCCGGTTTTCAATTGCAACCCGGACAGAGTTATACCGCGCGCTTTCAGATTTATGTCGGGCCGAAAATTTATCATCAGCTTGGGCAGCTCGAACACAACGAAGCAGAGATCATGAATTTCGGCGTATTCAAGGTCGTTAGCCAGTTTCTGTTAAATTTCCTGAACACGATCCACAGCGTGGTGAAGGATTACGGCGTCGCCATTCTTATTTTGACTGCGATCATTCGCCTGGTGCTCTGGCCGCTCCAAAGCAAGGCCAACCGGTCGATGCGTCAGATGGCTGCGCTATCGCCGAAAATGCAAGAGCTGCGGGGAAAATACAAAGATGATCCTACCCGGATGAACCAGGAGGTCATGAAGCTCTACAAGCAATACGGCATCAATCCAGTGGGCGGATGTTTGCCGATGATGATTCAGATTCCGATCTTTTTCGGGCTCTACCAAATGCTTGCGCAGGCGGTGGAATTGCGAAACGCGCGATTTCTTTGGGTGCAGGATCTTTCACAACCGGACACGGTGGCGCATTTGCCAGTGCTCGGCTGGCCGGTCAATATCATCCCGCTCTGCATGGCCGCGACGCAAATTTGGCTCATGGCGATGACACCAAAGACCGGTGATCCAACGCAGCGGCGGGTGATGATGTTTACGCCGCTGATCTTTTTATTTATCTGCTACAATTTTGCCGCAGCTCTGGCATTGTATTACACCGCTCAGAATCTTTTCAGCATCTTGCAATTTTATCAGAACAAACGACAACCCATGCCGAAGCTCGAAAAAGTTGCGCCTGCCGGGAAACGGAAACGATGATGACCCCGAAGGAATTACTCGACACCATGCTGGGTTACCTCGGTTTCGTCGTGCAAATCGAGGAAACCAGGAATGAAGGCGGCAACCCGACACTGCAAATTTATACCGAGGAAAGCCGGCGCCTGATCGGGCGCAACGGCGAGACGCTCGAGGCCATTCAGTTTTTGCTTAACCGTTTGCTGCAAGCCAAAGACAAAGATGCTGAGAAAGCAATCGTCGATTGCGAGCACTACCGCTCCATGCGCGAAGATCGTATCGTGCAGCGGGTGCGAGAATTGGCCGATCGTGTGCGCATCACCGGCCGTTCTCTTCAACTCGAGCCAATGAACTCCTACGAGCGGCGTCTCGTCCACAATGCCTTTAAAGACGATCCCGACGTGGCCACGTGGAGCCCGTCGGATGCGGCGCGCATCAAGCAAATCACGCTAATCAAACGCCAGCCAAAAAAAGAGGCGGTACAAAAGGGGTAGGGCGCGACCGCCGGACGCGCCGAATCTGTTGTTACGGCACCCTAATACCACCGAAATTTGAGTTCGCCTGCACGCACCCTTGGCGGCCATCCCGACACGATCGGGACTACGGATTTCCTTTAGACCGCGCTACATCTGTCCCGCTTCCCGCGACCATTTCCGGTCGCCAGCGGAACTTTTGTAGAATCGGATTGAGTTTTCCTTCCACGGCATCAGCAATCATTTTGCCAAGCACCGGAGCAAACTTAAATCCATGCCCACAATCACCCGCAGCAATTACTAATCCTTGGCGCTCCGGATCGCGTGCGATCCAAAAATGCCCATCGTGTGTATCGCAATACATGCATACGCGGGAGTAAACAATCGGCGCGTCCGCCAGCGCCGGAAACGTATATGATAAAAACTTGCGCAGGCTTTCGTGCTCTTCAGGGGTCACCACGCGTTCCGGAGAGTCAGGCGACATTTCCCGGCCAGGACCGTGGTTCGCGACTTTGACAATGCCATCGCGGTTAACCGGGAACCCGTAATAGCCTGTCGTCGAGATGTCCGCGCCGAAAACAGGAAAACACTCAGGCGCGAAGAGTTCGGGTTGCCGGGGTTTCAGGTGAAACACCGGCTGGCCGGTGGCGCGAAAGAACTTTTTCGTAAAAGGCAGCAGATACGGCGTCCACGCGCCAGTTGTCATCACAACGAGATCACCAGCGATCCGTTGCCCATCGTCCAGCACAACTCCTTTCACGCCATCGGCGCCTTCATCCAACCGGAAGAACCGGACGCCATCGCGCAGTCGAATGCCCACGGATTTGGCGCGCTCGATTAATGTTGCAACGACGCGACCGCTTTCCGCGTAGCCGGCCTCCAACTCCAGAACCCCATCTCGATAAAGTTCCGGATTCCATGCTGGAAAACGCTTCCACGCTCGCGCCGAATTCATGCGCTCAATCTTGTGTCCGCGGCGCTCAAATATTTTGAAACTTTCATGCTCGAAATCGCCCGGCTTCATTTCCCGCCGGCGAACGAACATCACGCCAACCTCATGATACAACTCGACACCGAATTCCTCATTCCACTTGCGCCAGAGTCTGATCGAGGGTTCAGCTAACGCCGTGTAATCTTCATCCGCGCCATATGCTGCCCGAACTGCTTTACTGATATCGGTCGATGCCGCCAGCGGATGCGGCAATGGCCCCGGATCGATGAGCGTTACCTTATGACCGCGTCCTCTTAATTCAATCGCAGCAGTAACGCCGTTAATTCCCGCGCCGACGACAACGACTCTCGACATGTTAGAAAAGCGCACGTTGTAGCGGCGTTTGTGTCAAGCGCCGATGTTGTTTATTTGGCAAGGCGCGAAGTACGCATGCTTCCACTTCCGGCTTCCCCGCAAGCTCGCCACGGGACGTGTCCGTCTGGCGGACCGGTCGCTCGCGCTAAGCCGCTATTCGCAGCGCGCGTTCCCGTTCGAGCAGGGTCGGGTGCGAATAATAAAACCCGCTGTAGAGCGGGTGCGGGGTGAGATTGCTTAAGTTTTTTTCGTTCAATTTGCGCAGCGCTTGAATGAGTGATTGCGCCTCTCCCATTGTCGCGCGCGCGAATGCATCCGCCTTGTATTCGAAACGGCGCGACCAGATGTGAACGAGCGGCGAAAACCAGAAACGTATCGTCCCCGCCAGCAGCGCAAACAGCAGCATCGCAGGGACGACATTCGCGGCGACGAAGCCTCCCTGATGCTCGAAACCAAAAGCGCGATAAAACCATTCCTGGCGCGCCAGCCACGCGATCGCGGCGAATGCCAGAAACACGGAAGTGATGGAAAGGCCGATCAATTTCAGTACGTGGCGCTTTTTGTAATGGCCAATTTCATGTGCGAGCACGGATTCCAGTTCCGGCTCGGTGAGCTGCGCGATGAGCGTGTCGAACAGGACAATTTTTCGAAAACGTCCGAACCCGGTGAAGAACGCGTTGGAGTGATGCGAACGTTTGCTGCCGTCCATCACGTCAATGCTGCGGGAGGGAAAACGGGTGCGGCGCGCCAGGGCGAAGAGGCGCTCGCGCAACGCTCCTTCCGGCAGCGGCGTGAACTTGTTGAAAAGTGGCATGATGATCGCGGGCGCGATGAGCAGCAGGAGCAATTGAAACGCGATGACAACCGCCGCCGCCCAAAGCCACCAGTTTGCGCCGGTCCACTCGATCAGTTTCAGCACCAGCGCGAGCAACGGATACCCGAGCAACACCGCGAGCAGAAATCCTTTCACGCGATCGAGCACCCACGTCTTCATCGCGGTGGTATTGAAACCGAATCGCTGTTCGAGTTTGAATTGCGCGTACCAGGCGAAGGGCAGTCCGGGCAGGCTCAACGCGATGCCCACAAGGAAAAGGAAACCAGCCATCGCCCAGATCGACGTGCCGAAGCTTGCGCTGAATCTTCCAAACGCCCATGGCAACACACCGCTGAAAAGCACTGCGATGAGCACCAAGGTATCGAACACGCCGGTGATGTCTCCAAAGCGGTTCTTGGCCAGCGTGTAATCAACTGAACGGCGATACGTCGCCTCATCAATCATTCCGCGAAATGCAGGCGGCACTTCATCCTCGTGCGCGCACACGTGACGCTGGTTCAGTCGGCTCAGCCATAATTCAGCAATGGCGCGCGCGAGAATCAGAACCAAAGCAATGATGACGAACGGCGGCATGAAACGATCGTGCTTCTGCTCCTTTGGTCATCAGCTCGCGAACAGCTTCCGATAATAGCGATACCAGTTACTCTGAAAGCGTTCAGCGGGATCGTACTTTCTTTTCAGGTCGAGAAATTGTTTGAACTGCGGATAGCAGGCCAATACCTGCTCGGGTTTCGCGAATTTATGATAGGTCAAATAATAACTTCCGCGGCGGGCTATCGCCAAATCAATCAAGCCGCGAAACGAGCGTGCTGACGCTTCGATGCCTGCCGGTGTGTGGAAAGTGAGCAAATTGAAGATGGTGCACGCATAAGATTCTTTGGCCCAAGCCAAAAAGCTCTCATCATCTTTTTCGATTAGTCGGACTGTCCCGTAGATGACGATTGTGCGATTCGAGCGCAGCAGTTCTGCAGCCTGCGCCAGAAAGTCCGCCAGGTCCGTGCGCGGGACGTAAACCTCAGTAATGATGAGACTCGATTCCTCTCCGCCGATTTGTTTGCGGATCTTCCGCGCATAATTAGGGAGATAGGCGCTAAGTTGATTTGTGTCGGACCAATAGGTCTGTCCATTTGTCGATAGATAGTAATCACTGTAACGCTTGAAAGCCTTTTCGCGGTCCGTGTAAGCGAGCCGCAAGAGATTCAGCCAGTCATCGTCGCGTAACTTCTTTTCGGCGACAACCGGTTCGTGTTCGTCGATTGGCTGGTAACAAGAAAAGACGCCACGCTGGAGAAAATCCGGCGATTTTTCGTCGACTAAAAATTGAAAATCTCCATAAAGAAACTTTTGCGCTATGCGTTCTTCAAAACGCTCAGGCAGATCGCCCGCGCGAATTATCTCGACTACACGTCGCAATTTTTGCCGGGGAATAAGCCGAAGCCTTACGCTCTCAATCAATCCAAAAAGCCCGTAGCCACCGATTGCAGCCCGGAACAACTCGCTGTTCTCATCGCGTGAACAGCGAATCGATTTCCCATCGGCGGCGACCACGGTGAATGATTCGACGTTAGAGATCAGCGGCTTCATCGCCAATCCGCGCCCATGCACGTTCGAAGAGAGACTTCCACCGAGCGTGAATGTGTCGGCGCCGGTTTGTTTTTGCGCGATACCCCATTGCTTTGCGCTATTCCCTTGAGCATCCAGGTAAGTGCGAATCAATTTCGGCCATTGGATGCCCGCTTCCGCTTCGATCAAACCATGCTCTTGATCGAAAGAAATCACGCGATTGAGCGAACGCGTATCGATACAAATGCTGCCAGTGGCAAATTGCTGGCCTCCCATCGAATGCCGGCAGCCCGAAACAGAGATTGGCAAACCTTTTTGCGACGCCGAACGCACAATCTCCGCAAGTTCGTCTCTACTACGTGGCAGTAAAAGTTCGCGGACGCGGGTGCGATTTAGCTGCGAGTGGACGTCATTAACCCAAATCTCTCTCTCAGGCTCTGCTAAAATACGCGGTGCAAGCGCGAAAAGCGCCGCGGTGCGTATGAATTCACGCCGCGTCAGCATGCCGAAGCTTAATGGAAGTAGTTAAATCTCAGCCAGGCAAATTACCTCGCCTCTGGCAATGGGTTCATCGGTCAGTCCGGATTCCATTTTGCGCAAATCATTCCGATCGAAGAATCGAATCACGCGCCAGGGACGTACAAGATCAACAAGTTCACTTCGCGTAGTTCCCCAGAGGAATGGTTCGCCCCGCCCACGCAGCCACCAATCAACCAGTTTACTTTGCGAATCGAAACGAATCCGGCCGTCGCTCTGTTGTTCCATGAATGTAAATACAAAGCGGCTGCCCAGAGCGCTCAGACTTGTCAATGTTTTCATCAACGACGAAACGATATTTGCCGGCAGATACATCAAGAGCCCTTCGGCGATCCAGCATGTGCGTTGAGCCGGGTCAAAACTGCATTTGATCAGCGCCGTTTTATCGAGAGCGGCTGCGTTCAAATCGGCCGCGATAAAATGCAGTCGTTCAACGTCGGTTTTAGGAAGGGCGCGCACTTTGTGACGCTGCGTCGCCGGATGATCGATCTCCCAAAATCGCGCACCTGGAAAATCTTGATGTAACTCGAAGCTGAGCGGATCAAAGCCTGCGCCGATTATGACTACTTGTGTGGTTCCATTGATAAGGGCTGAGCGCACGAGCCCGGCGACACATCTCTTTCGCAAGATGTAATGCAGTAAAATTCCTGGGATCGTCACGCGCTCGATCAACTTGGCTATCGGTCGAAACCACCCCTGTCGAACAATTTTCAAAAACAAACGAGTTTGCGAGGAATGCATCTCGAGCATCCGGGCGCAGAAATCTGCCGAAGCCTTTGAGACCAGTGCCGAGTGTTTTGGATCGTGGTGCAGAAGAACCAGGCTCCCGGCAATGAGCAGTGCCGTGCTACTAGGTTGTTCGTTTTGCACTCAGATGAGCCGACGCTTAATCGCTGAATTCGAAAATGATTTTGCCGCTGCGTTTTCCCTGCGCGGCGTGAGTGACTGCTGCCTTTGCTTCGGGTAGCGGATAGGTCTTCTCCACTTTTGTTTTGAGCAATCCGCGCTTCGCCATTTCGAAAAGCGGGCGAAACGCATCCATGCGTTCCTGCATTGTGGCGTTGTCGTACCATTTATTGATCCAGATGCCACGGAAACGCAGGTCCTTGAAGATGAGCAGACCGTTGGGGATTTTGAGCGGCTGTAAACTCATCGCTCCAAAAGTTACCAGTGTTGATCCCGGAGCGAGACAATTCGCGAGACGCAGCGCGCTTTCACCGCCGACGGCGTTTAAGCCAAGATGAATCGGCGCGTTGCTGGTCGCATCTTTTACTTCGTGGCGAAGGTTTTCACCATCGACAATGACCGCATCGCCGCCTTCCGCGCGCAGTTCATCAATCAATTCGTCGCGGCGAACGACGTTCACGGTCTTGTAGCCCAACTCTCGCGCGATTTGAATCACTGCGCGGCCTGCTGCGGAATTCGCGGCATTTTGGATGAGCCAATCTCCTTTTTTCAGATCGACATAATCGTGGAGTAGACGCCACGCCGTCATTGGATTGATTTTCAGCATCGCTGCATGCACAGGCTCGATTCCCTCGGGAACGGCAACCAGTTCAACCTCTTTCACTGCAAGGGCTTCGCGCCACGTACCGATGTTGTGCGGCAAAATTACGAGGGCGCCATTCGTTAGGCCTTTCACCCCTGCACCAAGCTCGACAATCACTCCCGCGCCTTCGAATCCCGGCACCGCCGGCACTTCTCGCCGCCCCGGATATTTTCCCTCGATCGCATTCAAATCCGCCGGGTTAATTGGCGCCGCGCGCATCTTCACCACAGCTTCGTCTGCGGCTGGCTTCGGCCAGGGCTGCGATTCGACCCGCAATACCTCCGCTGGATTTCCGTGCCTTTCGTAAACAGCTGCGTTTATATTTTTGTTCATCAATGGCACGGCAAGCTCACGCGTCTAAGAAGAATCTGCAAACAGGCGCGCGTGTCGCGCTGCTCGGTTTCGTGGCCAACGTCATGCTTGCGTTCGCAAAGATTTTGGCCGGCTTTTTCGGTCACGCCTATGTCCTGATCGCGGACGGAATTGAGTCCACGTTAGATGTGGGCGGCTCGATTGTGATTTGGGGAGGATTAACGGTTGCAGCACGACCTCCGGACAAGACGCATCCGTACGGTCACGGCAAGGCCGAGCCAATTGCTGCGGTCGTGGTCGCACTCGGCGTATTAGCTGGTGCTCTCGCGATTGCTATTCAAAGTGTGCGCGAGATTTTTCTACCTCATCATGCGCCTGCTCCGTGGACGCTGGCGGTCTTGATCGTGGCCGTGATCATGAAGGAAACTCTCTATCGTTATGTCATCCGGTTCGGACGAAGTGCGGAAAGCACAGCGGTAAAAACTGATGCTTGGCATCATCGCATTGATGCCATGACTTCCGCCGCAGCATTTATCGGTATCTCCCTGGCACTTATTGGCGGCAAAGCCTGGCAAAGCGCAGATGACTGGGCTGCGCTTATTGCCTGCGCGCTCATCGGCGCAAACGGCTACCGCCTGTTGCGGCCCGCGTTCTTTGAGATCATGGATACCGCGCCGCGCGGTAAATTTGTCAGGTCCATTCGCAGGACTGCCAGGTCGGTCCCGGGTGTTATCGAGGTGGAGAAATGCCGGGCCCGCAAGATGGGACTGGATTTTTATGTCGATCTCCACGTCGGAGTGGACGGCAAAATTTCTGTGCGTGAAGGACATGAGATTGCGCATCAAGTAAAAAGCGCAATCCAGCAGAGCGACTCACGTATCGCAGACGTGCTTGTCCACATCGAGCCGGCAGAGTTGTAGCCGCGACCAACAACTTCGGCTACAGATTTTGGATAATATCGACAAGCGCGGTAGCTAAAGTTTCTCGCGCACGCGCGATTCTCTTAGTGAACTGAATCAGACATGGGAGGCGACTCGGATGCGTCAAGAAAAACGCCGACAGCTTCGCGAGATCGATTCGTTGCTTTGCGGTATCGAACAAAACGTGCGCTGGAGCCGGGAAAGGCTCGCTTGGCGTGTCGCTAATTACGCGAAGCGAAAGGAGTGGAAGAGCGCGCTCGGCGCACGCGCGTGCGATAAATTCCGTCTCCATGTCTGCAGCGTCCGCGCCTGTGGTTTGTGCGATTCTCTCTCGCTCCATGTCGGAATCGATTATCGACGGCACCGTCAAAAGATGGGCGGCATGAATCGACAACTTGGAAAGGGCGGAGCATGTTTCGCTTTGTTTGACGGTCGAAAAATTCTCCGCGAGGAAGAGGTCGCCGACATGTAATCGATCACTGAGCGCGCCTGCGAAACCCGCGCTGATCAGATACTTGAATTGTCGACCTCGAAGAAGGGCCGCCATTCGCTGTCGGCAGATCGTTTCTCCAACACCTGTATAAAGAACCTTAATTTTGCGATCATCGATCTCACCGCGGATTATCCGGATGCCACTCTGATCGCTGCGCGATTTCTTGCGGAGGCGGCGCAGGAAGCTCGAGCTTTCCGCCGGTAAAGCGAACGTCACCGCAATCATCGCCTCATTTGGATTCGAAAGGTTTGCGCGGTTTAACTACTTTTCCTGTGCTTGTACGACTTGCACGAGGAAGCGCTTTTTTTGGGCTGCCGCCGGGGTCGTTGAGCTCGGTCTTCCTCCAACAATCGACGTAATCGCTGCGCGAAATTCCGATTCGCGATTTGCCGGAAGATCGACAACAACGTTGACTCGATGCTGGTCCACTAAACCCTTCGTCGCAGAACCGTCGAAGTGAGATGTGATGGTGACTATTTCATCCGCGACGCTCTCCAGTTTGCCGGTTGGGGCAGAAACTGTGATTTCGCTCGCGCCCAGCGGTGCGGGCGTCAAAGTGCTTGCAGCGTGCTCAAGCGCTTTCGCTATTTGCTGCCGCATTTGCGTGTCCAGCAATGCGCGGTTCGGATTTTTGGTTTCGTGTCGCGCGATGATCCAGAGACCGACGCCAACATTAACCGCCATGAGAATGATAAACACTGCGCCGACGCGGAGAGCCATTTTGCGGCCGCGCTCTGTGACATTGGTTTCGGTTGGCAGAAAAACCTCCCGTGAATCGCCGCGCATCCGCGCGTGAATCTCGCGCGCGACCGCCAACTCGCGCTGCAATTGCGGATCGGAGACCAATTGCCTCTCTAGCGCCGCACGCTCCGCCGCAGGCAGTCTGCCCTCGAGATAATCAAAAAGTTTATCCGGATTCATCGCATCAACGATTGACAAAGCGTGAAGCCAGACCCTTTCATGCGCAATATCGAGTAGCAAGCACGTGTATTGGAACAGCGCACACTTAGCCACTCGCACTACGCCATTTGCTCTTTGTTAGGGTGGAAATACAGTCGCCCTGGTGGCCGAAGACCGTCAGGCAGACGCGCAGACGCATCGGCGGCGTTGGCCCCCCGAAGGCTTTCGGGGCCAAACGGCGTTGGCGCTTGCCATATTCGCGGTGCTGGTGGTGATCTTCCATCGGCCGATCCTCCTGACCGTTGGTAGAAAGATCGCGCTGCAGTATGCCGCCAAGGAAAATCTGAAGGCTGATTTTCGCTTGGAAGGAAATCCATTTAGCCATCTAACAATCCGAAACTTTCACGCGTTTGCGGTCGGCCCTTCAGGAATTGAATCGATCGATATCGATAATCTCGATCTCGACTACAGTTTGTTTGGATTTGCGCGGCATGGTCTCTCTCGCTTGTTCAACGACGTCGAAGCGCGCTCGGCGCGCATTGTCTTAAATCCATCCAACGCGCCGCTGAGACCGCGTCCACCCAAGCCGCAATTGAAGTTACCGAAATTTTTCCCGGAACGAATCCGCCTCATCGATACGACTTTGGTTGTCCGGAACCAGCTACACGATTTCGTGGCGGAACATGTCGATCTTGATTTGAGTCCACGTAATCCGGGCGAGCTGCGAATCGAGACATTGCAACTGCCGAACGGGAATGGCTGGTCGAGGATTTCCGCTCAAACTTCCTACGCGAATAAAAACTTCAATTGCTCAATCGGCGGTGGCCAATTGTCGGGTGCCGCCGCATTGACCGAGACAAAATCTTCGCTGGATACAGACGTACGCGTCACTGCCCAAAAAGTTTCGGCGAGCTCACTAAACAAATTTCTGATTCCTCCGGAAGGTTCTCTCTCCGGAGAAATCAAACAGCTCTCTCTCAATGAGAAGGGCGTGATCAACCAACCACGCACGTGGAGCGGGGCGATGTCGCTGAGGATAAACGACGTGCACCGGCCAGAAATTAATTTCGACCGTAGCGTGATGGAAATCTCGGTAGGTCAGGGAAGAGCGACTTTGCTGTCGGCGGATATCGTTCAAGATAAGAACGAGTTTCATCTTCGTGGGACGATCGAATTGCCGTCTACCTTCGAAGAGTTTGGCCGCACTCCTGCGAACTTGGAAATTGCAGGTACGGCACCAGACCTGCAGCAGTTGATGGGGCGATTTCCCGTGCAATTGACAGGCTCCGCCGAGTTCGCCGGTAAGATCGCCATCGCCAACGCTACGATTGAAGCAAATCTTAATGTGACCGCGAATGCGGTTGGATTCGCGAACGGGACAGTGGACAGACTGAGCAGCACGCTTCGCGCATCGAAGACCATGCCGCCACCCGGTAGTAAGAAACCGTGGTTCGCAAATCTGCGCACTGCGATGGAGTTCGATCTGACCGGCATACGTTACCGGGAGTATGTTGTTGATTCAGCGCGAGGATCACTCAGTAGCCTCGATGACGGCCTGGGGTTTGACCAAGTCATGCTCCGGCGAAATCAAAACGAGTTAACTCTTCGCGGCCGCTACCGGCTTCCGGAAGAAGTTGGCAAGGCTTCTTCACAACCTGCGGAGTTGGATGTGGCCTTGAATGCGCCCGAAGCTGGTGACTTTTGGGCAATCGATTCTCCAAACAAAATCAGCGGACCATTGCAGATGACGGCGCAGATCGAGCGGAAACAGCAAGTTGCGAACGGACAGATATCGATTTCCGGCTCGAATCTCAAAATGCGGGATTTAACTGTGCAACGACTCAGCACGCAGGCGTCGATTTCTAACAATGTGATCTATCTGAACGATTGCAGCGCAACTCTGAACGATACTGATTTCTTTTACGCGGCAGGCACACTCAATCTGCAGCAGCCTTATCATTACAACGGCAAAGTTTCCGCGCGTGTAGCGAACTTATCGACACTTCAGCCGCTGCTTCGCGCGTCTGGCAACGAAAGCCAGCTCGCAGGCTCATTCTCACTGGATTGGGAGGGCAACGGCAACGCGCAAAGCTTCAAGGATTCAGGCAAACTGAAGCTCGTCTTGGAGAAGGGACGCTACGGCAATCTGCAATCGCTCCGGGCAAATATCGATGCGTCGTATTCACCCGATGGTCTCGATGTCCCGATTATTTTCTTCGCGACCGGCAACATGGATTTTCAGGCCGTCGCGCAGGCAAAGGGCGAGACGCTTGAGATTACCAAGGTTCAACTCGATCAGGGCCAGGCGCGGTTTGCGTCCGGCTATATCTCGATCCCGCTCGTCTGGCGAAACATCGGGACGAATGCTGTGGTCGTTCCTTCCTCGGGCCAAGTGTTCGTGGTCTTTCAGTCCGAGAACTTGGATATCAAGAAATTGTTTGAAGACCTCGGGATGAAACCGATGACCTCCGGTACGCTAAACGCGAGACTAGACGCACAGGGAACGATCGCAGACTTGGATGCGCGCCTAAACGTACAAGTGCGCGATTTGCGGAGCGAGCAGTGGCCAAAAATGGAGCCGGCAACATTCGATCTCAATGCACAAGCCGTACATGATCGCCTCTCAATTTCAGGAAAGCTGCAACAGATCCGGATTCAGCCGCTGGAGATCAGCGCGAACATGCCTTTCGATATTCCAAAGATTGCGCGAGCTCGAAAGGTGCCCGATGACACGTCAATTACCGCGAAAGCTCGTCTCCCGCGTAGCTCGGTGAATTTTGTCCGCCAATTTGTGCCGGAGATCGAGCAATTGGATGGCGAGCTTAGATTGGATGTCGATGTAAGTGGAACCATTGGCCGCCCGATGTTGAGCGGAGCAGGGGACATGACAGTAAATGTTGCCCGGTTTACGAATGCGACGCTTCCCGCGCTTCGCAATTTTAATGCGCGCTTAAACTTCGCCCGCGATGCTCTCACGTTAGAACGCTTTGGCGGCGAGCTAGCCGGCGGTCCATTTAAGATGACTGGCCGCGTCACGTTTCCCAAACTGACGGAGCCCACCCTCGATCTGCAACTGAAAGCCGACAGCGTGCTGGTCGCGCGCAACGATACGCTCACCGCACGCGCGGATGCTGATTTGAAGGTGACCGGGCCGTTCGCGGCCGCAACCGTCACTGGCAAGGTTGCAATGACAAACAGTCACATTTTGAAAAACATTGATCTTATTCCCATTGGCCTGCCGGGACGGCCAGCACCGCAACCGCCCTCGGCGCGTCCAGAATTTTCTCTGCCGACCCCGCCGTTTCGCGACTGGAAATTTGATGTCGCAATTACAACCAAAGACCCCGTGCTCATTCGCGGTAACCTGGCCACCGGCGGCGCGACCAGCGATCTAAAATTGACGGGGACGGGGCTGCGTCCGGAGTTACAGGGCGTGGTGCAGATGCAGGATGTCGAAGCGACTTTGCCTTTCAGCCGGCTCGAGGTTTCTCGTGGCTCTCTCACTTTTGATCCGAGTGATCCAATGAATCCGCGGATCGATCTGCAAGGCACATCAGTCATCCGTGATTACACAGTGCGTGTCTATGTTTACGGGACTGTGCTTGCGCCGGAAGCGATTTTCACGAGCGAACCGCCACTCGCGCAGGAAGAAATTATTTCGTTGATCGCCACTGGCGCTACCAGACAGGAACTGTCGAGCGGCAACGTTCTGGCCGGGCGGGCCGCCATGTTGCCAAAAAAGGCGAGCCGACCCAAAGCAACACGGCTTTTAATCGAATCGATTTGGATTTAGGAACGGTTGATCCGCGAACAGGTCAGCAGCAGGCCACCGTGCGGTTTAAGATCAGCGATCGCTTCGTCTTCACCGGTGATGTCGGCGTTCAGGGCGATTTTCGAGGGAAGCTAAAATATCTGATTCGTTTTCGCTAAGATGCGACGCGGGGTCATTTTCTGTCTGGGAAGCGTGGCCCTAGCATTTGAAGTCGCAGCGCAAAGTGCAGTGGATGTTGCGCGACCTGAAGAGCGTCAGGAAGCACGGCAAGCGGTTGTAAAAGAGCAGGAAAAACGCGCGAAGCGGGCGAGCATCATCGAATTTCGTGGTGAGCAGGCGTTCAAGGAAAAGGAATTGCGCACCGCTCTGAAAGAAGAGATCACCACGATCGAAGATTTTGGATTAAGTTCCGCGCGCGCGGACGATCTGGCCTTCTTCCTCGAAGTTTTTTACCGGAAACACGGCTACGCGAAAGTGAACGTGCACTACGTGATCGAATCGGCGGATCGATTGCGTCTGGATATTACTGAAGGTCCACAGTTCATGCTGCGCACTGTGATCTTCGATGGAAACGTGCATGAGCCCACGGACAAACTCTTCGAATACATCGTGGGGCCGACTCGCGAGCGATATTCGAAGCTTGAGAAAAAGTTGCCCTTTGTGGCCACCGACATGGAGGAGGGAACGCGCCTGGTGCAGCGTTTTTATGTTGCGGAGGGTTTCTTGAACGCTGCAGTCGATCCGCCGCGTTACAAGTTTCAGGGGCAAAGTAACGACGTCGTCGTCGTCGTTCCGATTCAGGAAGGACAACAATACTTGTTCGGTAGCATCTCATTCACAGGACAAACTGTTTACGGCGCGGACGCTCTCCGCGGGCAGATAGTGGATCTGCTGCAGCGTCCTTACACCGACGCGCGCGTTGACGATATTCCGCGGCGCCTCCAGGCGTATTTCAAAGCGCGCGGGTATTACGACGTCAAGGTTGATGCGATTGGCGCACCGGAGGACGCAGTGAATGGTCGAGTCCCCGTGGAAATCACGATCTCGCCGGGACCCGTTTACCATTTCGATGGCGTGACGGTTAGCGGCCTGACTCGGCTGCATCCGAGTTTCGTGACTAAACGCTTTACCAAATTGCGCGGAAAAACATACAGCCCGGACGTTCTCGATGAGCGGTTTCGCACGCTCATGAAGACCGGCCAGTTCAATCTGCTGCAAATCAAGCCTGTTCCAGTAGATGGAAATCTGCTGCGACTCGACATTTCAGCAGAGGAAGCCAAGAGCAAAGAATTCGGTTTTTGGGTTGGATACGATACTTACGAAGGCGCACTTGCAGGCGTTCAGGTCGGCGATCGCGATCTATTCGGTTACGGCCGTCCAGTGACGGCAACCATCGAGATTTCACAGCGCAGCTATAGAGGCGAAATTCTCTACGAGGATCCGTTCTTTTTTGACACAGACTTTGTTTTCAGAGCGCGAGCGTACGCCCTGACTTTTGATTATGATGGCTACTCAAAATTCGAGTTGGGCGGACGATTCGAACTCAGCCACAAAATTACGAAAAACGATGAGGCCGCCGTGATCCTCGCCATCCGCCATGTGAAGATAACCGACTCCGAGATCAAGCCGGATTTTCTTCTTGGTCCGAGTCAGTATCAGGTAGACACCATCGGACTTACCAACACACTTGATCTGCGCGAGAGCCCATATGTAACGCCGCGCGGGTTCCTCATTAACAACACATTGGATTTAGCCCCCAGCGCGCTCGGAAGCGATATCGAATATATCAGAGGCACGATGCGCGTCGGTTACTATCTTCCATTTGGACCCAAACCGCTCACGCCGGGTGTAGTTGAAGATCAACCGACCGGCACACCGTTGCAGCGCTGGTTTCGCCAGTCCTCGATCGCATTTGGTGCGCGTGCCGGCATTATTCATTCGCTCACAACCAGCGGCTCCGAGGAGGCGACTGCCATTCCCATTGACGAACGTTTTTTCAATGGCGGCGCGACAACAGTGCGCAGTTTCGCCGAACGTGATCTTGGTCCCCACGATAATCACGGTCATCCGGTGGGTGGAGAATTCTTTACCGTCTTTAATGTCGAATACACTTTCCCGATTCTCGGAGAACTGCAGGGCGCCATATTCACTGATGCCGGGAACCTTCTGCCAAGCTCGGAGGATGTTGGCCTTAACGATATGCGCTATGCCATAGGCGCGGGCTTGCGCTACAAACTGCCGGTCGGCCCGATTCGCCTCGATTACGGCATCAATCCCGATCCGCACCCCGATGAAGATTTCGGCGCGTTCCATTTCAGCTTTGGCTTTGCGTTTTGAAAGCAATTTCGAAGTCCGTATATGATGCCGCAATCGCTAGGTGATAGTTCGCCCGAGGAATTCCGCAAGCAGTTGCACGAGCTGGCGGATTGGATTGCCGATTTCCGGCAAAATATAGAATCGCTGCGCGTCGCGCCGAATGACAAACCGGGCGCGATCCTGGCCGCCCTTCCGGCGCAAGCGCCTGAGCAGGGCGAACCGTTCGAGAAAATTCTGGCTGACGTCGATCGGCTCATCGTGCCCGGCTTGGTGCACTGGGGGCATCCGATGTTTCTTGGCTATTTTGGGTGGACGACAACTGCGCCTGGAATTCTGGGTGAGATCATCACGGCGCCCTTGAATGTGAACGCGATGACTTGGCGCACATCGCCGGCGGCGACCGAGCTCGAAACGCTGGTAATCGATTGGCTCCGGCAATGGATGCATTTGCCGAAAGACTTCGATGGCGTTGTGTACGACACCGCATCGGTGCACGCGCTCGCTGCCGCGCGCGAAGAAGCTGCGCCATCGACGCGAAAACGTGGACTCGTCGGCGCGGGCGCGCCAGTATTTCGCATTTACGCTTCCGAACAAGCGCACAGCTCGGCGGAAAAAGCCGCGATCGCACTTGGACTCGGCGAAGAAAATGTCCAGAGGGTTCCGGTTGATGCGGAGTTTCGAATGGATGCCGCGGCGTTGCGCGAAATGATCGCACAAGATGGGCAACGGAATTTTCAGCCGCTGGCTGTTGTAGCGACGGTCGGGACAACATCTACAGCGGCCGTCGATCCGGTTCCGGAAATCGCGAAAGTCTGCCACGAAAACAGGATGTGGCTTCACATCGATGGCGCGTACGGCGCCGGCTTCGCTATTTTGCCGGAGTGCAAATCGTTGACTGATGGTTGGAGCGACGCCGACTCGATTGTTGTGAATCCGCACAAGAGCCTGTTCGTGCCGCTCGATTTCAGTGTCCTTTATGTGCGCAATCTCGAACGACTGCGGCGCGTCTTTACTCTGATACCGGAATATTTGCGAGGTGATACCGTCGAAGCCCAAAAAAATTATATGGATTACGGGATTCAGCTCGGCCGAAGGTTCCGAGCGCTTAAAGCGTGGGTGATCTGGCGCTCGTTAGGCCACGCCGGAATGGTTGCACGCATGCGCGAACAAATCCGTTTGGCAAACCTGCTTGCTAGGTGGATCAAAACCGACGATCGCTTCGAGCTCGCCGCACCGGTCAGCATGGGCATTGTTTGTTTCCGGTTTGTTGGCGGCGACCAAAATGAGATCGACAGATTGAACAGCCAGATCGTGGAGCGCATCAACGCCGCCGGGCGTGCTTATCTTACGCAGACAAAATTACGCGGCCGCACCGTCATGCGGATTGGTCTGGGCAATGTGCTTACCACCGAGCAACATCTGCGTGACGCTTGGGAGCTGATTCAAAAGGAATGTTCTTCCGCCGGGAGCCCCATGGTGCGGCCTTGACGGACTTGCGGCAACTTCGAAGCTCCAAGGATGTTAAATAAATCTAGACCAGGCGAAGAATGCTTACCCCGCTGGCTTCTCTGCCTGGGTCAGATGCGCAGTCATTGGGTTACTTGGCGGGAAAAGGGAGGAAGAAATTATGGATCAGCAAATCTTTAAGTTTAAAACGTTCATTCTGTTACTGGCCGTTACCAGTTTTGCGTGGTCGCCAATGGCGCAAGCCGAAAGTCCCGTGCGCGTCTATCAAGGCTACAGTACCGCCGCAGGCGACCAGGCGCTGCACAGCCTCACTAATGGCGTCTGGAACACGGCCATCGGCAGTTGGGCGCTTCTTAGTGACACTAGCGGTGCCTGCAACGCGGCTGTGGGTAACAATGCGATGCGTTCTAATTCAACGGGAACGGACAACACGGCCGTTGGTATTCAAGCGCTCCGCGATAACACGACCGGCAGCAAGAACACCGCATTGGGTTATTTGGCCGGAATAAATCTCACCACCGGCAGCAATAACATCGATATCGGAAACGCGGGCGCTGCTGGCGAAAGCTTCACCATTCGCATTGGCAGTCCAGCTCAGACAAGAACGTTTATTGCCGGCATCCGTGAAGTGACCACGGCAAGCACTAACGCCATACCTGTCTTGATCGACTCTTATGGTCAGCTTGGCACCGCCAGTTCCTCTGCGCGATTCAAGAAAGATATCCAACCCATGGATCAGACGAGCGAGTCTATCCTCGCGCTCAAACCGGTCACGTTTCATTACAAGCACGACAACACTGACATGCTGCAATTTGGCTTGGTAGCCGAGGACGTGGCGAAGGTGAATCCGGACCTGGTGGTGCGCGACAAGAATGGCGAGATTTACTCGGTCCGCTATGACGCAGTCAATGCGATGCTGCTCAATGAGTTCCTAAAGGAGCACCGGAAAGTCGAGGAGCAACAAGCGACGATCGGCGACCTAAGATCGACAATCGCGCAGCAACAGAAGGCGATGCAGGCGCTAGCCGCGCAATTAAGTGCGCAAGACGCCAAGATTGAGAAGGTGAGTGCGCAGATTGCGACGAGTCGCCTGGTACCACAAGTGGTGGACAACAGGTAAGCGAGGTCGTCATTGTGGGGTGCGCCAAACATCGGCGCGCGCATAGCGGGGGAGACAGAATTGGATGCTGCGATTTGCGGCTGTGCACGGCCGCCGTTAAAGTTGCGTTCCTATGATGAAGTTGCTGCGCAAGCATCGCCACTGGCTGATGATCGTCATCGCCGTTCTGGCGATTCCATTCATTTTCTATTTCGTGCAACGGCCGGACTACGGTGCAATCCGCTCCGATCAATTCGCTCGCGTTTACGATCGCAATATTTCGATGCTGGAAGCCCAGCAGACGGTGCGTTTGCTCAACCTGGCGCAGGCGCTGGGCATGTCGGATTTCGTGCAGACCCTGACCGCAGGCGCGACTGAGCAGAACCAGCTTTATGTGCAATTCATTTTAAACTCGCTGATTTTGCGTCATGAATCGGTGCGCCTCGGCATTCGGCCGAACCCTTCCGAGATTGCCGACGTTGTGCGCAGGTTGCCTGCATTTCAGAGCGCGTCGGGGTTCGACATAAAGAAATTCAGTGATTTCGTAGAGAACACGCTCTCGCCGCTAGGTCTGGCCGAGGAACACATCGAGCAATTAGTCCGTGACCAGCTTTGCTTGAACGAAATTAAGCAGCTTTTGGCAGCAGGTGTCTCGATCCCCGAAGCAGAGATCAACGCGAATTATGAACGGGCCTACGACAAGTTATTCGTGAGTCTCATTCGGTTTCGGCCGGCGGATTTTGCCAAGGAAATCACCGTCAGCGATGAAGACGTGAAAAAATATTATGAGAGCCACAAACCTGAACTCAAAACCGAGGAGAAACGCAAGATCGAGTTTGTCAAACTCGCGTTAACCGAGGAGGAAAAGAAGCTCGGCGGCAGACAGCGCATTGAGGCGCTGCAAAAGCTTTCCGATCGCGCAAACGATTTCACTCAAGCCCTGCTCGAAAAGGATGCAGATTTCACGAAGGTAGCTGAGCGATTCCAGTTACCCGTCCGCGCGACTGGCGAGTTTAGCGCCGCGGCGCCGGACCCGCAGTTGAATGTGGATCCGAAACTTAGCCCTGCTGCGCTCCATTTGTCGAAGGAGGAGCCGAACAGCGATCCGATCCAGGTGGCGGACGGATTCTACATTTTACATCTTGTGGGAATCGTCGAGGCTCGGCCACTCACGATTGAAGAAGCGAAACCGAAAATCGTGGAAGCGATCAAGAGCTCGCGAGCTCGCGAGTTGATGTCAACGAAGGGCGCGGAACTCGTGCAACAACTGCGCGAGGCGACGAAGGCGAGCCAGCCGTTTGAAGCAGTAATTCAAAAAGCGGGCGCGAACGTAGAGAAGCTCCCGCCGTTTTCGCTTCTCGATGCAACGACAGAGGCTCAACTCAAAGAAGGAAAGCAGGAATCGCCGCCCGAACTTTTCGCAGTTAAGAATGCCGTTGCATATCTGAAATCGGGCGAGATTGGCGACTTTTTCCCGTCTGGCGAGATGGGACTCATTGCTATCCTGGAAAAACGTGAACCGTCGCCGGACTCAGGTGATCCCGCGAAGAAAGCAGCGTTTAAGGAACGGCTTCTAAATAACAGGCGGCAAATTGTTTTCTACGAGTGGCTGCGCGACCGGCAGCAGGCAGCCGGCGTGCAATTTGCCAGAGGCTGATTGCTGGAGCGGGAGCTGTATCAGCCGCAAGATTTGTGCGAATGGAACAAACGCTTGACGAAATTTTTGATGATGCAAATGGGGACCTCGCTATCGGCGATTTGGAAAGCGCCGCGAAAAAATACCGGCGCTGTATTGAGATCGCGCCCGATTTTTTTGATGGCTGGCACGCCCTCGGCATGGCGCTGATGAAACTGGGGCGTTTCGAGGAAGCAATCGAGGCGGGAAAAAAAGCGGTCGATCTTCGGCCTAACGATCAAATTGCTTGGACGAGCTTGTCGTTGTTTTATAATCGAGCAGGCAATATCAAAGAGGCAGAAGCCGCTGGCGCGAAGGCAAAAATCCTTTCCTGGGGCGGCAAAATCAGGTAGGGGCGGTTCACCGAACCGCCCGTGGCAATTACGGTCAATTGCCGCTACCAGATCTTCACTCGCTTATCGGCCGAGCGGATCATCGGCGAACCGTCAGGGATGTTAAATGCCCGTTGGAATTCCGGCAGGTTTGAAAACGGTCCGTCAACCCGATAACGCGCAGGGGAATGCGGGTCGGTGTTGAGACGCAATTTCAGATCTTCATCGCGCTGCTTGGATTTCCAAATCGTAGCGAACGACAGGAAGAAACGTTGCTCCGGCGTCAGGCCATCGATTTTTTTCTCACGTTCCTGCGGATTTTTATCGAGCGCTTTCTGCAGTGCGGCATAGGCGAGCTTCACACCGCCCAGATCGGCGATATTTTCGCCTTGAGTCAACTCGCCGTTGACATGCAAACCAGGCAACGGCTCGTATTCGTTGAATTGCTTTACGATTGCTTGTGATCGCTCTTTGAATTTCGCAGCCGATTGCGGCGTCCACCAGTCGCGCAGGTTCCCGGCCGCATCGAACTGGCGGCCCTGATCATCGAAACCGTGTGTCATTTCGTGCCCAATGACAGCGCCGATGCCGCCGTAATTGACCGCGTCGTCCGCATTCGCATAGAAAAATGGCGGCTGGAGAATTCCGGCAGGGAAGACGATCTCGTTCATGTTCGGATTGTAGTACGCGTTGACCGTCGGCGGCGTCATGCCCCAGTCCGTGGGATCGACAGGTTTGCCGATCTTGTTGAGTTCCCGCGTGGTTTCGAACTTTGCCGCGCGCATTGCATTCAAAACGAACGGCCCGCGATCGATGGGCAGCAGTGAATAATCGAGCCATTTGTCCGGATAGCCGATTTTCACTCGCATGGCAGCCAGTTTCTTGAGTGCTTCGCGCTTGGTCGGCTCATCCATCCAGTCCAGGGTTTTGATGCGGTCGGCGAGGGCCTCTTTCAAGTTGTTGACGAGCTCGAGTGCGCGGGCCTTGGCCTCCGGCGGAAAATGGAATGCCACGTACAATTTGCCGAGCGCCTCGCCGATCGCTTCTTCGGTGGAAGCGATTACGCGTTTCCAGCGCGGTTTGATCTTTTCAGTGCCGCGAAGGGTCCGGTCTTTGAAGTTGAAGTCTTCATCAACAAAATCCTTGGACAGTTCCTGCGCAGCTGCGTTGATGAGATGCCAGCGCAAATATGCTTTCCAATCGTCCAGCGGTGTGTTCTCGAACACTTGGTCGGCGGCTTTGAAGAATTCTGGCTGGTGCACGTTAACATCGCCAGGCTCCAGCAGATCGATGCTCTTGAAATAATCGCTCCAATTCCAGTCGGGCGTCAGATCCTGAAGGTGCCGCAACGGCATCCTGTTGTAATTCTTCTGCGGATCGCGCAGTTGGACTTGTGTTCGCGAGGCTTCGGCGAGCTTTGTCTCTAGCGCGAGAATCTTCTTGGCGTGATCAGCGGCCGTTTCGGCCGGTTCGCCGGTGAGTGTCAGCATTTTTGCAACATGCTCGACGTATTGATCGCGTAATTTTTTGGAGGCGGCATCGGTCTTCGTGTAGTAGTCGCGGTCTGGCAAGCCGAGCCCGCCCTGAACTGCTTGGGCGATTTCGTGCGTGCTGTCCTTGGCGTCCTGACCGGACGCAAACTCGAAAAGCGCGTCCACACCGATGCTGTGGAGGTGCGCGATTTCTTTGAGCAATTCACTGCGATCTTTGATGGACTCGATCTTTTTGAATTCGTCCTCCAATGGCCCGATGCGCATGGCTTCGATCGTCTTCTCATCCATGCCGCTAGCGTAGTAGTCGCCTACCTTTTGCGTCTCCGGCGCGAGTCGCGGATCGACCTGTGTGTTTTCCGCTTTTTCCGTGATGTCATGTAGCGCATCGTTGTTGTTTTCGATCAACTCGTTGAAGCTGCCCCAGCGCGAATATTCCGGCGGAATCTGTGTTCGTTTAATCCAACTGCCATTGGCGTAAATGAAGAAATCGTCCTGCGGCTTTACGGATGGGTCCCTGTTGTTGGGGTCCAGCGGCGGCGGATTTTTTTCGACCGGTGGTTTTGCGGTTTCGTCGACAGACTGAGGGGACGCGCTTGAAATAGGCGGTGGAGGTTTTTGGGAATTTGGCCCAACTGTCGGGCTTCCAAAAGGCTTTGGCTTTGGAGATTCACCTTGGACGCGAATGCTGAACAGGCAAAACAGCGCAACAAGGAGTAGAGTAAGTGACTTCATGCCTGGAAACGAGAGTTGATGCCCTGCGGTTGTCTAATGCCGGTTAGACCGCTTTTCTGCTGCTTCCGTTGAAGAGGCATCCGTGACAAACGGATCTCTTTACAACAACTCGACCAGAACGATCGTTACAGTTGCTCGATTTTATATCCGCGTTTTTCCAGCAACTTGATAACGCTGTTCGGGCCGGCAAAGTGCAGCGCACCGGCGACAATGGCAGTCGGTTTACCGCTTTCCAGTTCTGCTACGATCCGTGGGATCCATTTGAGGTTTCGCTCGTCAACAAAACGCGCCGCGATCGAAGGCGCCTCCTTTCGGAACGGCGCATCTCCGGCCCAAAGCGTATCGGTATTCCCTGTTCGCCATGCCTTAAGCATCCGGTTAAATTCGACCGCGCCATTTTTGGGCCCGGTTAGGGCATCACGCAAAATGATTTCGCCATCGCGATCGGACAATCCGCCGAGCACCGCCACATGTTCATCAACTGACTCCAGGCCTCCAATCTCTCTTCTCATTTGTTTGGCTCGATCCACGAAGTAATTGTCGAGGCCGTGAACGGTCGAGACCTTGGTGTTGGAATTCTTGTCCACGAGATGCTGCGCGATCCACCACGGTTTGTAATCCAGCCCGCTGTCGAAACGTCTAACTTCAGACCTCTTTCCGCGCCGAGGATCAACATCGACTGCTACCACGTTTTGCCGGAGCCAGGCTAAAAGTTCCGGATGAATTTTCGAGCGGATATCTTGTCCGCGCGGGTATTTGGCGGCTGCAACAAATTTCTTTTCAAATTCGGCGTGCCGCGTTGGGTCAAACTCAAACAGGAGGCGTCTGGAATCTCTGAGTGCGATCTCATACGCAACGGGCAGCGGATAATCCTTTTTAGTCAGCGTGTGGATGGAGCCTACGAGATAAAAAGGCGCCTTTGCGTTGGTCACCCGCCAAACGCAACACCTCGGGAGCGCCTGCGCAGCGCCAGCTCGCATTGGTAAGACGAGCGCGAATGCGAACAGAGCGGATACGACCCAACGGCTGGTTTTTCTTGGGAAAAACAAAAACATTTCCGGTTTTTAGCAAAAAAAAAGGCCGAGTCAATTAATTCCGTACCGAATTTTGCTTTTGCAGCGACCGTTTGAGAGAAGCACGGTTTCTTGGTATTATGGCGCGCCAATGACCATCGCGGTGAAATGTTCCCTCGTTGTCGCGCTCGTGAGCATTTGCATCATGTCACACCGTGCATTCGGCGCGGCTGATTGGCAGATCATCAAGGTAAATGGTCACGATTATCTGACTATCGAAAATATCTCAAAGTTCTACGGATTGCCCGCTGAAGTCACATCCTCTGGCGATAAGGTTCAAACCGAGACAGTCAAGAATCCACTCGAGTTCGTCGGCGGCAGCCGAGAGGTCGTCATCAACGGAGCGCGCAGTTGGTTGTGCTTTCCCTTAATCGAGCAGGACGGAAAATTTCTTGTGTCGCGTACCGATGTAGCCAAAACCATTGAGCCTTTGGTTCGCCCGCATCGCGTGCCGAACGTTGGCAATGTTGAGACTGTCGTCCTGGATCCGGGACACGGAGGTCATGACAAAGGCGCAGTCTGCCGTTATGGGAGTGAAAAAGATTTTGCGCTGGACGTGGCGCGGAAGCTTTGCGCGCTTTTGCAGACAAAAGGACTGCGCGTGATCATGACTCGTGAAGGCGATTACTTCGTGCCGTTGGATGTGCGCGCCCAGATCGCCAATGCCGCCCGCAATTCCATTTTCGTGAGCATCCATTTCAACGCCACGAATGACGATCCCGATGCGACAGGTTTCGAGATTTTTTCGTTTACGCCGCGCGGAGCGCCCTCCACATCGGACAATGCGGTTACGCCCACTTCTCTGAGCATGCAGGCAGGTACGGTAGTGGATAATCAGAGCTTGGCGCTCTCGGCTTGTATTTATCATTCGTTGCTTGGCCACATCCCCGAGTTCGACCGCGGGATCAAGCGAGCGCGGTTTGCAGTCTTGCGCCTAACAAGAGTGCCGGCGGTATTGGTTGAAGGAGGGTTCCTGACAGAACGTGGCGAAAGCAGATTGATCGCGAACAAAGATTGGCGCGACAAGCTGGCGGCGGCAATCAGCGTAGGCATTGAAAATTATCACTCGCTGGCAGTCAAAAAGCAGCCTCCGATGCTCGTGGCCGATTATCGACGGCAAACCAAGTCAGCGCCGACTGAACCCGTTATTCCGGAAGGGGATTTGAAGGAAGCAGATTTAAGTCTAATCAACCTGATTGGTAAATCCGCCTTTCCGTCGCCGCAGCAGACTTCAACTCCTTCACAAAGAGTATCGATCGAGTCCGCCCCTATTGTTCCATGAGATTTCTGTGACGGCAGGCGTGCTTACCACGTCGAAGGTTTAGAGAAGGTGGGTCGCCTGCATTTTCTATATCCCGCAGCCGGCACGGCTGCCACTACAGGCGAGAGTTGATTGACTTCACAAATACGAGTCTTATTCTCACCAAGAGAGAAGTGCGGGGGAGCCGCAGTGGCTGAGATGATCGGCGCGAAACGCTGATCGAACCCCTTGAACCTGATGCGGGTAATGCCGCCGAAGGGAGCGAGGGTCCGATGCCGGACTGGCAATTTCAGCCATGCGTGATTCCGCGCATGGCCTTTTTGTTGTCAGACAGAATTAACAAAATGAACAAAATGACTTCAGAAAAAGTCAACGGGGCAGATTCTGTCGATTCTGTTCATTCTGTCGAGAAGTCCTTGCCGAATTCGCGCAGGATTTACGTCGCCGGAAAACTGCATCCCGAAGTTCGCGTGCCGTTCCGCGAAATCTCACTCGCGCCGACGAAGTCAATAAATGGCGACATCGAGGTGAACGAGCCTGTGCGTGTTTACGACACGAGCGGCCTCTGGGGTGATCCCGATTTCCACGGCGACGTCACGCAAGGCCTGTCACCCTTACGCGCGAAATGGATACGCGACCGCGGCGATGTGGAGGAAATCGACGGGCGAAAGGTTCAGCCGATTGATGATGGCTGGCTTTCGGAAAAACACGCCGCTAGTCGAAACGGCGAGGGTTCAGGATTCAGGTTTCAGGGTTCAGAAAAGCGCAAACCGTTGCGTGCATCCGCGGGCCATCCCGTGACGCAACTCTGGTACGCGCGACAAGGTATCATCACGCCCGAGATGGAATTCATCGCCATTCGCGAGAACCTCGGACGCGAAGCGCTTAAATTCGAAATTCGAAATTCGAAATTCGAGATTGCTCGCAATGATCTTGCCCACGAACACGGTGGCGAAAATTTTGGAGCCAATATCCCGGATCAAATAACATCGGAGTTCGTGGGGGCTGAGGTCGCCCGTGGCCGCGCCATCATCCCGGCCAACATTAATCATCCGGAAAGCGAGCCGATGATCATTGGCCGCAATTTCCTCGTAAAAATCAACGCCAACATTGGCAACAGCGCCGTCGCTTCGTCGATTGAAGAAGAAGTCGAGAAAATGCGTTGGGCGACGAAATGGGGCGCCGACACGGTGATGGATCTTTCCACCGGCAAAAACATTCATGCGACGCGGGAATGGATCATTCGCAACTCGCCAGTGCCCATCGGTACGGTGCCGATTTATCAGGCGCTCGAAAAAGTCGGCGGCCGCGCGGAGGAACTGACTTGGGAAATGTATCGAGACACGTTAATCGAACAGGCTGAGCAAGGTGTGGATTATTTTACGGTCCATGCGGGGGTGCTTCTGCGCTACATTCCGCTCACCGCGAACCGCGCCACCGGCATCGTCTCGCGCGGCGGCTCGATCATGGCCAAGTGGTGTCTGGCGCATCATCAGGAAAGTTTTCTCTACACGCATTGGGGCGAGATCTGCGAAATCATGGCCGCATACGACGTCAGCTTTTCCATCGGCGATGGCCTGAGGCCAGGCAGTATTGCTGACGCGAATGACGAGGCCCAGTTTGCTGAGTTATACACGCAAGGCGAGCTGACCAAGCGCGCGTGGAAACATCACGTGCAAGTGATGAACGAAGGCCCGGGTCACATCCCGATGCACATGATCAAGGAGAACATGGAGAAACAACTCGAGTGGTGCGACGAAGCACCCTTCTACACGCTCGGACCGCTCACCACCGACATCGCGCCCGGCTACGATCACATCACCAGCGCGATTGGCGCGGCGATGATTGGCTGGTACGGCACGGCCATGCTTTGCTACGTCACGCCGAAAGAACACCTCGGTTTGCCTAACAAGAAAGACGTGAAAGACGGCGTCATCGCCTACAAGATAGCCGCGCACGCCGCCGATCTAGCCAA